>Ga0172378_10000166_pt1 | contig 52797 bp, 54 predicted proteins | sample GrowelOW332metaG_FD_119755 | JGI IMG/M metagenome (GOLD analysis project Ga0172378, IMG submission 119755) | Groundwater microbial communities from an aquifer near a municipal landfill in Southern Ontario, Canada - Pumphouse #3_1 metaG | ecosystem: Environmental > Aquatic > Deep subsurface >...
AGCTGCTTAATCTGTTTCCTTATGGGTAACATGGAGTAATCTTGTATTTCGTTTATATTCGAGGCACAGGAGGAAATTTACCACAGGCATATGTTTGATCACGGAGTCTATCGCTTACCTGGAGTCTATCGCTTACCTGGAGCATAGCGCTTACCTCGACGTCTCGTTCCTCGCTTTGTCGGAGGATAAATTTGGCTGTAACGAAAAAGATGGGCGAAAACTGATTATTCAAGGGACCCATAACAAGGTACTGCTGTCGGACAATTTTGGAGCATAGCGGAAAAATTGTCGCAGAGCGCAGCGTTCTCGAAAAAGGAGGAATGGAATGAACTGGAATGTACTGTTTGCGCGGGGGATTTCCCTGCTGGTGGGATTCGCCATAATGCTGAGCGTGATCTCATGCGGAACGATTCTCTATCCAGAGCGCCGTGGACAAACGGCGGGCCACATAGATGCCGGCGTAGCTGTGTTGGATTGCATAGGTTTGCTGTTTTTCTTTGTTCCCGGTGTCATCGCGTTTGCGGTTGATTTTACGACCGGAGCCATTTATCTCCCAGGCGGTTCTTCCCGGCTGGTCCTGCACCCGTCGGACTTGCAGGATGCGAGGATCCTCCAGGTCCCGGCGGGTTCCCTGACCCTTCATGATATAGAGGCGGTGGTGGAGAAAGAAACCGGGCAGAAAATAGATTTGGCATCGCCGGAGACAAAAGTGGCACAGATGTCGTCCGGTCGGGATCTGGCCTGGGGAAGCATTGCGGAAGTGCTCACGCCTGATCAGATGGCTGTCTTCGAGGACAGGCACCTGAAGGTGACGCGTGACAGCAATACTAAAATAACAGTGTCCTCCAGTTGCGTTGGCTCTGCATTGAAGAGACGCTAACTGACTGAACTTTACCCTTTTTCAAAGCTCAGGAGTCTGTTAGTCTTTATCACAAGGGTACCTTGAAACAGCTTGTATTTCGTTCATATTCGAGGAACAGAAAGAAATTTATTACAGCATGTTTGATCACGGAGTCTATCGCTTACCCGGAGTCTATCGCTTACCCGGAGTCTATCGCTTACCCGGAGTCTATCGCTTACCCGGAGTCTATCGCTTACCTGGAGTCCAGCGCTTACCTCAACGTCTCGTTACTCGCTTTGTCGGAGGATAAATTTGGCTGTAACGAAGAAGATGGGCGAAAACTGATTATTCAAGGTATCCATAAACAAGGTGAATAACAACAAGCAGGATACGCTCCCTCCAGGGAATTCATCTCTTCTCCATCTACCTGATAAACAGGTGCGTGGCATGTCAGAATATTGGAGCGTGTGTCATCATTATTAGTCAGGTGTTTAACGCCCAGCGTTTAAAATATTGAAATAGACGAAATAATCAGGGGGGAATATGAATTGGTATCTTGAAGTTTTTAAAAAGTATGCAGTCTTTAATGGCAGAGCTCAAAGAAAAGAGTATTGGTACTTTGTCTTGTTCAATATTATTATTACCCTTGTTCTTGGAATCATTGATGGTGCAACAGGGAGTTTCAGTGCAGATGCTGGTACTGGTTTGCTTGGGAGTCTTTATATGCTGGCTGTTCTCCTTCCTGGTATAGGGGTTTCGATTCGTCGACTGCATGATACTGGACGCAGTGGCTGGTGGATGCTTATGGCTTTGGTTCCTCTTATTGGTGTAATTGTGTTGATTGTTTTTATGATACAGGACAGTTGGCCCGGCGCAAATCAATATGGTGCAAATCCGAAAGGGACAGGCATATAATCGTCAGACACGAAACCCTCCCTCAAACGGTTAAAAGCGGTGCGGTGTTTACTGTGTTACCGGCACCGCTTCACCGTTGTTTGTCCCCGTTGTAAACAGACGCAATATAGCCGTCAACATCAAATTTCCTGCGACATCCGACCTCATTCATATAACGTATCTTGCCGAAAACAGGTCGTTCCTTCCACGCTCTGTCATGCACTCCTCCTATTGCCCAGGCAACCCCTGCGTAGCCATTGGGATCTCGCCCATCCAGCGAATAACGATCATTGAGCAGTATGGCATATTCAAGGGCCGCTTCCGGGACAGAGGTCCACTCGAGTATTTTCTTCGCCCAGTACATCCGCAAATATCCATGCAGTTTCCCGTTTTGAACAAGATCAACCTGACATGCGTTCCAGAGCCGTTCATGGGTGTTCCCTGCCTCCAGGTCCTGAAAGGTATAGATGTATTCTCTCTTGTCATCCCGATGCAGATCAAGCGTTTTCCGCGCCCACTCTGGAAACCCCGCAAAACTGTCATAGCCTGGTTCGTAGAGGCAAAAATTATCAGAAAGTTCCCGTCGTACAATGAGTTCTTCAAGAAAAGGAGCTTTGTCCTCTACGGGTAATTCACTCTTTGAAACCATCCAGGCCAGACGTTGTGCCGAAAGATTGCCAAAATGAAGATACGGAGAAAGCCCCGATTGCCCCTGCACACAGGGATTGTTACGGGATGCTGGATACTTCGCAAGTCCTGAATCTACAAAAAGATCAGCAGCGAGCTGTGCCTCTGCTTCGCCGGACGGAAGTTTTCCCTTGCCGGTAGAATCCCTGTCGGAAGTGAGGGCAGAAAAACTGCTGGAATTAAAACCTGTTGCATTCAGGTTCCACTCGAAAGGATGTTTTTGAACAGGAGGAATATCGGTTAAAAAATTGTCCCGCAAACGATTGATTTTTGGGCGAAGAGTGTAAGCGGCATATTCTTTTTTCTCAGAAACAAACCACGCTGGAATGATATTGTGGGCATCGACCTCATAAAAAGGAACAGCCACTTCCTCTATCAGCTGCTTTTGCCATTGCCGCTTCATACGCAGTGGATCAAAGTCGCTGACAAGCACATGTGCATCGATCTGGCGGAGAAAACACGGCAACGCCTCTACAGGTGATTGTTCCAGCAGGAAAAAAGGAATATGCAACTTTTGGAGTTTTTTCTGAACCCCGGTGAGGCCACGGAGCATGAAGGTATAATGATTGGATGTGGCACCGAGATACTCCGGAATGAGGCAGAAAACGACTACCAGCGCTTTCTGTCGGACCATGGCTTCCTGCTGTGCCCATAAAAGGGCCCAGTTGTCATCTGCCCGCTGGTCTCGGGATATCCAATAGACCACGGGGCCCTGTCCTCGCTGTCCTTCTTTGAGGCGTCTGCATCTTCGGTCGATATCAAGATTTCTGCGGTTCATATCCATCTCCAGTTTTTTTTTGCAGTGTTTAGAGCAGATGTTTGTTTTTTTTCCACATACTCACTACACTATTGTAGTCATTGCTAAAAATTTTTATATGACAACGCTTTCTCAAAGAAAAAGAGATAACGGAGTTCTGTTGTTGAATTTGACACCGAGAAAGATCTTAAAGGGGTTAACCCCGCTGGAAGTCTTCACTGGCAAACGTGTTGCACTTGTTACTTGAATTCAGCAGCATTATCTTCCCCCTCATTCAATAGAACTCAAACTTCGAAATCATGCCTGATACAACAAAACAAAAGATCGTACTGGTCACAGGTGCAACCGGTTATATCGGTAGACGACTGGCACACCGCCTGATACAGGAGGGCGCTGTTAATGTTCGATTAATGGTGCGAAACAGAGAGAAGGTCCAGGCTTCCATTGCTGAGCAGGTTGATATAAGGGAAGGTTCGACTTTTGACAAGCCGAGCCTTGAGGCTGCCCTTGCGGGCGTAAATACGGCCTTTTACCTGATCCATTCCATGGGATCTGCTGATGATTACAGTAATTTGGATCGCATCAGTGCAGAAAACTTCAGGGACACCTGTATCGCCGCAGGTGTCAGCCGAATTATTTATCTGGGAGGTCTCGGCGTAAAAGAGAGTGCCAGCGAACATCTGCTGAGTCGAATTGAAACAGGGGAGATTCTTTCCGCAAAACCAAATGTCATTGAGACAATATGGCTGCGGGCAGGAGTTATTATAGGCTCAGGGAGCGCCAGTTTTGAAATCATCCGTAACCTCTGTCAGAAACTGCCCCTGATGATTACCCCGCGCTGGGTTCGCAGTCAGACTCAACCCATCGGCATTGATGATGTCCTTAACTATTTAGAGTCGTCCATAGCCCTTCCGCATCAGGGGAACCTTATTGTCGACATAGGCAGTGAAGCCCTCAGCTTTCAGCAAATGATGGAACAGGCAGCACACGTAATGGGGTTAAAAAGATATCTCTTTCCTGTCCCGTTTCTCTCCCCCAGGCTCTCTTCCTACTGGCTGATCCTTTTCACCCCCATCCCATACAAACTTGCAGCTGCCCTTGTTGAAGGGCTGAAAAGTGAAACCATACTGCAAAATGATCATGCATCCCGGTTTTATCCAGAGATTGAACCTGCCACGTTTAAACAGGCGGTCGCAGATGCCATAAATGAGCTTGAGCATAACCAGGTCCTGAGTCGCTGGTGTGACAGCGATTCAGAACAGGCATGTGACATCAGTGATTTTGACAACCCCGCCGGTGCTATTTTACGCGACACGAGGATTGTCTCCTTTGATAACGGAGAGTGTCAGGAAGACGTCTTTCGATCCGTCTGTGCCATCGGAGGTGGAAATGGCTGGTTCAGGTATAATTTTTTGTGGAGGATTCGAGGTGCTGCAGATAAACTCGTCGGCGGATCTGGATTGAGTCGTGGCAGACGATCGAATACCGATTTGCGTACAGGTGATGCCCTTGATTTCTGGAGAGTCGCTGATATCAAGCCAGGAAAGAGACTGCTTCTTCATGCCCAGATGAAAGTTCCGGGGGATGCCTGGCTCGAATTTGATGTGCAGCCAGACCAGCTGGTACAAACAGCCCATTTTCTGCCTAAAGGCCTGTGGGGGAGATTATACTGGTATGCAGTCCTGCCTTTTCACCACTTTGTTTTTAATGATTTATCCAGGACCATTGTGAACTCAGCAACAAAGAAACAGCAGTAACCTGTTATAGCACTCCTCGGTGCCAGGGTCCCAGCCGATTTCTACGCAGGGACCCTGGTGATGAGCAAAGCAGTAAGCGGATGCAACTTTTTTATTATTAATCCGGCGGATAATTAGATCAACTCTATTTAATGCTAACCACCTGATAACAGGCAGGTAAAGAGTTGCGAATTTAGAATTCAATACCCGCCGGGTTAATAATCTATAAGATCATATTTTCTATTCTATCTTAGCGTTAAATTTTTTCAGTTTACTGCGAATCTCTTCAATACGTTTTCGATTCACACCAAAGTCTGAATATCCTGTTCTGGACGCTGAGCGAACATGTATTGTCATCTCTTCTGCTTTTGTGTCTGGAAAATAAAATTCCACATCATCAATAAAGTGGAATACTGTAGAAGTAAACTCAACTCTAATATAATTGTTCTTAGTAACGACAACCTTTGCTCTTTGAAAATTAGTAAGAACTTTCAAAATATGGTTTTTTACTTCTAATGCTGTTCCTGCAGTAAGGATGGGGTCGATATAATGTTTTTTATCTTTTGCCTGACTGCTGACACAATTTGGCGCTACCGGACATTGGGGTAACTGGCCATTTTTAATTCCCAGTTCAGGTATCACTTTAGTACATCCTGCTAAAAGAATTAAAATTGATAGAACAATCTGAATTTGTTTCTTCATTGTTCTTATTCCTTAAGATTGTAATACTTCTGAGTGACCCATATCGTTGATGTAATCACCCCTGGTGATTTGCGTGGCTGCTTCTCCCTTGAATTGTTCACTGTATCGCTTTGCACTCATAAAATACTTCTGAAGAGTACCCTGAAGTCATTTTTTATATCTCAGGAGTGTTTACAAAAGCAGGAGCGATTCAGACTCTATCTATTATTGAACCGACAGGCTTGAAACGGTGCGGTTGAGTGGCTGATTACAAGCCTCAAGGCTTATCCTGTCTTGTCCAGAAAACAAGAGAAAAAAATATCGCGGACGGGAAGGTAAGCCCACTGCCCAAATAACCTGGTTCTCAGAATGTTAGATTTTGATACCCTTTGTCGAGGAGTTTCCCGGCTACGGCAGGCGGCTTCGCGACAGTAATTCCCATAACCAAATCATTGGTTGTTTTCCCGGCATTTGGGAGATAGAGAGGACATATCTGAATAGAAGCCCCCATTTGCAACAGAGCCTTGAGTAACATGGATGGTGATTTTTTTTGGGGCAGGAAGGTTTCTGTAGTGGTTGACTGTAATGCTAAATCACCCGCAGCACCACATAGGACCATGTTAATTCCTTTGCCATGCTCTTTCATAGTCTGAACAGACAAGACCAGCGCCATCATTTGCGTTTGTCTGTCTGCAGAGGTGACAATAACATTCAGGCCTTTCGCCTGCTCAGCAAGGGCATTATCTGCCCATATTAACAAAACTGCAAGAACCAGCGTAACGCATAGATTTTTCATAGATTGTCTCCTGAGTTACTTCATTAAGAGTTCTGTAAGAGTAATAACGATTTTTCATCGTCACCTGATTTATCCGCACACCGGAAGGTGTCACATTGAAAGACAAAAATGGTTCGTTTTTTAATATACTATATTGGTTGAAAAAGTCCGACAGGCTAGTGAAATCGCTGTTCAGGGGGGTCTTCTTGTGTGCGAGTCCTGAATGGCGTGAAATTATGGGGTTACATTCCTCTCGGTAAGTGCTCAAATATTATGAGCACCCTGAATAACCTTCTATTTTGTCCATATTCAAGGCCCCCGATAGTGTTGTACTGATAACTTTTTTTGTTTGAGGCAATTCAATGGGATTAAAAAATTATAAGATGTTGCTGGTCTTCTTTGTTTTAACCCTGTTTTTTCAATGCCTTCCAGGGGCCGGATCTGGGGCCGCCAGGTGTAAGGACATGAATACATGGAATACTGACGGTGACTTCTCTCTGCCGGTGTTTGACAGCGGGGTTATAAACGAGGGTGGCAACAGTCTTGCCCCCTGGGGAAGCGGCTCCTGGGGATTCGCATATGCCACCTTTAAAGGTTCCTTTGATCACGTCTTGACGGCGACGAGGTTTAAAAGCAGCGGGTGGGATGTCTATCTTTACGGAAAAGATACACATCCGGGGAGAGCCTGGGGCTATGCCCGTTTTGTTCAGGGAGACATCTGGGGGAGTGGGAGTGGTGGGCCTCGGCAGTATTATATTCCGCCTCCTGCTTCCTTACACAACAAACGGGTGCTGCTGAATCTGGATTGCATCATGGATACGGCAAAGCTTCTGACTCCCAATGATTCGTGGATTATGGCTGCCGTTAATATCTGGCTTTCCGGTCCTGGCATGCCACCGGGAAAAGATCGCCTCGGGCGAAAGCCCCTGGTCATTGATTTGTATATCTACCACGAATCCAATATGGGTAATATGGTTCCCCAGGAGGACGACCTTGCCTTCCATGTCCCCATTGCCCTGAAACCTGCCATCCTCGGAGAAAAAATGACATGGAGTGCTGACATAACCCCACAGCTTACCCAGGCGGTGCAGACAAATTTCACTGGACTGAAGCACTCTGGTGCCGCTCGCCCGCAACTTGCAGATTTGAAAATATACCAGCTGGATTTTGTTCTTGAAATGGTCAACGCCGAAGCGGCAGCCACCATTGATAACTTTAATCTGGAGATACGGTCGGACGGCCCTTGAAATCAGGGATTTTGCAAACGAGAGGCTGTTGCCGTTCGTTTGAAGACCAGACGTTTCCCCTGTTTTAAAATACAATCAAATCCGGCAAGTTTCCCGGTCATGACTGAGGGGTGCCTTCTGGCGACAGCATCATGATTCGGGTCTGCATAGACCACCACATAGTCTACATACATGGCAGGCAGGGAAATTCCCATTTCATAATCGAGTTGTTCCGGGAGCAGAAAGCGCCGGGGGCTGTTGGAAAAAAAGATCAGCTCCATATTTTGTTCCGGATCCATGAGAATGCGTCCCCTGGAGCCTTTGAGCGCATTCAGGATGTTATGAGCACCTTGCAGGCGATGGTCCGGTTCCCGCTGCAAAAGCGCACGAACAAACTGCTGCTCGGTCTTGTCCGGAGATTGCACCATACCGAACCATCCACCAACCAGCAGGATCGGGATACAGACACCTGCAATGATGGAACACGTGTGTTGTTTTACACCGGGAAATGAAAAATCCCGGGTGGTCAGAAGCAGAGCCTGAAGGGGAAAAATCAGAAAAGCTGCACTTGAACGTTCAAAAATGCCGGTACCGAGATACAACGACAATCCGCAGTAGAGCAGGGGAGCCAGAAAATATTTGTGCATGGGATGCAATATTCTCCAGCCACCCCGAACCAGAAGCAAGCCCCATGCTACTGCCCAGGGTACCAGAAGATATGCGATGTCAAAAAGTCGTTTGATGGTTTCACTGGCTGCGGTGACAATACTGCCCTGGCCCGGCCTCGCCTCTATCATATCAATGTGCTGGCTGATCAAAAGAAAAGAGCGCCATTGTTCAAAAGGATTTCCCTGACCGGTAAGAAGCAGACTCATGGGGCGCTGAATAAGGGCGAAAAATATCAGGGGCAGATAGGTAAGAACAAGGACAGCAACTACGGAGTGGTGGACTTCAAAACCCCGTCTGGCAACATAGGGTGCAAAAAGCAGGCAAAGGACCAGGGTGGTTGGATCGCACAAATACAATAAAAACATGCAGAGGCTGCAGATGGTCAAATGATAGGTCTGGCCACACAGCTCCACCCGACGCAGGCTCCACATTGTCAGGGTAAACGCGCATACAGTCAGGCTGAGATCAATACGCTGGGTAAACACAAACAGCAGCTGGGGCAGAAACATCGTAGAGAAAATACAGAGAAACGTTGTAATCGTCCCGATGCTTTTCTCTCTGCGAAGATTGTTGAGGATCGCTACAATGCCTGCCTGAACCAGCCCGCCGGCAACGGCGCTGGCAATGAGGGGATCTCGAAATATCAGCACCAGAAAATAGGGGAAGGGAGGATACACCCCACCGATATTTTCAAGTTTTGGGAAAGCCCCATCATAGGCCAGCATCGCCTTTGTCCCGAAATATATATTGATATCCGACAATATTCCGGTCTTTAACAGGCTGATGTTGATAATGAACTGACACAGGCCGAGGCCGGCTGCCAGCACAAGAAACATCCATATACTGTGAGTCACGCTTTCCTTGCCGGACACGACAGAGCTTTCCGATCCTGGATCAGAAAGCTTATTTATGCTGAGAGTTTGTAAGGCCATGGGTTGTTTTTTCCCAGTAATGGGGTTTGACAAAAAGTTGCCATAATGCCTTGTAGGCGGCTGGTGTATGAAAGAAAAGCCAATAAAAAGGGTTGAGCAGGGCAAAGGGCAGGAGATAATACAATCGCCTGCGGAATACCGCCATACAGTTAAGATAAATGCCCAGAAAATTCCCAAGCACCAGATTAATCAGGCCGAAAAATGTGGTTAACGGCAGGTAATGAGCGTGCATGATATCTATCTGAGTTACCCCCCAGAAGATAAAGAAACTCCACATAATTGGATTCAGCAGAAACAACAGTGGCGTGCCTGCTATAAAAAGCTGGAAAGAAAGCCAGTTTTTGAGTCCAAGCCTGCGCAGGAGCTTAACAGGGTGTCGATTGAAGACAAGGGCCGTTTGCATGTAGCCTTTGATCCAGCGTGATCGCTGGCGAATCCAGTTCCCATAACGGCTGTTGGCTTCTTCAAAGGTTGTGGAGTTGATAACACCTACCCGGTATCCCCTCGCGGCGGCCCGTATGCCGAGGTCCGCGTCTTCTGTGGTGTTAAAAGGATCCCAGGAGCCCAGCTCCTTGAGCAGTGCAAGGTCAAAATGATTGCTGGTTCCGCCCAGTGGAATGGGGAGTTTCAGCTTGTCCAGGCCTGGCAAGAGGTAGTCAAACCAATAGGTGTATTCGAGGGTGAAAAGTTTGGTGATCACATTCTGGTCGGCATTGAAATAGTTCAGTGCTGCCTGAAAGCAAAGAAATTTTCCGGGGGGATTTTTTTGAAAGGCGACAACGGCTTTCTTAAGTTGATCCGGCTCGGGAATATCTTCAGCATCATAAATGGTCAGGTACGTGCCCCTTGCAAAATGGACCCCGTAATTACAAGCCTTGGGTTTTGTTTTCGGCGGAATGTCTGGAACATAAATAAAACGCCAGTTAACAGGAGGTGCGGCTTTTTTGGCAGCCTCAAGGGTTCTGGTGTCATTTTCTTCCAGAAGCAGCAATACATCGAGCTTGTTTTTGGGATAATCCAGACCGGCCAGTCCCTTGATAAGAGTGGGCATCAGCTCAGGCTCGTTGTACACCGGTACCAGCACTGTGTAGGAAGGCAGATCTTCATCCTCAAGTGCCTCTACTTCTTCTGAGGTAACAGGCTGAATAATCTCGTTGCGAGCGCCTTCAACCGAAAGGATCAAACGAAAGAGAATAGTTGCAAGATAGACTGCATTTATGACAAATAAAACTGTTTTGGAAACGACTGTGGGCATAAAATAAGTCAGGGTCAGCAGGCACAGGCTGACAGCAGCAAGTGCAAGAACCTGGGAAGGACTGAAAACATATCGGGCGGATTCAGCGGGATTACGGGAATACAATCCGTATACCGTGTCATCGAGCAGGCCTTCCTGAAAATGACTATTCGTTAACTCTAAAAAATCGAGGTCAGTAATCACTGTCTGCTGCAGAATCATTCCCGGGAATTTTTGTGTATAAAACTCCAGCATTTCAGGGCGCTGGGGGTAGGCTGTCAAAAGTGTGACCCGGTTGTCTTTTACGGCTGCGGGTACCGCCTGAAAGGTAATAGCCTGCTTTGACGTCAGTTCAGGTACCAGGGACCAGTCCACACTTTTGCGGGCTTTTTTATCCATCAGTGTAAACTCAAGCCCGTAATGATCAGCCAGGGTTTCAAAAAGCTGACGCCGGGAAATATACCCCAAAGATCCCAAAATCCACATCAGACGTCCACCTTTTGTCTGCTGCAGATCCAGAGCTTCTTTGAGCTGCTCGCGAGTCACCAGACCCTGTTCTAATAAAATGTCGCCAACCCGTTTTGCCATGTTGTCGCCTTACCAGGCACCGCCCGGATTTGTCATCAGTTCAGGTTGTGCCTGGGCTGACCTTTGGTGAGTACATATTCTCTTTCTATTCAAAGTGAAAATGTCAGGAGAAAAAAGGGTTAGAATGTTATCCAGTACGCCAGGGCCAAACCTCCCCCTGCTCCGGTATTTTCTCCCCATACATTGCGGAATCCCGAGAATACCAGCGACTGGTCGTCGGTCATTCTGATCCGGCAGTGCAGTGTCATTTTAAAAAGGCGGTAATAGGCGTCTATGGTTGTGTCATCGTCAAGCTGCACGGTGTCTCCGTTATCAAGACCCCACTGAATTTCAGACTCGAGGATTAACTGTAAAATACGGGTTATGTCCTGCCCCAGAACGAGACTGCCTCGCAGTTGATCTGAGGGGAACCCTTCATAGGTCCGGAATCGCACCGTCGTCTCAGCAAAACCGTTTCGTCCAGTTACTTCCCAGCCGTAACCTGCGGCAAGGAATGTTTCCATTCCCAGACGGTCATATCCAAGACTCGGCATTTCATTGATGGAATACCCTGCAGGAATCAATCCGGTAATACCGGCACTGAGGGCCATACCTGACTGATTGAAGAGGCATCGTCTGTACCCCAGTTCCACATCAGAAAAGCCCTGTGTGCTGCCATCTTCATTGTCCACGAAATCGTAGAAAGCTTTTGCCGTCAGTGTATCTTTTTTCGTCAGGCCATACTCCATGTAGGTCTGAGCGGATAATTTCTTAAACTCCTCTTTCATGCTGTGCCGGTCACCGCTGCGATCCCAGTACTCCCCCGTTTCATAATATTCAATTTTTGGGGCAAGAAAAATTTCGTTTTGTTTCTGTGGCCATGCTTCAGCCCCTGCAGGGAGGCAATCAAGCCAGAGATAGAGCAGTGTGAGGCAGGTAACTGCTATTGGCCTGGTATATGAAAACATTCCGGTTTTCATTCTTTGTTCCTTCGTCCCGTAAGCTGGGTGTACACATAATAAAAGAAACAGACCAGTATACCTGCCAGAGCAAGGGTGGCCAGCAGGCTGTATTTATTCCAATAATACGCGAAATCAGGCTGATCAGGCGATTGGGCAATCAGCTTTTTCCCAATTGCCATGGATTGCCAGTATTGATCCCGGCTGGCAGCTGCATTGCCACCAAGTTGTTCCATCGCTTTCAAATCCAGTGTCGGCATGGGCGCTTTATCCGGAGCAAGGCATGAAAAGACCAATGCCGGAACATTCTGGTGCCTGAATGTCTGAGTGATCCAGACGGGGGCATCGGCGGTTACCCTGAAGGGGATTTCTCCTGTCAGCGGATTGCGGACTGCAATATCTTCACCCGTTGTTATCAGTGGTGTGAATCCTGAAGGGAGGGGTTTGTCGGTCACAGACAGAACAAAATAATCAAACTGCGCTGCATCCTGGAGCTTGTCAACGAGGGTGAACACCGGAACCTTGTGGTGCAATTCTCCATACATGCCAGCCCAATCCATCAGGGGACGCATGGCCGTATAGGACATTTGGGGCGCAACAAGGGCACCGCGTCCGTTCATACTGCCCATGACTCTATTCAGCTGCAGGTCTTGTCCGGTGTCTTCTGAACCAATGATGAGGCTTGAATCATCAAACAGGGTGGCTTCCATTTCCGCTGGCATTCCCTTGCAGTTTCCCTGATTCAGGTAATAGGCAAAAATGACTTCCAGCCGGTTCATGTCTGTTAGTTTATCTACGGGTAAAGAAAAAGAAGCAAAAAATGGCGAGATCTTCTCCTTATGAGAAAGTCTTTGGGAGGCGATCAGGTGTCCGTTAAGTCGAATTTTGAGAAAGCCCTTATCTTCTGGCGGGATAGATGTATGGGTCAGATGCAGAACGGCGGTTAATGATTTGGGAAACCCGTTGATCTGGGGCAGGGTGAAAGATGTCTGGGTGACAAGCTCCCCGGCACCTTTGACTGATGTGGTTTTAAAACCCAGCGAAGAAAAAGCAAGCGGTGAACCGGTCTGGTCCCATTCCGTGTGCTCCAATGTCTGCACAGTCGCCCTGGAGGATGCCAGCAGCCCGGCCGCTTTGTTTCCCAGAGCCCGGGCACCTTCTGGACTCAGATAGAGAGTGGACCCTTCAAGGACCATGTCCTGGTCAAATGCACCCACAATAATTGTGTGTCCGAAGGGGTTTACCGCAGGGGACATGGCAACGGAGACCTTGATCGAAGGGATGGCCGCTTTGGCTGCAGCCACAGTGGTCAGCACTCCCTGCCAGATGTCTTTATTTGTCTCATCGGCCACCACCGTGACAGCCGGGGCAGAATCTGCCAGAAAACGGTTCAACAGCGTGGTATCCGATGTCTGGTTTGTTTCTATGAGGCTGTTATTATCTACGGCCAGCCACAATTCATTTGCCTGTTGATTTTTACAGGTATCGTCAAAGAGCCTGAGTGTCCCCTCAACAGTTACATTGAGATGGCCGTCATGGATATTTTTATCTAAAAAGTCGGCAAAAGGGGTTAAAGGGATGGAGAGTGACAGAGGATCGTGCTTCTGGGTAATGTCATAAATTCCAGCGGAGATTCCTGCAATTTTTACGTGTATGGAAGAAGAGGACTGTAACGAAGGAGTGTGTCTGATGTGGAGCAGCAGACGTCCGTTTTCAGCCTGTGTGCCGGAAGTCCAGGGAAAGGAAAAGGCAATATAAGGATGGGGACCGTAGGAGATCAGATCACTTTGATACCCGAGTTTCTTCAATTGGACTCTGGACAGCCACGGCAGGCTGGTGCCTGGTGTGGCAAAATCATTGAGACGTGCAATGCGGGCTTCCGGGTATTCCGTTTTAAGGCCTGCCAAAAGAGCTGTTGCTTCCTGCTTTCTCAAATAATGGCCGACGGCAGCTATACGGCTTTTCTGCTCATCAAAAAGGACGACGTCGCGGTAGCCCTGCATCTTTTGAGTAATCTGGTCTTTATTGAATTGTTCTTTGGCAAATGGGATGGCGACAGTAAAAATTTCATTTCCCAGTGATTCACATCGACCCTGGGAAGTGAAAACAACGGAAAAAATAACTGCCAGCAGTAATGTGCACGATGCTTTTTTTGTCATGCTGTAACTCCATGTAAAATATCAACATTCCTTTTTTCCGATTTATCGGAAGTCTGCTTTATCAGCTGTCTTTTAAAAAGAAAGAACCTTTTTCCCTGCAGTTGATACTCAGTTCACAATATTTTATTGATAGTAATAAAATGTCTTTTCAAGGTCAATGAGGGATTGGATCGAGATTGTGCAGGGGGGAGGAGGTGATCAGGTTGCGTAAAGGGATGGATGACTTGTTGGGGACCTTGAATAATCAGTTTCCCGCTCATCTTCTTCGTTACAGTCAAAAAATTATCCTCCGACAAAGCGAGGAACGAGACGTCGAGATATCAAACATGGCTGAAATAAATTTTCTCCTGTGCCTCGAATATGAACAAAACACAAGATTATTCAAGATACCCTGTTGACTGTGCAAAGGAGATGGCCGATTATTCGATGTTCCCTTACGTCGTTTTAGAGGAGAGAATTGCTGACAGATTATTGAGTTTCCAGCTGCAGCTCTTTCAGTTGTTTTTCCAGGTTGTTCACAATATTGAAGACTGACTGCATCCCAGGTTTGGGATAGACCTTGTAGAAGTGGGGGATAAATGTACTCACCTCTCCTTTTTGGACAAGGCTGTCACTTTCGAGGCTGTAATCGATTTTTGCCTTCAGTAATGTATTGAGTCGACGCTGGTCCCCTATGCGGTGTGTAAGTCGGCGTTTCCCTTTTTCCGTTGCAGCGGTGATGAGATTCTCCATCCTGACGATTTCTTCTTTTCCTGCAGTGAGACTTTTCTCCAGTTCTTCCCTCGGCACCGGGCGGTTTTCCCGCCAGCCCTTCGACGCATCGGGCTGCCATGAAATTTTGAGTTCTCCGAGGGAGGCAAGGTCATTGGTGGTCTGAGCAATGATTGTCCCCGGCGCTGGCAGGTGGACAAAGTTTCCCCGCATGAGGTCACAGGATATGATCACCTGAATTTCCGGATGTTCTCTGGTAATTGTACTGTTCTCCTCAGAGGTGAGAGTGGAGAGCAGTATCATAAACTGAGCCTTTCCTTTCAGCTCAGCAAGGCTCTTCTCCAGCGCTGGCATCGGTGGTGAGAGGGTGAAATCTCTGACGTTCTCCAGAGATCCTCCGGTGAGTCCGATAAAGGCCAGGGATATCCCGCTGCTCTGTTTCAGTACCCATGGAGGAAAGGGAGCCGTGCCATCCCGGCGCAGGATGTTGGCGGAGATGATTGGCAGAGCGGCTATCTTTTCCCGGAGGAAAAAGGAGTTGCCACCCTGCAGGTCGAGTGTGCTGACCGTCATGGCGTCAAGGCCCATCAGGACACTGGCTTCAGCTATTCCTTCAGCGGTGAGGATGGCACTGCGGCTCTGTGGCTTTGCCTTTTTTCCGTATCGAAAGAAGAGGTTGCCCGAGTCAACCAGGAGTACATTCTCTGCAGTTTCCCGCGTCTTGCGGACTATGCGTGATTTGCCGGACAGACCGCCCAGTCGGTTGGTGTGTCAACCACAGGGGAGATACTGACCTTGCTGGTTGTTATTGAAGAGCAGAGTCAAACTGTGTGCTGCGGGGGGTGCTGCGACAGCATTTCCTGCGTTGAGCAGCAGGGCGAAAGTGGCGGTAACGAGTATCCGGCTGAGAACGGTGTTCATAATTTTCAAGAAATGATGTGAATGAGAAATTCCGTGTTGCCTTTCGGGCCTTTTATCGGTGATTCAACAATCCCGTTAACACGAAGCGAAGGTGTGGAAAAATTGCTGGTGAAATCAATAATTTTCTGTTTTGCCTTGTCGTGAAGTGCGGGATCTCGGACAATCCCGCCTTCTCCAATATCTCCCCGCGGCAACTCAAATTGCGGTTTGATGAGGGCGATAATATTTACCGGCCTGCCCTGGAAGGCGGCTGTCATTGGGGGCAGAATACGGGTTAACGAGATGAAGGAAACGTCGGTAACAGCGAGATCAACAGCTTCACCGAGCTGATCCGGTGTCAGGTTGCGGGCGTTACAGCGCTCAATGACGCAGACGCGCTCATCCTGGCGCAGTTTCCAGGCGAGTTGCCCATACGCCACATCTATGGCATAGACTTTTGCTGCACCATGTTGCAGCAGGCAGTCAGTAAAGCCGCCGGTCGAGGCACCCACATCAAGGCAGATTCGATGTTCAACAGAAACAGTGAAGGCTTCAATGCCCTGAGCGAGTTTGAGGCCTCCACGGGAGACAAAGGGGCAGTGCTGTTTCAGACGGATTACAGCCGTCTCAGGCACCATGCTGCCTGCCTTGTCCGAAATAATATCATTAACATACACCTCTCCAGCTCCAATAAGCCGCCTTGCTGTATCAAGGTCTGGAGCCATTCTCCGGGCTGCGAGAAGGGAATCGAGTCGTCTCTTTTTCAAACCAGATGAATCAGAGAGACTTGAGCCGTGTGCGGGCAAGGTCCGCTTCAGGCGCTGTTTTGTAAAGCTTGACCAGCTTGGAATAGAGCAATTTAGCGGTATCACGGTCAGCAAGTTTTTCGAAAGCCTGTGCCTGTTTAAGCAGTGCCTGTGGAGCCAGTCTGGACCCGGGGCTTTTGGACACAACGGTCTGGAACTGAACAACGGCGAGGTCATAGTTCTTCTGATCAAACAGGCTCTGCCCCATCATGAAGCGCGCTTCCATCGAATCTTGAGAGCTGGAGTCTCCTGCCACCTTCTCGAAGATTGCTATGGCACCATCGTAATCTTTGCTCGCGAGCCGTTGTTTTCCCTCGCTGAGAGCACTCGTCGTCACAGGGGCTCCGGTAAAGACAGGCTTGACAGCAGGTTGGGGTGGGGAAATTTCCACCACCGGTTTTTCAACTGTTGGTGTACTTACGGAAGCCGCAGTATTCTGGTCCTCCTGAGAGGTAGTCTTGTCCGTCGAAGTTGAGAAAACGGAAGCTTGTGTATCGGTGGAAATTGCTGGCGCAGAGCCTGAATGAATTACTTTCTTGTGGGTAGCAAAAATTTCCTGGGAGGGTGTCGAAGTGGACACATCACTGTTATCTGTACTTAAACTGGAGCTATCGGAGAGGGTGCGAAGGCGCGCTGCTTCTTTTTTCGTTGCAATCATGCGGGCCTCAAGAGCAGCCTCTTTTGCTTTACGTTCAGCGTCCTTGATACGTGCTTCCTGAATTGCTTTGACGTTTTCTTCCTGTTTGTGGAGAAGTCCGTCCAGCGTCTGTATTTTGGCTTCTTTGTCTGCCTGCTGCTGCTGGAAAGCGGTCATTGTCTCTTCGCGCCGGGCAGATTCCTGCTCGGCAACAGTGGAGATGGAGTCTCCCAGCTCTTTATTCTGTTCTCGGAGTTGCTGATTGAGAGAGTATGATTCTTCAACCTGAGAACGGAGCTGGTCGATGTCATCCTGCAGTTTGTTCATGTGTCCGCTGGCACTGGCCTGGCGTTTCTCAATATGGTCAACGGCATTGGACTGTATTTCTACCACCTTGCGGTTGAGCATTCGAATCTGACGTTTCAGAACGTTCACCTCGTTTATGGAGGCACAACCTGTCAGCAAAGTTGCAGTGAAGACGAGACATATACTGTTTCGAATAATTGGTTTCATGGCAATTCCGTTTGTGAAGCAATATGCTGAGTTGGAACAGAGAAATTGTGTGCTTTTTTAACCACCAGAGAGATTATCTCGCCCAGCGGGGATAAGTCTGGCTTCCAGGCAGATTAAAAATTCTACGCTGAAAGGAACCGTCTTTCATTATAGCGTAAATCTGACTTTTTGCGCCATTCTGACGTGAAAAGATAATCTGCCGACCGTCTGGGGACCAGCATGGAGACTCGCTGTAGCTAAAACCATCGGTGAGCTGTTTCGGTGTATCAGAAGAGAGTGGGTTCATGGTGAAAATTTGATAGACGCCGTTGCGCAGGCTGGTAAAGACAATGAGGTTTTCCGTGGGGGACCAGTCTGCTTCGGCATTCTGCACCCCTTCAAAGGTAAGACGTCTCACATCGCCGGTGGCAAGGTTCATGAGATAAAGCTGGGGCGTGTTGCCTGCACGGTCAGAGGTGAAGGTAATATATTTTCCGTCGGGAGACCATGTGGGGGAGACGTTGATCCCCTGGCCGCTGGTCAGTTGCCTGATGATCTCCCCTGTACTGTTCATCAGGTAGAGGTCGGGATTTCCTTTTTTCGACAGGGTGACGATAAAACGGCTGCCATCGGGAGACCATGAGGGAGCAAGATTCATTCCCCTTCTGCGGCTCAACGCCCGGGTGGTTTTGTTTTGGAGCAGATTCGTAATATAGAGGTTCTGATTCCCGCTGTGATAGGAAGAGTATGTGAGATTTGTGCTGTGTGGCACGAAGCGCGGTGAAACGGTGATGTTTTTGTGCCGGGTTATCTGGCGGAGGTCTTTTCCGAGAATGTTGGTAAGATAAACTTCTTTGGCATTGTTCTTCAGGCCGACAAAGACGATGCGGCTGTTGGCGATGCCGGGAATCCCTGTGAGTGCTTTAATGGCATCATCACAGAAATTGAACAACATCTCTTGCTGTTGGCTGATTTTACCTGTGAAACTTTTGCCGTTGGATGCATCTATCGCGCTTTTGCTCGAAAAGGGGAGAGACTTGCCGGAGGCTACATCAAGCATGCGAATTTCAAGGGTCTCCTGGCTGCCGAATCTGGTGTATTGCCCCAGGACCACATAATCGGCACCGGTCATCTTCCAGTCTGCCTGTTGGCTGTCATTGTATGTCGTGGGGTCAAGAATCTGGATAATGCCGTGAAATTCAAGGGCCTTGCCGAGCAGGGAGGCCATCTCCTGGCCAGCTTTACTCGGAGCTCCGGTTGCTTTGTCAACGAAGGTCGGGAGGGCAACGTTAATTTTGCGCATCTGGTTGGATGTGATGTCAAGGTAGACGCGATCAGCCGCCAGTGTCTGCAGAGGCAGGAGCAGCAGGCAGAGGAGAGTGAAAAGGGTGATTTGAAAACGGGTATTTTTCACAGGTATTCACCGTAGTTGAATTCTGAGAGATCCAAAAAAAACTCTTTTTGGATCTCTCTGGGAAACTTCAAGCCGCATGAATCGCGGTTATTTATTAAAAAAGGCAGAGGGCACGTGGGTGGATGCACACGCCATTACTGCGTGACTCCCTGCGGGGTAAAAACAAATCCATAGTTTAGTTCGGAGACATGCAGCGCCGGCGGGATAGGTGGAAAGGGCGCGGATGCTTCAATAGCTCTGGTAACAAATTGATCGTACACCCGATCTCCAGAACTTTCCTCAAAATGCATTTCACTGACATTGCCATTTTGGTCAATAGTTACTGCTACGGTTGCCTTTATAGCAGGGTTTGTAATGTTTATCGGCGGCTTCCAATTTGCTGCTACGCGTGCAGAAATTTGTCCATTATACATGCGGCCAATAGTGCTGTCTGCAGCGCTGTCGCTTCCGGAAGGTGTCCCCTGTTCTGCAGAATTGATGGCCGCAGTGTGTTCTGCTGCGGCTTCATCAGCCTGCTGAAGGAGTTCACGTTCTTCTTCGAGCTGCTCTCTGGCGAGTTTCGCTTTTTCACGGGCCAGTTCCTCCTGCTGATCCAGAGTTTCCTGTTCCCGAAGCTGGCTGGCCAGTTTCTGCCGTTGTTTTTCTGCAGCGGCCTTGTGTTGTTTCCGCTCTTCCAGAATTTTTTCTGCAGCAGCCTTCTGTCTCTGCTCTTCCTGAAGTTTTTCTACAGCCAGTGCTTTCTTTTGTTGCTCCTGCTTGAGTTGTACCTTTTGTTGCAGTTGCTGTATTTTCTCTGCAGCGAGATCCTTTTCCGGGGGAATGGGAATTTCCTTTTTGATCTTACTCTTTTTGGGGTTGAGCGAGATCGTTTTTGGCGGGCCAGTGAGGACTGGCTCTGCTGCTGCCGGAGGTTGTGGTTCTGTTTTGACGGCTGGCGGAGGTTGCAGTACTTTTTTGACAGCTGCCGGCGTTGTCTTTTCTATAGTGGGAACGGGCTTAGGCTCGGGAACGGGTTTAGGCTCGGGAGCGGGTTTAGGCTCGGGAGCGGGTTTAGGCTCGGGAGCGGGTTTCGGAGCAGGCAGGCTTTTTTTCTCAACCTTTTTCGTTATTACCGTACTTTTCCCTGACGCTTTTGTTGGAGACACTGATCCCTTTGGTGGAGACGGCAGGCTGATAAGGCTCACCGTTTGCACACTGGCGATGCGCGGTGTCGAGTCGAACAGGTAAGGGGCATACACCGTCCCGATCAGTATCAGGAGATGGAGAGCGATGGCGAAGAGAAGAGGAGCCTGCCAGTCGACGTTGCGGTGGTGATCTGCGGGGCGTAGAAACATCGCGGCATTATTCCTTATCAGGAGGTTCCGTTACCATCCCGATCTGATCAAAACCCGCTGTTTTAATATCTGCCATGATCTGAACCACATGCCCGTAGGGGACATTTGTGCTGGCCATCAGATAAATTGCCTGATTCTTGTTGGCCGCATACTTCTTCTGCAGTTCATTGATCATCAGCGCGCGGGTAAGAGGGAGCTTGTTGATACTTATTGTCCCGTCTTCCATGAGGGTGATGGTGATGGGAGTCTCTTTTTGTACCAGTGCTTTTCCCGTTACCTTTGGAAGGTCTACGTTCAGGCCCTGGGTCATCATCGGTGCTGTGACCATGAAGATGATCAGCAGCACCAGCATGACATCCACAAGGGGAGTTATGTTGATATCGGAGACAAGGCGCTTGCTGCCTCGTCTTCCGCCTGTTGACATGCCCATTTATTTCACCCGACTGAGGAGGTCGCGTTCGACGAGATTAAGCAGATCTGTGGAGAAACTGTCCATTTCCCCTTCTACATGGTCAACCTTGCTGGCGTAGAGGTTGTAGAAGATAACTGCCGGAATAGCCACGGCAAGACCTGCAGCAGTGGCAATCAACGCCTCGGAAATCCCCGGGGCAACAACGGCGAGGGATGCTGATCCTTTCTGTCCAATGTCATGAAAGGAGGCCATGATCCCCCATACTGTGCCGAAGAGACCAATGAACGGTGCTGCCGAGCCGGTAGTGGCAAGGATGGGCAGGCCGCGGGACAGCAGGTCCAGTTCCTGCGAAGCTGCTTTGCGGATGGTACGTTTGAAATTATCCATGCTGGCGAGCTGCATTTCAAGGGGTTCAGTCTCTTCCTTGCTCTTCCGCATCTTATTAATCTTCTCCAGTTCGTTGAAACCGGCTGAGAAGATGGTCGCCTGCGGGGAATATTCAAAGTCAGAGGCAGTATCATAGGCCTCATTGAGATTGGCGGAACTCCAGAAGGTTTCAAGAAAATCTTCGGAGTCGAGTTTTACCTTATGGAATAATCTCGACTTTGTGATAATAATGCTCCAGGAAACAATGGAAAAAATGAGCAGGGTAAACATAACGCCCTGGCCGACAGGCCCGGCGTTGAGAATCATGTGGGTGATGGAGAGCTGCACTGGAAACACCTCAGTAAAAAAATTAGGGGCCGTTGCCGCAGGCCGTTTTGTTCAGGGTAAAAATAATTGGGAAATGGTTTACATGAACGCATAAAACTAAAAAAGAAAGTCCTTTAAATTTCAAGCGGCAATTGTAATCGCTCTGGTGAAAAATTCAACATCCATGCGCGATAAAGAGAGAAAATTGACCTCATTCACCATTCAGGCTGAAGGTTGTGCGAGGGTGCAGGCAAATTCAATCTGCACGGCGGTTTTCCCTTTGCACTGGAGAACCCCTTTGAGGAACCAGGCTGTGCTGATTTTTTCGGTCAGTTTCACTGTGATCTGTACGGTATCGCCGGGGTAGACCCCGCGTTTGAACTTTGCCCCGAGGATACGGGTGAGAACCGGTACGCCAGCCTTGAGTTCATCCGGAGCAGCGATCTTTGCAATAAGCAGGGCCCCGCTCTGAAATATAGCTTCAGCGAGCAACACGCCGGGGGTGATGGGGCTTTCGGGATAGTGGCCGCGATAGACGTCCATTGTCGGCGAAAAGGTCTTTTCAGTGATCAGCGTTTTCCCCTCAAGGGAGAGAATTCGATCCACCAGCAGAAAGGGATCACGGTGGGGAATAAGCGCCTTGATCTCCTCAAGAGTTTCATCGGTCATCACAGACCTCCTGCGATTTCCAATACGGTTCCGGAGATATAGGCGGCATAGTCGGAGGCGAGGAAGAGGACAGCATCGGCAACCTCCTGTACTTCACCAAAGCGACGCATTGGCACCATTTTCTTGTAAGCCTTTACCTGTTCTTCAGGGAGGTCGGCGATGAAGTCCGTGTTGATAAATCCGGGGGCAACACAATTGACAGTGATCTTCTTCCTGCCCACTTCTTTTGCGAGACTTTTACTCATGGCAATCTGGCCTGCCTTGGAGGCGGCATAGTTGCTCTGGCCGGCAAAACCCATACGGGCAACAGGGGAACTGATACTGATAATGCGCCCAAAACGGCTGGACATCATCAGTGGCACGGCACCGCGGCTCATGAGAAAAGTCCCGGTGAGGTTTATATCAAGAACGCGCTGCCAGTTGGCAGGTTTCATCATGGCGAGCACTGAATCTCGGCGTATTCCCGCGCAGTTCACAAGGATGTGCAGATGCTCGCCGCTGTCTTCCAGTTTACGGTAGAAGGCAGCAACCTGTTTTTCATCGGAGACGTCACACTGGTGCATCTGCAGACGATCAGGGCAGGGAGACTCTTTTTTGAATTTCTCTGCCGCTTCAGTATTGCTGGCGTAGATGCCGATAACATCGGCACCTGCGGCAAGCAGGTTTTCTGCCACGGCCCGACCGATACCCCTTGTTGCACCTGTAACCAGTGCTCTCTTTCCTGTGAAATCAAAAGGGATTCCCATCTCAGCTCCTCAGATAACTGTCCACATCGTTGGCCACTATGACCCCATAGTTTATTGCCCCGAGCCAGCCCGACATGATAATGCCCACTGAGCCGACGTGGAAAAGTCCGCCTACTTCCTTGAAGATTGTGCGCGATACATCCAGCCCTTCAAACTTTGTGCCGAAGGATGTCCCCATGGTATGCAGTGTGTAGTTGTTGAAGGTGGCAGGGGTTGCAGCTTCCATCCAGTCAATTTTTTCTGAAACTCCTGGAAGATAGCGCTCAAGGTCCAGCAGCGTGCGACTGATCAGTGCTTCTTTTTCCTGTTCGTAGACGGGGCGGTCGAGGGGGGCCCAGTCAGCCCAGTTGGCATTCATTGAGGCGACCACCGTATAGCGGTCCCGGCCCGGGCGGGTTTTCGGATAGTAGAGAGAGAATGTCTTGGAACGGGTGTGCATGTCAAGCAGTTCGGAGGACTCAAAATCGGGTGAGGTTGAGCTGAAGAGCAGGTCCCCGATATCGTCGATACGCTCGCCGTCCCGGATACCGAAATAAACCTGGCAGCTTGAGTTGTTTACCCTCACGGCATCTGCCCGCTGGAGAAACTCTTCAGAGTAGCTGTCGCGTTCTGTGAGGTTACGTATCGTGTTCGTAATTCCGGCGTTTGACACGGCACTTCTGCCGTCGATGGTGTGGCCGTCAACCTCTACTCCGCGCACCTTTCCGCCTTCAATGATGATCGAGTCAACCTTTGCGCCGGTGCAGATGGTAACGCCATTTTTTTCCAGCTCTCTGCTCATCATGCCGATCAGTTTGTCGGTGCCGCCTTGAAAGGTGAAAACCCCTCTGTTCATGAAATTGGAGAAGACGATGCCGTAGGTGATTGCCGGATCGTCGAGGGTTGAGCCGTTGGCATACGTGATTGGCTCCATCAACAGGCGGTGGACATCGTTGCGGCCCGGAAAAAAGGTCTCAAAGAGCTCGCGGGTGGTCATTGACTGGTCGTCGTAAAAATTCATTTTTGCGACAGTGTTGAAAAAGTTGTCAATAGTCGTACGGGGAATATTAAACTGATGTTCCAGCTTATTGGTGAAATCTTCGCTGGTAAAGGTGGTCTGCAGGTGGAATTGAGGATTATCGAAGACAATGTTCTTGAGTTGAACTATTGACTGCATAATTTCTTTATTCCAGTATTTTTTGCAGGTTTTCACCATTCCGAAGGGAAAACCATGCAGCGAGATATCGAAGATATGGCCGTGGCGCTTGAACCAGGTGGCCAGCCCGCCGAGGCGGTAATGGTGTTCGAGCAGGAGAACACTGTGCCCACTGTTGGCAAGGCGGTTGGCGGTGGTGAGTCCGCCGAGTCCAGAGCCGATAACAATGACATCATAATTTTTTTGCAGCTCTTTCTGCTGCAGGAATTCGGAGAACGAAACAGGCATGGGTGTTTGTAATTTGTTGAGTCAGCGACCTTACAGCCGCGGTAAAATATGCTGGTTGACGATAGAAACGCCACTCAGCATTGAGCCGACAATGCCGAGAAAACCCTGGTCGGTACCAGCTAAAAATATATTCGACAAACCAATATTACCATCTTTAATTTTGTTCGGATGGCCATAGATGGCACCATCGATTTTGCCGGTGTAACGTTTGATGGTCAGCGGTGTGAACATGTCGCGAAATGTGACTGCGTGGGCAAAGTCACCAATCAGTGACTCGGCCGTGCTGCAGGAAAGCTCGGAGCAGCGCTTTTTTTCCTGTTGATATGCTTCGGGCACCATGGCAAGCTGTTCCCACTTTTCTGTTGCAGCAAGGTGGGTAGTGCGAATCTCCACCAGCTCACGTCTGGCAATGCCTTTAAAACCAGAGGGAAAACAGATAACGCCACTCCGCGGGTCAATACTGCTCTGCGGCCTTTGATAGTGGAATTTTTCGCCGTGATTGAAAAAGATGATTGTGGTTTCCTGTGCCCCGGCAGGTAACGCTTCATACGGCAGCTGGAAGATGTTTTCCACAAAGGAGAGTCGTGGCGTGTCATCTTTGATTCCCCTGTCTCTCTGGAGCAGGGACTCTGTTTCCTGCGAACCGATGGTGGAGAGAATATAATTACACTCTATCTCTTCGCCGTTTTCCATTACGGCTACGGCGCAATTCTTCTGCTGTGTAATATTCTGTACTCTGCAGCCGGTACGAATCTCTCCGCCATTCTCCTGGATATGGCGCAGTAACAGGTCAATAAACTCTTTGATACTTCCCCGCGGCCGGAACATCCCTTCTAAAAAGATGGCATGGAACATAATGGCAAACTGGCCGAGGTCCATGTCATTTTCATTGCTGGAGCCATAATACATCAAAGGACAGAGCAACATCTCTGTGAGCAGTGGTTCGGCGATGATCTTGTCAAGAAAGGCGCGGGCAGAACGAAAGGGCGCGGGAGCAAAGGCATCAAACTGCTGCAGAAAGGTGAGAAGGCTGCGGAAGTTGTCGATGGAACCCGGAAATTTTTCGCTGATTTCTGTCTCAAAGAGATTGAAATCATTGGAAAAACGCAATGTCTCACAGTTTTCAAAGAGAATCTTTGATCCAAGCTGAGGACAAAATTCGATCTCTGAACGTTTTATCTTCAGCTGACGCAGGAGGCGATTGAGCGGGGCGTGTTTATTACCTGGTTCGGCAAAATTGGTGATGGCGTGCAGACCGGTTTCAAAAAGGGTTTTGTTGCGAATAAACCAGGAGTTGAGCCCTCCAGGCCGGGTATGTTGTTCCACCAGCAGAACGCGCTGACCGAAACGGGAGATACGGACAGCGGCGGCAAGCCCCGAAAGACCGCCGCCGATGATCAGAACAGGAAGCCGCATTTATTTGTCCTTCAGCAGCGGCTCCAGATAGATTACGCAGCTGTTGAGGGTTGCGAGATTGGGATAATCTTCCTCAGGAATTTGCAGTTGATGACGTTTGCGCAGTTCCATGACGATATCGAGGAAGTCCATGGAGTCCAGATCCAGCTGCTCGCGCAGGGGTTCCGCCGGATCAAGGCTTGCCAGATCGGCTTCGTCGTCAATATCTTCAATAATCTCAAGAATAAGGTCTTTTATGTCTTCGCCGGTCATTGTTTCTCCACAAGCTGTCTGTGTGCGGGGTTCCCGCACGGGAATTGTATGCAGTCCGAAAGAGAATTTCGAACAATTCTATAATCTGCCTCAAATTTAGAAGAAAATATGGCTGACTTTATACCATATCAGGCCATGAAGGCTAATTTTTTTTTAAAAAAACCGTGCAGTCTGTTATGGGAACCCTGGAGAACCTTGTATTTCATTCATATTCGAGAGTCAGGATGAAATTTACCGCAGGCATATGAGTGATATCGGCGTCCAGGAACCTGTCGGAGAAATCTCTTTTGCCGCATTTCTGTATTATTGGCGAAAAATTAATGCTCGCAATATTAACTCTATGGCTCCGTTTGGTTTTCCGCCAAAGCCTTGAACTGAACCAAAATAGCAATTCTCCGACACACTTCTGACGTTTACCTCGACGTCTCGTTCCTCGCTTTGTCGGAGGATAAATTTTTTACTGTAACGAAGAAGATGAGCGAAAGACTGGTTATTCGCTGTCTCCTATTGTACTTTTTTTACTACCAGTACGGCATTGATGCCCAGCATGCCAAAGGAGTTGTTTAGAATGGTGGATATCCCGTCAGTTTTCACCGCTTCATTAATCACCAGTTTATCAAAGGTGCAAGTGGGATCGAGGTTGTCAACATTGATGGTGGGATGGACCATCGCGTCATCGAAGGAGGGCAGGTTGCCCGCCAGTTCCAGTGCGCCGGCGGCCCCCATGGCGTGGCCGATGTTGCTCTTGGTGTTGTTGATCCAGGTAGACGGCGCGTTGCCAAAGACCTCGTGGATTGCCTTGCACTCCTCGGTATCGCCCTGTTTTGTACCAGTAGCGTGGGTGTTGATAAGGTCGATGTCTTCGGGTTTCATGCCCGCCTTGTGAAGGGCGAGACGGATACACTCCGCCTGACGTGGTGCCCACGGGAGGACAAAATCCTTTGCGTCAGAGTTGATGGCATAGCCGACAATCTCACCGTAAATATGGGCTCCGCGTTCAAGAGCTTTTTCCAGTGTCTCGACCACAAAGATGCAGCCGCCTTCAGAAATGACAATGCCGTTGCGAGAGCTGTCGAAGGGCCGGGAAGCAAGTTTTGGATTCTCGTGATGGGCGAGGGCGTTCTGGGCCTCAAAGCTGGCAAAGATTCCGAAGGAGCCGACTGACTCGGAAATACCGCCTGCCAGCGCCATATCAACCTCTCCGAGGCGCAGCATCTGTACGGCCTGGATGAGGGAGGCGTTGCCAGCGGCGCAGGCTGCACCGAGAGTGTAGTGCGGGCCGGTAATCCCGAGGTTCATTGTTATCTCCCCCGCCGGGTTGTTGAGCACCGTCCGGGGGTTGTGATGGTGTGACCAGTAGGCAACATCGTAATCGTAGGCCTTTATATTGTAGACTTCGTTTTCTGTCTCAACCGTACCGTGTTCAGTGAGACCCAGGTAGACACCAACCCGTGCAGGATTGTAGCTGTCCCGCTCCAGTCCGGCAGAGGCAAGGGCTTCATTGGCGCAATAGACGCTGATACAGCCGGCACGGGTCCCCCTTTTATTATCCTTCTTTTTACGGTATTTCGTTTCATCAAAAGAGCAAACTCCGGCGGGTGCCTTGCCAAAATAGCGCAGGTCGATCTCCTGGATATTGCTTTCTCCTTTAAGAAGTTTTTCACGAAAATCAGTATAGTTACTTGCATTTGGCGAGGTGAGACCTACGCCGGTGATTACGATTCTGGAATCAATCATGCTGAAGACTCTTTTTTCAATGGTTTATGCACTGGATCTCTTTCAGGACGCAGGCAGACAGTTGTTCATGCAGAGTACAAAGAGGCAAACTGTAGATTATTTGTCGAAGAAATTCAAGTTGCTGGAAAGGGAAAGGTGAGATCAAAAAATTTGCAGACTGTGTCTCATCTTTTTCCAAAAGGATACAAGGAGGCTGAAAAGCACTCTGCTCTGGATATTTCCGGTCATATTGCGGGACTGATGCGCTGTCTGTATAAAGGATAAAATTGTTGAATCTTCTTTTTTTAAACGAACGACAAGAACCTTGCAGGCGTGCCTGGCCTTCTGTCACCTTCTCAACTTGATAAATGCTGTCGTGAATGCTACTGTTTTCCTTATTGAGGGTTGTGGTAAAAAATACCGCAACAACGTAATATTTCATTTTTTTTACTGCACATGTAATACAACGTGCAAAGGAGATGCCTTATGAAAATTATGCTCACTCTCTGCATGACAGCCAGCTTTTTCCTCAGCGGCTGTGCTACAGAGTCTTCTCATGTGGTAAATACGGAAAAAGTACAGTCGTGGAATACGATATACAGTGGCCCGAGGGTGCAAGTTTCTGTAGGGAAATTCGATAACAAATCAACCTATATGAACGGCATTTTCAACGATGGAGAAAATCGGCTCGGCAGCCAGGCAAAAACTCTTCTTATCTCTTCGTTGCAGCAAACAGGGCGTTTCTCTGTCCTCGACCGGGAAAATATGTCTGAGATCAGGCAGGAAGCCTCTTTAGCCAGGGAAAAGCAGAAGATCAAAGGTGCCCGCTATGTGATTACCGGTGATGTGACTGCCTTTGGCCGGAAAAACGTTGGCGACAGGCAGCTTTTCGGAATTCTCGGGCGGGGCAAAAAACAAATCGCCTACTCCAAAGTTGACCTTAACGTGGTGAGCGTTGATACTTCTCAGGTGGTCTTCTCTGCACAGGGTGCAGGAGAATATGCTCTCTCCAACAGGGAGGTTATTGGCTTTGGCGGGACCTCTGGATATGATGCCACACTTAACAGCAAGGTCCTTGATCTGGCTATTCGCGAAGCAGTGAATCATCTGCAGGAGGGCCTGGAAGATGGAAGCTGGCAGTCTGCAGAATAAGATGTTTCGAGGAATGGTGCTTGTCGGAATGACAATCCTGTTGTCCGGGTGTGCTCAGAAGACGATCTACAGCTGGGGAAATTATCATCAGGTTGCCTATAACACCATGCAGCAGGAAGGTGATCCGCAACAGGAACTCACAGAGATGAAAGAGCAGGCAGTCAAAGCTGAGGCGGATGGGCAGAAACTTCCTCCAGGGTTTCACGCCCAGATGGGTATGCTCTATGCTCAGGTTGGCAATGATCAGCAGATGCGTGCTGAATTTTTCTCAGAGAAAGAGCTCTTTCCGGAATCCCGACCTTATATGGATTTTCTCCTTTCGGACAAAAAGATAAAGAAAGAGACAACAGAAGAGGAGAAAGATGGAAAATAAATTCCTTCGTACGTTTTTTGCACCACTCCTTTTCCTTTGTCTTCTCTCTGGATGTGCCGAATCGCCAACAGATTATACAGAGTTTATTAAAGCAAAACCCCGCTCCATTCTTATTTTGCCGCCAATGAACAACAGCCCGGAAGTACACGCGGGCAACAGCTTTTCGGCGTGGAGCTCTATTCCTGTTGCGGAAGCGGGATACTATGTCCTGCCTGTAGCTCTTACCACTGAAACCTTTCGTCAAAACGGTATGACTGAGGCCTCAGAGATTCAGGCCCTCCCAATCCAGAAACTGCGTTCTATCTTTGGTGCAGACGCCGCCATGTATATAACCGTAGAAAAATTTGGGACATCCTATGCTGTTCTCACCAGCCAGACTGAGGTGCAGGCCAGCGGCCGACTGGTTGATTTGCGTACCGGTACCGAACTGTGGAGGGGATCAGTGTATGCAAACGACGGTGGCGGCTCCAGTGGAGATCTCCTTACAATGCTGGTTACTGCAGCTGTAGATCAGGTTGTGAAGTCCGTGTCGGATCATGCCCATAATTCTTTGGCGGGACCCGCTGCAAATAAGCTCTATCGCAGAACAAATCACGGCCTTCTTCCTGGTCCGTATTATCCTGCAGGGAATGAAGAATCTCCCCATGGACAGTTCTCGGCAGGAAAGGATCTGTGATGTTCCTGTTGTTGTGCCAATTCGGCAGGGTGTTGTCTCCAGGCAGGACCGCGGGGGCTACTTCTGAATTCTCCCGTCCTGTTTGCAGTGATTGAGATGGGAGAACCCCTGTTTTTTATTGGTATGCGGGGGCTGATACCTTATACTCGGTACACGGCTTCCTGACAGCGGGGGGAGAGCAACGGACCTCTATATCTGGAGCAGATTGTGGATGAAAAGGAGACACTCGAGGAGAGAGAAAAGAGTGAAATTAAAGAGCCCCGAAAAGAGGCTTCTGTCAGACTTGTACAAATGGAAGAGCAACGGGCGGCAGACCGTGTCCAGCAGAACCTTGATCTGTTCTCCGGTGGCGATCTGCACTCCCTTGACGATCATGATTTTGTCCGCAGTCTGATCAGGTGTTTCAGACGCGAAAGCTGCCCTGAACCACAGGTCCTCAGTGATATCCTTGAGGGCCTGCTGCCATTAATTTTCCGTGAAAAAGGTGAGGTGAGGGAGAAGGTCCTCTTAGTCCTCTTTCATGCCTCTGAGTTCTTTCTTGAAAACCATATTCTTTCCGGAGTCCTTTGCTGTAACTTTATCATGCAGGAGTGGCTGAGGGATGAAACGGAGATGATTTCCGGTACTGAACCGGTGATTCGTCAGTTTTTGAGCACGATTGAAGAGCTTGCTGCTGACAGTGAGTTTGAAGAGGTGCTGTCGAGCCTTGAACTGTTTGAAGGTATCAGAGCTGGCAGACTGGGAAAAAAGCCCGCACTGCGCAGTACGGTCAGTCATGCCCTGAAGGCGTTGCCGGGAAACAGCTTTTTCAACAAGGTTTTCCGCAACTACCCGCAGGTGAAAGAGGACAGGGAGCTGATTGAGGCTGTTATTGACTACTTCGGTTCTGCCTGTATTCCAGCACTGCTGGTCAAAATGGCTGGAACTGCTTCCCGTGATGAGCGTGCAGCCCTGCTGAAAATTCTCCATTCGTATGGGGATGCCCTTGTTCCGGCTCTGATTCACTGTCTTGACGGCCACCCGCTGTGGTCGGTGATTCGCGCTGTGCTGAGTATCTTCGGAGAACTCGGAGATGACTCAAACTACCGCCAGATTAAACCCTATTTCAGCTTTCCTGATGTGCGTGTGCAGAAGGAAGCCCTCAATGCCGTCACCCACCTGAACAAAGAACGCAGAAGAGAGCGGTATTTGCTGGCTCTGCCGCTGGTCGATGAGTCACTGCAGCTTGATCTGCTTGGTTATCTTCTTGAACTCAAAGAGTTTGACGAGAGCTTTTATAACGCCCTGTGGCGTATTGCTGGTAAGCGTAATACATTTTCCTTTACCCGTGCTCTTGACCTTCTTTCCCTCATCATCACAGGGCTTAAGGCTTACCCCCGGGAGGAAACGATTGACCTTCTCAATGAGATGCACAGTGACTACCTGCACAGCATTGGCGGGGCGCAGATTATCATGCTCATTGACAATGCTCTGAGCACGGTCTCGCCGCGGGTTCGTCACAGCAGGGCCTGGGGGGGGGGCTAATGCCCTGAATGTTGATACATCCCTCGTGAACCGGGCCATTGAAGAGAGCCTTGAAGCGGTGGAAGAGAGGATCCGCAAGTATAGCGATGCGGAGTATAGCGATGCGGATGATGAGGGTGGTGGCGGGACGGATCTTTACGATGAGGCAGATCACCTCAAAAACAGCCTGCTTGAGGTCGATCCTTTTACCCTCGACGAGGAGGTGAAATTCGGTGATCTTATCGATGGGCAGGGAGCCCGCGCTGGAACGCCCCCGCAGTTCGGCATTTGGGGGAAACTCGGCGAAGTCCTCACCGTCGAGGAATTTAAGGTCCTTTGCGACAAATCCTCGCTGGAGAGTTACGGTAAAGGTGATATCCTTGTGAAGAGTGGTGACATGGACCGCAGCCTTTTCCTGCTGAACTCCGGAAGCGTCGGCCTTAACTGTAAGTCTGGCGGGATGGAGCGTTTTCTGCGCCGGGTGAGCCCGGGGATTATCCTCGGTGGCGATCAGTTCTTCGATGCCTCTGTGTGGACGGTGACCCTCAGGGCGCTGTCGCCCGTTGAGGTGCAGGTCGTAGATCAGAGGGCCTGGGAACAGATTAAAAAAAAGTGTCCCCAAATCCGTGAAAAACTAAGGAGTTACTGTGCGAAAGGGGTCAATATTTCTGAGCTTGTTACCCTTTTCGGTGATGACCGCCGGGCTACTTCGCGCTATGTCCTTCACACTCAGACGAAACATCAGTTTCTCAATCCTGCGGGGAAATACAGTCGACGGCCGAACCACATTTTTAAAGGAGAACTCCTTGACATCTCCCGCGGAGGAGTGGCTTTCAGCCTCAAACTTTCCCATCACGAAAAGTCACGGGAGATGCTCAGTCAACAGATTTTGACCGGCCTTGAGACGGCTCATGGTTTCTCCGTCGATTATCCCGGCATTGTTGTCGGCGTACGTCTTTTTGATTCCCTGAGCCAGAGGTACTCGGTACACATCAAGTTTGCCCGGGAGATTGATCACGACGAATTTATGGAGATCCTCCGGTCCAGCCTGCCGAAATTCTGAGTCCTTTCATGTAAATTCACCTAATTAAGCTGCGAGGGTTGCCCCTTGCCCTCCATTACTCCTGGTCTCACGCTGGCACGTACTCACACAGGTCTGCGAACCCTTATGCTGTGCCTCGCCGGGGGACGGACTGCTTTTCACCGAGATGGTGGCTGTCAGGCGTGTGCGGAGTGAGACCCCGAAACACTTCCCGCGGCTCCATTTCAGCCCGGAGGAACGTTCCCTCTTTAATTACGAGAGAAACCCTGTTTTTTTATTGGTATGGGGGGGATGATATTTTATAGTGGCACCCTCGCATGCGTATTTCCCTGACAGCCGGAAAGAGCAAAGGACCTCATATCGAGAACAGATCATGGAAGAAAAAGAAATACACGAAGAGAGAGAAACGCGTGAGATTAAAGAGCCCCGAAAAGAGGGTTCTGCCAGTCTTGCACAAATGGAGGGGCAACGGGTTGCAGACCGTGTCCGACAGAATCCTGATCTGTTTTCTGGTGGTGACCTGCACCTCCTTGATGACCGTGATTTTGTCTACATTTTGATCAGGTGTTTCAATCGGCAAAACTGTTCTGAACCGCGGCTCTTCAGTGATATTCTTGAGGGCCTGCTGCCATTAATTTTCCATGGAAAAGTTGAGGTGAGGGAGAAGGTCCTCTTCGTCCTTTTTCATGCTTCTGAGTTCTTTCTTGAAAACCATATTTCTTCGGGAGTGCTCTGCTGTAACTTTATCATGCAGGAGTGGTTGAGGGAGGAGCCGGAGATGCTTTCCGGTACTGAACTGGTGATTCGTCAGTTCCTGCGTACCATTGAAGAGCTTGCTGATGGCAGTGATTTTAAAGAGGTGCTGTCGAGCCTTGACCTGCTTGAAGGAATCAGTGCCTGCAGACTGGGAAAAAAGCCCGCACTGCGCAGTGTAGTCAGTCATGGCCTGAAGGTGCTTCCGGGAGACAGCTTTTTTAACAAGGTCTTTTGCAACTACCCGCGGGTGAAAGAGGACAAAAAACTGATTGAGGCTGTCATTGACTACTTTGGTTCCTCCTGTATTTCTGCACTGCTGGTAAAAATGGCTGGAACTGCTTCCCGTGATGAACGTGCAGCCCTGCTGGAAATTCTCCATTCGTATGGGGATGCCCTTGTTCCGGCTCTGATTCACTGCCTTGACGGCCACCCGCTGTGGTCGGTCATTCGCGCCGTGCTGAGTATCTTTGGAGAACTCGGAGAGGACTCAAACTACTGCCAGATTGAACCCTATTTCAGTTTTCCTGATGTGCGTGTGCAGAAGGAAGCCCTCAATGCCGTCACTCACCTGAACGAAGAACGCAGAAGAGAGCGATATTTACTGGCTCTGCCGCTGGTCGATGAGTCACTGCAGATTGACCTGCTTGGTTATCTTCTTGAACTCAAAGAGTTTGATGAGAGTTTTTATAACGCCCTGCGGCGCATTGCTGATAAGCGTAATACATTTTCCTTTGACAGTGCTTTTGACCTCCTTTTTCTCATCATCAAAGGGCTTAAGGCTTATCCCCGGGAGGAAACGGTTGCCCTTCTCAATGAGATGCACAGGGACTATCATGACATCATTGGCGGGGCGCAGATTGTCATGCTCCTTGACGATGCCCTGAGCACGGTTTCGCCGCAGGTTCGTCACGGTAACAGGACTGGTGGGGCTAACAACCTGGATGTTGATGCCACCCTCGTGAAACAGACCCTTGAAGAGAGCCTTGAACCGGTGGAAGAGAGGATCCACAAATATCTTGCTGCAGGGGATGAAAGTGGTGCCGGGAAGTATATTTACGAGGAGGCGACAGCGGCCATTCAGCAGAATAAATATGACGTGGCAAATCACCTCAAAAATCGTCTGCTTGAGGTCGATCCGTTTGCCCTTGCTGAGGTGGTGAAACTCGGTGAGTCTCTCTATAAGCAGCGTGCCCGCGACATAACGCCCCGGCAGCTCAATATTTGGGAAAAACTCAGCAATGCCCTCTCCACCGAGGAATTCAATGTTCTCTACTCCAACTCCTCGCTGGAGAGCTACAGTACGGGTGATATTCTCGTGAAGAGTGGTGATATGGACCGCAGCCTCTTCCTGCTCAACTCCGGAATTGTCAGCCTGAACTGTAATTCTGGTGGGATAGAGCACTTGCTGCGCCGGGTGAATCCGGGAATTATCCTCGGCGGCGATCAGTTTTTTGATGCCTCTGTGTGGACGGTGACTCTTAAGGCGTTGTCGCCCGTTGAGGTACAGGTCGTAGATCAGACGGCCTGGGGGAAAATTAAAAAAGAGTTTCCCCAAATCGGTGAAAATTTGCGGATTTACTGTGCGAAAGAGATCAACAGCTCCAAGCTTGTTACCCTTTCTGGAGATAACCGCCGGGAGACTTCGCGTTATGTTATCCACACTCAGACGAGACATCAGTTTTTTGATCCTGCGGGGAAACGCAATCCACGCATGAATCGCTTTTTTAAAGGAGAACTGCTTGACATCTCCCGCCAGGGCGTGGCTTTCAGTCTCAAGTTTGCCCATCGCGAGACGTCACTGGAGATGCTCGGTCGACATATTCAGACCGGTTTCCAGATGGAGCATGGTTTCTCCGCCGATTATCCCGGCATCGTTGTTGGTGTACGTCTTTTTGATCCCCTGAGCCAGAGTTACTCGGTACACATCAAGTTTTCCCGGGAGATTGGTAACGACGAATTTATGGCGATCCTCCATTTCAGTCTGACAAATGCCTGAGTCTTTCATGCAAATTTTCCCAATCAAGTTGCGTGGGCTGACCCTTGACCCCCCCATTGCTCTCGGTCCCATGGTGGCACTTACTCACACAGCCCTGCGAACCCTTGTGCTGCGTACCGGTGGGGTTGGGCTGCTTTTCACCGAGATGCTGGCTGTCAGGCGCCTGCCGAGTGAGACCCCGAAACACTCCCCCCTGCTCCATTTCAGCCCGGAGGAACGTCCCCTCTTCTATCAGCTGGTCGGGTCGGAACCTGAAAGGGTGGAGGCTGCTGTTGCCCGGATATCTGGTCTCGGAGCGGCGGGAATAGATCTCAACCTCGGCTGCCCTGCACCGGCTCAGAGAAAACAGGGGGCGGGAGCAGCGCTGGCCACCAATCTGCCTCTTCTGCGCGAGATGCTGGCTGCGTTGCGCAGGGCAACCGATCTTCCCCTCAGCGTCAAGATTCGGCTCTCCCCGGCGGAGAAGCCGGGCGCTGCTCTGGAGTTCTGTCGGCTGCTGGAAGGAGAAGGTGTTGATCTGATCAGCATGCATGCGCGCCGTCCCGGAGAGCAGTTCTGTCGGCGGCCGCACTGGGAGGAAGTGGCTCCGGTAAAAAGGGTATTGAAGGTGCCGATTTTAATCAACGGCGGCATCTTTTCTGTTGAAGATGCCCGTCTTGCCCTGGAACGTTCCGGTGCTGACGGCGTTATGCTTGGTCGGGGCGGAGTGGAACAGCCGTGGTTATGCAGAGATATTGCACTCAACTTTTCCGGGGGAGGTGAAAAAAAATCTGTAGATGTAGAAAAGATGTATTATGATTTTATTGAATTATTGAGAGAGCGGTTTGTACCGGAAAAGCGTCTCAGTCGGCTGAAAATTTTTACCCGATATTACAGCAGGAATTTTAGTTTCGGGCACAATTTGGCGGCGAAAGTGCAGAGCAGTAACACTCTTGGAGAGGCAGAGGAGCGGGCTTGCCTGTTTTTCGCTGAAACCTGTGAAGAAGAATTGAGGAGATGAATCATGTTTGAACTGATGAAAAAAGCGGCACTGGCAAGCGTAGGTTTCGCTTCTTTGACTTCGGAAAAGGTGGAAGAGCTGGCAAATGATCTGATAGTAAAGGGAAAGATGACCGAGCTTGAAGGCCGTAAATTCGTTGATGAACTGAAGGCAAAGGCGGTGGAATCCCGCGAGTCGATGAAACAGCAGACCGAGATTGCGGTAGACAAAGCGCTTGAGAAACTCAATCTTGCGCATGCTGAAGATGTAAAAGTCTTAAAGGATGAAATTGCTGCCATGAAAGAGGAACTGGCGTCGCTGAAGAAATAAACGAAGCTGAAAAATTTTCCAGATTCTTTGTTTTTCATGTAATCGGGCTGCCTTTATTTACAGGGCAGCCCTTTTTGCGTCTTGCTGTAAGGCTGTGCTGATGGTTGCATAAGAGCCGACCTTCAGGGAACATTGAATAATCGCCCATCTTCTTCGTTACAGTCAAAAAATTATCCTCGGAGGGAAGTGCTATACTCCAATATCAAAGTTATGCCTGCTGTGAATTTCCTCCTGTGCCTCGAATGTGAACGAAATATAAGCTGGTTCAAGGTGCCCTTTATTTGTCTCTCTGGGTCCTGGTGACAGAGTGACTGCAGAAAGAGATGCAGGAGCGTTCATCGCGTGCCTCAAATCGGTGAGCTGACACTCGTGACAAGGTGGTTGACGCCATCCTTAATCAGCCGGAGAAATTTGCATGAATCATCTTCGCTAATCAGCTCTCTACGAAAGCGAAGTACCTGTCGGAAGATACTATGGAATTATTCGGGCAGACGTTAAAGTCGGCGGAGGCTGACCCCTCCGCCAGCTTTTTTTACGCAGTGAGAATGGTGTTGCAGGACAAGAAAGGTGTCGCTTTTATCTGCCAAATTTTGCTTTGATTTTTACAGTCAGAACATCAAGCTCGGGAAGTTTCAACGTAGAAAGGATGAGGAGGTAGGTTACTCCGCCAGCTGTAACCAGCAGGGACACCCCGAGGCACTGCCCGGCACTCCCTCCGCTGAGCAGTCCACCAAGCAGCGGCAGAAGAAGTTCAATAACTGCTACCAGACCAGCACAGGAGAGAGCTGTCTTCCACAGACCGTTGAGCAGGGTGCGCAGAGGAAATCCCCCCATGCTGCGGTAGAGAATGGTGAGGAGAAAGACGCAGTTGATGATCATCACGCAGGAGGTGGAGAGGGCGATGGCGAGGTGCTGCCAGCGGTCAATGGTAAGGGTGACGATGGTAATGTTCATCCCTATGGCGAGAAAGCTGGCGATGACCGGCCAGCGGGTTTTGTCGAGGGCGTAGAAGGCTGGAACCAGGACCTTGTTGGCGGAATAGGCGAAGAGCCCGATGGAGTAGAAGACAAGGGTGTTGGCGGTGGCGAGGGTGTCGGCGGGGGTGAAGGCGCCGTGTTCGAAAATGAGCCGGATAATCGGTGCGGCGAGGAGAATGAGCCCTGCGGTGGCGGGGATGGTGAGGGCGAAAACCATGGTCAGCGAGGAGACCAGAGTTTCCTTCATCTCTTCCACCTGTTTTCGGGCAGCCTGTTTTGCCAGCACCGGCAGCATGGCGATGGAGAGAGCTACGCCGAAGATACCAATGGGCAGCTGTACAAGGCGGAAGGCGTAATAGAGCCATGAGACCGAGCCCTGGGCACAGGAGGCAGCAAAGTTGGTATTGATGAAGATGTTTATCTGGGTGGCGGAGAGACCGATAGTGGCGGGCAGCATCAGCTTGAGAATGCGGTGCAGACCACTGTCCAGAAGATTGAGCTGCGGCCTGTAGCGATAACCGGTACCGCGCAGAGTGGGGATTTGGACGGCGAGTTGCAGAATACCGCCGATGAGGGTGCCGAAGGCCATGCCGACAATGGCCGACTGGCCGAAAAAGGGCAGCAGCAGGGCGAGACCGGTCCCGCTGATAATTGAACCGAGGTTGAAAAAGCTGGAGGCCAGTGCCGGAACGAAGAATTTCCCTTTGGTATTGAGCATCCCCATTACCACCGCTGAGAGGGAAATAAAGACCATGAAGGGGAGCATGATGCGGGTGAGTTTCTCTGTCAGTTCCACCTTGCCGGGTATCCCGGCGAAGTTCGGTGCAAGCAGACTGACGATGGTGCCGGCGTAATAGATGGCGACCAGCACCAGCAGGGAGAGGACGATAAGGAAAAAGGTGAGCACGTTGGAGGCGAGCTGAAAGGTCTCGGTTTCACTCTTTTTGGCGTCGTAGCGGGAAAAGACGGTGACGAAGGCCGCAGACAGGGCTCCCTCCCCGAAGAGATCACGCAGCAGATTAGGAATGCGGAAGGCAACGACAAAGGCATCGTAGGTGAAACCTGCACCAAAGAAGCCGGCAAAGATCTGCTCGCGCACCAGACCGAGCACCCGGCTGCACATTACTGCAATCCCGACGGAACCCGCGGATCTGGCAATTTCCTTATTGTTGTTTTCTTTCTTGTTGTCGGGGGCCTTTTCTCTTATTTTCGCCTTGTCGGGGGGAGCGCTATTGGTCTCTGGCATAGGTCTCTGTGAGCTGGTGGCGGGACACTGGTCCCTGGAAAAGAAAACGCCACTCCGGATTGGGCCTCGGGAGGGCGTCAACATCATGCAAAAACTCAATAACATACCTCGAAGAAGGTACTTTCGCCAGATCTAACCAGAGGGAATTGAAGCAAAATCGGAAGAGGTTTTGTTAATCGGTGGCAAACCTTGCGGAATCCTTATTCTTTCTTGACTTTACGAAGGTAAATTGCCTATATCAATAGTGTCGAAGCTGGTTTTCATTCAACCGGATTATCGAGTCGCAATCGTCCGGCCTCCCCCGGGTTGATGCCCCGGGATGAACACGTTTGAAGGAGATTCTCATGACCGAAACAGCAGACATCAGAAATGTGGTAATTGCAGGACATGGAAGCAGTGGAAAAACCTCTCTTGCTGAAGCAATGCTTTTTACAGCCGGAAAGGTCGATCGACTGGGCAAGGTTGATGAAGGAACTTCGGCAATGGATTATGAGCCGGAGGAGATTGAACGCAAGATCTCTATCAATGCTTCTTTTCATAACTTCCCCTGGGCTGATAAACACATTTTTCTTACTGATACCCCCGGTGATGACAACTTCCTCAACGAAACCCGCTTTGCAGTATATGTGAGCGATGCCGCCATATACACTATCGGCGCCGTGGTCGGTGTAAAAGGGCAGACTAAAAAATTTGCCAAAATTCTCGCTGAACGTGCGCTGCCGACGGCCATTGTTATTACCAAAATGGATCGGGAACGCGCCAATTTTACTCATACCTTTCTTGAAATCAAAGATACTCTGCCGCAAACGCCGGTTGCTGTGCAGCTGCCTGTCGGTGAGGCAGATAAATTCCGAGGGTATGTTGACCTCATTACTGGCAGGGCTTTTCTCTACGGGCCAGACGGCACGCTTGAAAAGACTGAAATTCCTCCTGAGATGGATGACGAAGTTACGCTGCATCGCGAAGTGCTGATGGAGAATATCGCTGAAACGGACGATGAACTGATTGAGAAATTCCTTGAAGAGGGTGAACTCTCTGTAGATGAGATGGTTAAAGGCCTGAAGGGGGCGATGAAAATTGCTGCCTTTTCCCCGGTGCTGGTCTCTTCCGGAACAGACAACAAGGGGGCTGGTCCGATTCTCGATTTTATCGCGGCCTACATGCCCAGCCCGCTGGAGCGCCCCGCCATTATGGCGACGAAGGCTGATGAGCTTGTAGAGGTTGTTCCGCGAGACAACGGCCCCTTCGCTGCACTTGTTTTCAAAACCATGGCTGATCCCTATGCCGGGCGCCTGACCCTTTTCCGCGTTTTCAGTGGTCACCTCTCCGGTGACACCTTTTACAACGCCACAAAGAAAACCAGCGAACGCTTCGGCCAGCTTTTCCTGATGGAAGGGCGGGAGCAGAAGCCGGTGGATGAGGTTGTCCCCGGGATGATTGTTGCCGTGGCTAAACTCAAGGAGACGGCCACCTGTGATACACTCTGCAGTGAGTCCGATCAACTGCAGATTGAACCTCCCGAACCGCGGAAACCGGTTATCTCCTTTGCTGTCAGTGCGGCAAAAGGGGAGGAGGAGAAGGTCTTTGGATCCCTTACCCGGATGCTTGGTGAAGACCTCACCTTGAAACTTGAGCGCCAGGAGCAGACCCGCGAAGTCCTGCTCTCCGGGGTCGGCAGGGTGCATCTTGACGTGGTTGGTTCGCGTATCAAGCGTAAATTCGGTGTTGAGATGGAACTGTCCATCCCGAAGATTCCCTATATGGAGACCATCAAAAAGTCGGTTAAGGTGCAGGGCAAGCATAAAAAACAGTCCGGCGGGCGCGGTCAGTATGGTGACTGCTGGGTTGAAATCAGTCCTTTCCCCGGTGGCGGCTACGAATTCGTGGACCAGATTGTCGGCGGTGTTATTCCGCAGACCTATCGTCCGGCGGTGGACAAGGGTATTCAGGAGGCCATGGAACGTGGTGTTCTGGCCGGTTATCCAGTAATCGACGTGAAAATTGTGCTGGTTGACGGGACTTTTCATAACGTGGACAGCTCGGAAATGGCCTTCAAAATTGCAGGTTCCCTTGCCTTTAAAGCCGGTGCTCTGGATGCTCAGCCGGTGCTCCTTGAGCCCTGCATGAATATGACTGTCTACGTCGACAAGGACAATGTCGGTGATGTCATGGGTGATATCAGCTCCCGTCGTGGTAAGGTGATGGGAATGGATTCGGCGAATGGCTTTGAAATTATCAATGCTCAGGTGCCGCAGGCCGAAATCCTCATGTATGCCAGTGATCTCACCTCTATGACCGGTGGCATCGGCAGTTTCGAAGTCAGCTTTTCTCACTATGAAGAGGTTCCGGCGCAGATTGCCGAGAAGATTATTGCTGCAAGTAAAGCGGTAGCGTAGGAGATATTGATGGGCAATGAAAAAAAAGTGTCGTTCCGCAGGGATTTTGCCATCCTCACCTTGAGTGACAAGGGGTCTCGAGGTGAGCGAATGGATACCAGCGGGGCCTGGCTCCGGGAGACCCTGCAGATGGCTGGCTATAAACTGCAGGATTATACCATTCTGCCTGATCAGGAAGCGTTGATCGTGGAGAAGGTAATTGAGCTGGTGGATACAAAGAATATTGCCCTGATCATCACTACGGGGGGCACAGGGCTGTCTCCCACAGATCGAACGCCTGAGGCGATGGACAAGGTGCTTGAGAAAGATATTCCCGGAATTGCCGAGGCGATGCGCGCTGCCTCGATGTTGAAGACGAATCGTGCCATGCTCTCACGGGGCAGGGCTGGTATTCGCGGGGAGAGTCTTATTATCAATCTTCCCGGCAGTCTGAAGGCGGTGAAGGAAAATCTTGAGGTGTTTCTGGATGTGTTGCCCCACGCTCTGGAGAAGATTCAGGGAGAAGAGGGAGATTGCGGGATGCCGGCATGAGATTGTCAATGTTTATTTTTTATACCGGAGGTCTGTTGTGAAGAGATGCATACGAGGAGAAGCACTGCTGGTCGCTGCAGGATTCATGCTGTCGCTCTCAGGCTGTGGAGGCAGATCAACAGCACCACAGCCCGGTCCTGCCGAATTGCAGAGCCGGGTGGACTCGGCTTCACACGCTGATACTACTACCGCTGCGGCGGCAATGACAGCTCCAGGTGGTTATTCCTGGCAGGTCCTCCCCACCTGTTTTGTCCTGCAGCCTGACGGATGGGAAGCGAAGGTGACTGATCATACGCAGAATGGCGTCCGGCACTATTACTGGGCCACCAGCCCTGAAGATTTCTCTGCTGAACGACCTTTTGAAACCGGTTTCAGCGTGGAGATACTTTTCGGCGGCGGCATTAACGGGACTTCGGCTGATGCCCTCGCTGCCACGGTCCTCACCCCCTGGTATGAAAAATTTGGGAAGAAGATGACGAAGGCGGAACTGTACGAAGAATCCGCGCACAATGGCTACAGGATGTATCGGTTTCAATACGAAGATACCTCTGCTACACCTGTTCTGAAAGTGCAGAAGTATCTTGTTGCCGACTCTTTTGATTTCAGTGTGACGATTTTCACCTTTGAGAGCCCCGTGGAGGAGTGGGGGAAGAACTGGGGGGAGTTTGGGCAAATGCTGATGGATAACGTCGGACTGTAAGTTGCAGGAGAGCATGGTGAACGTGTGGAGTAAACGGAGTATGATCTTTCTGGCGATTCTGACTCTTGCCGGTTGCGCCGGTCAGAGTTCGGAAGAAGATGTGGTGCTGGAGGGGAAGGATGGAGTGGCTGTTTGCCCCTGCAGAATAGTTTACAGGTGAGAGTGACGAGGCCATATCTTTCACAGAGACGGAGGTGACTGAAGTCGTAACCGCTGAAAACGACAGGGTGACCGCGGGTGTTGCAAAGACTGCAAAAAAAACAGAAACAGGAACATTATGTACCCGGTTCCGGGGGCATGAGTCAGAAGTTGCCTGATACCAGCGGGCTCGGGGGGCACTCATTCAACGATGTCTATTGCATGGAATTTCCTGAGCCGGAAAAAGCAATGGTGCTCATTGAACGTTTCTACGCCCACAATACGGCTTACCTCGCCTGAGTGAGAGACAAGGGCAACATGATGATTAATATTATTGTCTCTACGTCTCCCCCCTGATTGTACTCCTGAGTTTGAAATGGAGGAGCCTGGTCGTTATTTGCGACAGTCAGAAAAAGTTTCCGGCTGCAGCCACTCTATGAGCAGGGGGACTGATGTTTTGGGGCCGGTCCTTGCCGTGAGGATAAACGATCTTGCCCGGTATCTCCGCAGGCGCCATACCCGCTGTGCATGCGTTCCTTCCCGATGATACGCTGAAATTAATCTCCGTCAGCCGACTCTTTGCGTGCGGACTGGACGGTTTTGAGATCGCCCTCCATCAGCGGGCTCCTCAGGGTGCCGGAGCAGTGCAAGAGATTGCCATGGTCAGTTGCCGGGAGGCGCTTGCCGCTGAAACCCTCTCCAGCTTTGCACTCTGTACGGCATCTCTGCCTCTGCGCGAGATCATCCCGCTGCCTGCTGCTGTAACTTCGGAGTCTGCGTCTGCAGCAGAGGCTGCTGTAATCTCAGTTGATGAAGTGACCGTATTTTCATCCCCTGCGGCAGAACAGTAAAAAAAGCCGTTTGAAAATCCAACTCTCAAACCAGTTTCGGGAGCTTTTGCCTTTGTGGGTAACTACAAACTCATCTCTTTCACCATCTATCCATGATTCATACACAACACCATAAAAATGTCTGGATGCCGCTCTGTGCAGCCCTTATGATAATGTTTCTTCTCAGTTCCTGTTCCATGCGATCCCTGCCGTCGCTGGATTCCCTGAAGTTTTGGGGACATGCGGATAAAGAAGAGTCAGCTATCGAGGTTGAACAAAACCAAGAGGTGACGGCGATTCATCGGTCAACACTGGAATCAAAACTGCGCCTTCCTCAGGCCCCGGCGAATTTCCGCTGGCGCCTCTTTCGCAACAGCCTCTTTCTCTGTCCAAAGGCCTGGACGAACCATACGCAGGAGGAGTCTCTCGGCGGGCTCGCCTTTTACACCTTCGCCGCCAGTCCCGAGTCTTTCTCTTCATCAAAGATGTTTACCATCGGCATCACCGTACAGGTGCTGGCAGGAGCGCGTCAGGTGAAAAAGGTATCAACAAGGGTTATGGCCCAGATGTATCTTGAGCCGTTTCTGGAGAAGATTTCTGACCCGAAAAAGGATCTGCTGCAGATGGAGGAGCATGAGGAAGAAGGAAAGTCGCTGATTATGCTTCGCTATCGGCTGAATATCCCGGAAGGACCGAGAATTGTGCAGAAATTTACTCTGACGAATGAGAGTGCTGATACGGTGAATATCTTTACCTTTGAGTGTCCTGAGAGTCTGTGGCCGCGCTGGTGGCCGGATTATGGCCACCGTTTTCTGCGCAGTGTGGCAGTGCTGGGGCCGAAGGCAGACAAGGTGGAAAATGAGTATGAACTGCGAACAGAGTAAAGAGTACCTTGAATAATCAGTCTTTCGCCCATTTTCTTCGTTACAGTCAAGAATTTATCCTCCGACAAAGCGAGGAACGAGACGTCGAGGTAAGAAGCGCCAGACTCCGATATCAGTCATGGCTGTGGTGAATTCTCTTCTGTGTCTCGAACATGAACGAAATACAAGGATATTCAAAATACCCTAAAGAGTACCCTGCAGAAGAGGGAAATATTACAGCCTTAAGGGAATCTTAATTCAGCGGCACACGGAGAGATTACCTGTGTGCCGGTTATGCGTTGAACAATTAGAGAATTTCCACCTGATTTCCGCTGTCGGAGGGTACAATCTCGCCGATAATACAGGCTTCCTCACCTTCGGCGCGGAAGGCTTCGCAGATCGCTTCGGCATCCGCCGGCGCAACAATCACCATCATGCCGATGCCCATGTTGAAGGTGCGGTACATCTCTTCTTCGGGAATTTCACCGTACTTCTGCAGGAAGGGAAAGATAGGCGGAATCTTCCAGCGGTCAGTATGTATCACGGCTCCTGTGCTTTTCGGAAGAATACGCGGAATGTTGTCGATGAAGCCGCCGCCAGTGTTGTGTACCATGCCGTGGATATCAAACGTGTCAATCATCTTCAGGACAGGTTGAACATAGATCTTCGTTGGTCGCAGCAATTCCTCACCGAGGGTGCAGCCGAGTTCGTCAAAATGATCATTCACTGTGAAGTTGTGGTCCGCAAAACAGATCTTGCGCACAAGCGAATACCCGTTGGAGTGGATGCCGCTTGAGGGCAGGCCGACGATCACGTCTCCCGGCGCAACCTTCGAACCGTCGATAATACGGTCGCGGTCCACAAGGCCGGTGACGAAACCGGCGAGATCGTAATCTCCTTCTTTGTAGAGACTTGGCATCTCCGCTGTCTCTCCGCCAACGAGTGAGCATTTGGATTGCCTGCACCCCTCCGCGATTCCTTTTACGACCTCTTTCGCTACGTCAATTTCCAGTTTCCCAACGGCAAAATAGTCAAGAAAACAGAGTGGTGCCGCGCCGCCGACGATAAGGTCGTTAACGCACATGGCCACGAGGTCAATTCCGATGGTGTCATGTTTGCCGCAGAGATGAGCGATAACCAGTTTGGTACCAACGCCATCGGTAGAATTGACAATCACCGGATTCTTATACTTCGTTAGATCAACTGCAACGTGGGACGCAAAACCACCAAGACCGCCGATTACAGAGGGTTGGCGGGTCTCGGCCACAATCCCTTTGATCTCTTCGACGAATGCGTTGCCTTTGTCGATGTCCACGCCTGCTTCGCTGTATTTGCTTGTCATGATATGCTTGAAAAGTTGAGGAAAAAAAGTGAAAGACGGATAAAAGAGACCTTGAATACTTTCTCTTTTTATATCGTAAAGCAGAGTAAAAAGTAAAAAAAAGCGGCGGAGACAAAAGCCCCGCCGCTTTACAATAAGAAAGGCAAAAATTAGTCTCCGCGTACAATAACGCAGGTTTTTCCGTAGAAGGGGTAGAAACCACTGGTGTGGTAGTCAACTGTGGAAATAGTCGAAATTCCGCCATTGCGTTGAGCAGTATTAATTGAGGCATCGCCCTGGTTTACGAGTCCAAGAATTGAAGTGGCACAGGCGGTTCCTGTCTTGCTGACACCAGTCTCTCCAGTGGCTGTTATCGGGCCCTGAACATCTGTAACGAGACCTATTCCTGTAGGGGTAAGGCCGTTGGCGCATCCACTTAACAGCAGAGAAGCAGCTCCAATTGCTACAAGTAATTTTTTCATAAAAATCTCCATAAAAGATGTGACAACGGGGTCCTGCCGTCATCAGAAATGATGGTGTTTTTCCGTCCGCCGGGCAAGGCCCCCCGCGGTTGTTGCACTTTACTCTCTCTCCTTTATTTACTGTCTTTCAGGCAGTTTGACAACCTTTACCTCTGTCTGGAGAGCCTCCCTTGTAATAGAGCGGTCCTTCTGGTAAAAAGTGCTCATGAAACTTCTTCTCCTTCTCTTTGGCCTTATCCTTGTTCTTGAAGGACTGCCCTACGCGATTAATCCGGATTCCATGCAGGAATGGCTGAAAAAGGTGATCGACCTGCCTCCATCACAGTTGCGCCTCATCGGCAGTCTCGCTGTGGCTATTGGCCTGTGCCTTATCTTTCTCCTGCAGCGGACCTCCATTCTTTTCTGATTTCCCGAGGGATGTGTTTTCCGCGGGTCCGGCAAACAATTCTGATTCAGGCAGCAGGTTGTATTTGAAGGGTATCTTGAAACAGTGTGTATTTCGTTCATATTCGAGGGAGAGAAGAAAATTTATTAGAGCCATGCTTGATCAGGAGTCTATCGCTTACCTGGAGTCTAACGCGTACTTCGACGTCTCGTTCCTCGCTTTGTCGGAGGATAAATTTTTTCCTGTAACAAAGAAGATGGGCGAAAGACTGGTTATGCAAGGTATCCTGAAATAATTGTCACAAATTTCCCAGCGGGACAGCGTATGAGTACGCAGGAAAGAAAAGAGATGATCGGCAATGAGGGCAAAGTACTCCTTGGCATGGTGCGCCGTCTGCATCGGCGTGGCGCGGTGGGGCATCTCACCCGTCTCGTGAGCAAGACGCACCCGGTGGATATGGTGTGGGTCTATCGCCATCTGCCGACTGAGGAGCGTGAGGCTCTCTTCGAAATAATCGTCAAGGTCAACAGTGTCGGGGAATTTCTCTCCGAGCTTGATAAATCGCTCGTTCAGGAGCTGGTGGAGGGACTGAGTGCGGAGAAGATGGCGGAGATTATCTCTGAGATGCCCTCTGATGATGCCGTTGACCTTCTCGAAATTCTCCCGGAAGAGCAGGCAGAGCAGATTAGTCACCATCTCGAGAAGCAGGATCGTGAAGAGATGGAGGAGTTGCTGCAGTATGATCACGAGAGTGCTGGCGGGATTATGTCGCCGGATTTTATGTGTCTCAATGAGGATTGTACTATCAAAGAGGCAATTGCCGCCATTCAGAAACGCAGTGAGGAGATGGAGATGGTCTTCTACCTCTACCTCACCCATGGTGAGGGGCGTCTCTCCGGAGTAGTCTCCCTGCGTGAACTGCTGATGCATCCCCCTGAGAAGGCACTGAAAGAGGTTATGAACCCCAATGTCATCTCGGTTACCACCGATACCGACCAGGGTGACGTTGCCATCGTCGTCTCCAAATACGATTTCCTTGCGGTCCCGGTGGTCGACAGCAACTACACCCTCGTCGGGATTGTTACCGTCGATGACATTATTGACGTTATTCGAGAAGAGGCTTCGGAGGAGTTTCTGCAGATGGCGGGGGTCGGGAAAGATCGTGAAATTCTCTTTAAAACGGCTAATGAGTCGGCCTTTATCCGCGCTCCCTGGCTCTTTGCCTCGTGGGTGGGCGGGATCATGGCGATGTTTATCATCGGTCAGTTTGAGGATGAGCTTGCGCAGATGATTGCTCTCGCCTCCTTTATTCCGGTGGTTATTGGTATGGGCGGGAATATCGCCACGCAGTCCTCCACCATTATTGTCCGCGGGATTGCCACCGGACGGGTGAATCTTGCCGAGGCAGGGAAGGTTATGTTCAAAGAGCTGCGGGTTGGGCTGATTCTCGGCCTTATTTATGGTCTTTTCCTTGGCTTGATCGCCTGGTTGATGTTTCACGGGGAGGGAGAGCCGTCGCTTCTGGGTCTTGTGGTCGGTCTGTCAATCTTCCTGTGTATGATCATGTCAGCCTGCATTGGTGCGCTGATTCCCATGATTCTTAAACGGTTTGATGTGGATGCCGCCATCGCCACCGGGCCGTTTGTGACGACCTCAATCGATATGCTTGGTGTTCTGCTTTACTTCTCCATGGCGAAGCTTTTTCTTAATCTTTAGAACCTTTGTTCTTTACAGAGCATGTGCATCCGACAAAAAAGCGGTGAATTGACCTGGTCAATTCACCGCTTTTTCGTGGAATATGTTTCGGGCTGCGGAAGAGTAAAGAGGAGCGCAGGCCGCATCCCTGCTGAGAAGAATATTGACATTCGTTATATACAATTATATATAGCGAGATAGGAAAGAGAAGACAGCTTTCTCTTGTAAACTGCACCGCAGAATCCGAAAGGTTCTGGCGGGAGGCATCTTCCCCCCTGTCATGTCAGTGGGATTTTTTTTAGCTATCGCTGTATTGTCATAAATATAACGATTATCCGATGGAAACGGGAACAGTAGAGATCATGTCATTATTCCTTGATATCAGAAAGAAACTCCCCCACTTTACCCTGGATGTCTCTTTCTCCTGTGCTCCCGGGACCCTCACTGCCATTGTCGGCCCGTCGGGTGCCGGAAAAAGTACACTCATGAGAATCCTCAGCGGTCTGGATCTGCCAGATGATGGTCGAATTACTTTTGACGGCAGGATTTGGAATGACACGACGAAGGATATTTTCCTCCATCCCCGTAAACGGCGTATTGGGATGGTTTTTCAAGATTACCCGCTTTTCCTCACTTCTCCGTTCTCGCGAATATTTCTTTTGGAGGGAACAGCAGAGATTCCGCCATGAAGTTGTTGGAAAAATTCAACATTGCCCATCTTGCGCAGAAAAAGCCCGGGGTAATATCTGGCGGGGAGCGGCAGCGGGTTTCCTTCTGCCAGGCGCTTGCCAGAGAGCCCTCACTGCTTTTCCTTGACGAACCTTTTTCAGCTCTGGATCAGGAAACTCGATTCTCCTGCTGCCAGGAACTGCTGACTCTCAAAGCGGAGATGCATATCCCGATCATTCATATAACCCACGATCTTGAAGAGGCTGTTTCTCTGGCTGACCAGATCTTTGTGATGGACCAGGGAAAGAAGTCAACCCGATGGCTCAACAGGCAGCAGGAACAATCTGCCCTGTTGAGGCCAGGTTTTGTGCCATTTTTTAATACGGCAGTAACGTGCTGAAGACTCAAAAAGGAAAAAAGACAATGATATTCCCGAAAATGGCCTTGCAAACAAGAGCAGTGGATCCTCTTTGTAAAGTTATGGTCATCATGCTTCTGCTTCTGCTTCCCTCTGTCTCTCAGGCGAAAATTACCATTGCCTCTGCGGCAGGTTATCGCGGTATGGTCAATACCCTGGTTGAGGCTTACACAAAAGAGGCTGGTAACCAGGCAGATCTTATCTACGGCAACATGGCGCAGGTTGTTTTTCAGGCACAGGCCAGTGATGCCATTGATATGGTTATTGGAGACAGAACGTATCTCACAAAGGCACAGCTTCCCTTCGATACCACCGTAAAATTGGGCAGAGGCAGACTGGTGGCAATCTATCCGAAGGGACGGAAGGTCACAGACGCCACTCTCTTTACTGGCGCAGAGCGGATAGCCATCCCCGATACGAAGAGGGCTATCTACGGTAAAGCCGCCAAAGAGTATCTACAGACGACAGGATTGTATAATACGCTGCGGCCCAGACTTTTTGTGGTGAGCAGTGTGCCTCAGGCTGCCTCTTATGTCATCTCTGGTGAGGTAGACCTTGCCCTTGTCAATCTTACCCACGCCTTAAACATCAAGGGGAGTATCGGCGGCTGCGAAGTGCTGAATGAAAACCAATATTCGCCCATCGAGATTATCGCAGGCGAGCAGAAGACGACGAAAAATAGAGAAGAATGCAAACAGTTTTTGGATTTCATCCACAGTGAGAAAGCACAGCAGATTGTGGCTCGCTTTGGCATGTGATACCCGCTATGGATATACAAGCCCTGCTCCTCGATGATGCAACCCTCAAGCCGTTGCTTCTTTCCGGAAAAATCATCCTGGTTTCCAGTCTTCTTCATCTCCTGATAAGTGTGCCGCTGGCCTGCTGGCTCGCCAGAAAAAAGGGTGGGATCGCCGTTATTGTTGACACTCTCGTAACGCTACCGCTGATTTTCCCTCCCGTAGCCATGGGCTTTGGTCTGCTTCTGTTTTTCGGCAGACATGGATACTTCTCCAGGGTGTTTGGTGACGTGATAGTTTTTAATTTCCCGGGGCTGGTTATCGCGGCATTCATTGCCGGTCTTCCTCTTGCCGTGCGTCCGGTACAGGCAGTTCTGCGCTCTGCAGAGGCGGTGCGTCTCTATGAACTTGCTGTCCTCCTCGGGAAACGAGATCTAACAATCTTTGCCTGTATCCTGCTTCCGTATGCAAAGCGCAGTATCGCCGCCGGAATGATTCTGGCGACGGGGCGGGCTCTTGGTGAAGTTGGAATGACACTGATGCTCGGCGGGAATATCATGGGCAGAACGAATACACTCTCTTTGGAAATCTACAATGCTGTTTTCAATGGCGAATTTGAAAGGGCAGCCTTCCTTTCGATTCTCGTTGGTGTGATTGCAACGGTGTTGTTTCTTTTCATGAAAAAGATTTCAAATTCATAAACTACAAAAGGATAGAGGATGAACAATTCAATACTTGGTGATGTACAGCAGAAATCTCTTAAGCTCTGGGAGAAGGCGGGAATTCTCGATGAAAATGTCGAAGTACTCGCCCATGTCCTGACTACAGAAGAGGCTATAGGAAATCCTGAAGGTGATGATTTCCCCCTGCAACGGGGGAAAGAGAAGCTGATGGAGGCAACGTTTAAAGGAGAAAAGGGGCAGGCCTTTACAGATCGTTTCGGAAATTTCAGTGCCCCTCTCCGCGACATCTGCAACATGACACTGGATAACAATTTCAACCGGGCGATATTTATCGCCACCCTGAACGCTGTACAGCGTAGTCTGGGGAAGGCTGAACGGACTGTTCACTGTCGTGATGAAGGTCCTAAACTCTGCGCCTCCCAGTTTGCCGATTACCTCATGGACAAATACGGGAAGGTTCGTATTACCCAGATTGGTTTTCAGCCTGCAATGATAAATGCTCTGTCTAAAAAATTTGCTCTGCGGGTTGTTGATCTTGATCCGGATAACATTGGCACTGTTAAAGATGGCGTTCCTGTTGGAGGTCCTGAAGAGACTGAAGATGCCATTAACGATGCCGAGCTGCTGGTGGTAACGGGATCAACTATTGTCAACGATACCCTGGGAGATTTTTTGAGAGCAGATAAACCCACTGTTTTCTTCGGGACTACCGTGGCCGGAGCGGCCGAATTGATGGGCTGGGAACGCTTCTGCTGTCAGAGCAGCTGACGGTCGAGTCTGCGTGGCAGACCTGCTCTTCGTAAACTTTTTTTACCCGTCCCGCAATTGTTATCTCTGTCGGGCTGTTTATACATCATGCAGGCATGGTTTTTTCCCTGCATGAATGTACTCATTCAGAGGGTTGAAATAATACTCTTTTTTTTGTTTCATTAAATTAATTTATAAAACTGAATAATGAAAAACAGGTATTACGTTTCAACTGGAATTTTTACGGTGCTGCTCTTGTTTTCCCCTTTAAACAGTAGAGCTGAAAAAGAATCTCAATCTGTTGTCCCAGGTTCTCCCGTAAATGCGGTGTCGGGGTCAGCCGGGCTCCCTTTTCCCAAGGGAGTGCTGTCTACAACGATAAATTATCGTTATGCTGAAACCGGGGGGCTCTACCTTGGAAATGATAAACAGAATAACAATGTTGAGCGGACAAAAAATATTGGTGTTCTTAAATTCCGTTATGGTATTCTCCCGGGTTTCGATGTACGTACATGCACATCTTTTTATAATATGAATTTTAAAAACAACAGTACTGGTTCTGACTTGAATCGGGATGGTGTCGGGGACACCACTGTTGTCTTTCGCAAGGAGCTGTTAAACCAGAAAGAGGGCGCTCCATTTTTTATGTCAGCCGATATTGGGGGATTCCTGCCGACGGCCAGCGTAGACAGTGAAACGGTCGATTCCATGGGGAATCAGGCCTGGGGTGGGCTCCTCGGTCTTGGATTCACCTGGATACATGGGGTTCAGCGAATAGATCAGGAGTTTAACTACGCGACTTTTACCGAAGGGGAGCATGATTACCGCCACCCTCAACGTTATCGTGCTAATACGACATGGACGATGGCAATGAATTCCATACTGGATATCGGGCTGGAATCCACCTGGGAATATGACGGTGAGAGTGAAGTCGACGGTGAAGGGATGGATAATGGCACTCAGGAGTGGTACGCAGGTCCCAAGGTCGGTTTCCGTATCTCTCGGTGGAAAATGTATATTGGATCGGCAGTCATGTTCCCTGTCTATAGAGACTACGATGCAATAACCCCTTCTGATGAATATCGTCTTGAAGTAAAGGCAGTTAAAACTTTTCAACTTTTTTAATCTGATTGTTTGAGTTCTTTCCAGACGGAAATGTTACTGATAAAAAGAATGTTTCTTCTGCAATTTATGTTTTTTCTTATCTCCTGTTTATGTTCTCGATAATGAGCAGGATGTTAAAAAAGTGTAACAATAAGTGTGCCCATCCTGTTGAAAACAAGATAAAAAACGGTGAATTGACCAGGTCAATTCACCGTTTTTTATCTAAGTTATATGTGCTCGCAAAGAAAAAATGGTCCCTTGAATAATCTTGTATTTCTTTCATATTCAAGGCACAGAAGAAAATTTATTAGAGCCATGTTTGATCACGGA
>Ga0172378_10000167_pt1 | contig 52686 bp, 38 predicted proteins | sample GrowelOW332metaG_FD_119755 | JGI IMG/M metagenome (GOLD analysis project Ga0172378, IMG submission 119755) | Groundwater microbial communities from an aquifer near a municipal landfill in Southern Ontario, Canada - Pumphouse #3_1 metaG | ecosystem: Environmental > Aquatic > Deep subsurface >...
TAAAAGTATTGCTTCAACACCACTCCTATTCACCTTTATGTCCATCAAGGATTTTCTTCAACACCACTCCTATCCACCAGTAGTTTCCTTAAGGATTATCTTGAACGTCACTTCAATTCACCTCAATGTACTTCAAGGCATATATTGAGCAATAGATCTCATCATACCTGTGTTCCCTCAAATAATTAGTAAACATCTATTCTACTTACCTTTACATCCCTAAAGGTATTGCTTCAACACCACTCCTCTTCACCTTTATGTCCATCAAGGATTTTCTTCAACACCACTCCTATCCACCAGTAGTTTCCTTAAAGAATATCTTAAACGTCACTTCAATTCACCTCAGGAATCTCTCTGCAATAAATTTTACACTTCAAAACATAAAGCTGACGCTTAACTTATGATTTTAAAGTATTTCTATTAAAATGAATAAATGCGTCACTCTTATTAACCTTTGATAATTCCATATAATCACATAAATCAAAAGAATACAGTATCTGCAAAAAATGGAAATAATTGATTGTAAGTATTGAAAATTAATTACGACAGATTGACTCTATTATGGTATATGTGCTATATATTGACCATATCTAAATATTCATGGTTAACACTTTTAGAGGCTGCATAACTATTGGCTCTATTTACTTCTTAATCATAAAGTAAAATAGCACTTTAGCTTATGTGTTTGTGTATTTAGACTAGGCATGAAATAGTTATTTCACAATCAATTAGTGGGTTTAGCTCTATATTTAAGGCCACTAAAGAGATTAACAGTCCTAATAATGAATAGATATAATTAAAAATTATTTGTTAATAGAATGATAAGAATAAGCTTTCGTTACTTAATGATTTTACGAGTGATGGTACTATAACCATCAGAGCATTGGATAAAATAAATGCCTTTTGGTAAGTTACCCAACTGATCTATTTTAGTAGAATTGGAACCCTGCTGAATGTTTTTTCTCAATAATTGTTTAAGGACTTTCCCCTGTGAGTTTATCAGTCTTATATCAGATTCTATTGACTTGCCACTCTTAATATCAATAATAATGTAGGAAGTAAATGGATTAGGATAACAATTGATATCCTGTTCGCAAGCTACTTGATTCGGACTTCCTAATAGTAGCGAATTCGCCAGTAACAAATCAGGAATGCCCCTGCCTGTAAAATTATCAGGGTTTGAATATCTATTAGCACTTTGCCTGATAGCATTTAGCACTTCAATATTTGAATAAGTAGGATTTGCTTGCCATAAACAAGCAACAGCACCACACATTATTGGAGAAGAAAAGGAAGTACCGCTACCCTGTACAATTCCCGAGGGAATCATTGCAACTATTGCATTTAATCCCTGTGCGGAAACATCTGGTTTAATCCGGCCATCAGAGGTAGGACCAATTGAGCTAAAGTAAGCATAAATTCCATCAGCATCAACTGCTCCTACTGTTAGTACGCTGTCGCCATCAGCGGGTACCGAGATATACTTCCATTGGCTTGCACCTTGGTTTCCGGCACTGTTAACAACCAGTATACCTTTCTTGGCAGCAAGGTCCGCTCCTATGGTAATCACTGCAGTGTTACCATCTAAATCATTATATGTGTGATTTTCAATTGGGTTGTCGAATGTACTATAACCCAATGAAGTGTTAATTAAATCAACACCTAATGAATCAGCATATTCAGCAGCTTGTACCCAATAATATTCTTCCATTAAATATTCTGCACTTGCATCTTCTGACCTCAATAACCAATAGGAAGCATGGGGTGCAGTCCCTACTAGTTTTCCAGGCAGGTTGCCTCCCATTGTTGAAAGTACCATAGTACCATGAGTGCTAATGGAAGTATTGTATACATTGTTACCAGGTTGTACAAAATCACGTGTCCCTAGTATAAGATTATTAGCACGAAGAGTATCAAATGCCGACATAATATCAGCACTATTGAATCCAGCGTCAATTACGGCAATTACAACACCTTTACCTGTATATCCCAGGCTATGAAGCTGATCAACTCTGATCATTTGAGCTTGATTTGCTGAAGCCCCATAATTGAATGCGTATTTATTAGATCCTGTACTTGATCCTGTAGAATTATCAGCTTTCTGAAAGCTTTCATGCTCAAAGAATGCCTTAAAGGGTAAGCTGTTCTTTTTGCCATCAAAAGCTACTGATCTATCAATGTTTTTTATATAGGGCAATTTCTCAATCTTGCTAACTTGTTCTGCTTTATCGATATATGCTATAACGACATTTAACCATTTAGAAGTATAGAAAACCTTCGCCCCTAACTCCGATATGCCTTTTAAATAAACCTTATTAACAGGCAAATCTGTTTCATCAAGAGGTATCTGTTGAATAAGTCGCCGCTCAATTGCACGTTCAGATAGATAATCTTTAGGTGTTGACAGGGAGTGAACAGATTGTGGTTTATCTATAAATTGGATGATATATGGAGTCCCTTCGCTTTGCGCGAAAGCAATACCATTGAATAGTAAAAATGTAATCAGAAATATCGTTCTTTGCATCCTTATTATTTGATTTAGTGTAGCTTAATCAAGATCACGAGTGATTGTTTTGCAAATATGCGAATTTCAACTTTATCACTAACCAATCTTCAAAATAATTTTCAATTAGTTTTAAACGGTCATTCCCTGGATGTAGCTCTTACAAAACGAGGCTTTGAATTAAAATCCTCTAATACTGACACTTCAGTATAACCTGCTATTTGAAGTAATTTGCTGATATTGTGACCTTCATTTTCATTTATTTCAAACCATAACATACCGTCTTTAGAGAGGTGTTGTTGAGAAAAATTGATGATAGATCTGTAAAATATTAAGGGGTCATCATCCTTTACAAAGAGAGCTAAATGAGGTTCATAGTTTAATACATTAGCCGACATCTGAGTTGCCTCTGATTCTTTTACATAAGGTGGATTGCTTACTATAATATCAAATTCTCCGACAATATCTGATGGTGAATTCAGTATATCTTCCTTTACAAACCTTACCTCTGCATTATGCTTCCTGGCATTAAATTCTGCTACTTTTAGCGCTTGATCGGAAACATCTATAGCTGTTATTAATGATTTAGGCAGCAACTTTGATAAACTTACAGCTATTGCTCCACTTCCTGTACCAATATCAAGAATATGATACTCTTTTTTAGTAGATAACTGATTAACAATCAACTCAACTAGTTCTTCTGTTTCTGGTCGTGGAATCAAAACACCTGGAGATACATCAAACTTCATACCACAGAAATATGCTGTCCCAATTACATATTGAACAGGCATATAATTAAGTAGTGGAGGAAGATAAGACAGTATCTTGATCTCAAAGTCTTTATCTGCTTCTTCTTGATTGATAAGCAACCAATCTGCAATGTTTAAATCTCTTTGTGATGAGAAAAGGTATTTTTGAATAGCACGGGCTTCCCTTATTCCATATAATGGTTCAAGTTTATTAATTATCAATATGGCAAGCTGTTCGTAAGTCATCAATAGTATCTAAATTTGCACACATGCAAAAGTATGGTTATTCCGGCATACACTATTATTTTTTTAAGAGCAAGCACACATGATTGAAGCTGATACTAGTTTGGCAATAAGTTACCAAAGGGAAAACGGAAGAACACTTTATTCTCTGGTCGAAGAAAGTAGTATCCCACTTAACCAATCTATATCAGGCAATATCATCAATAGTGCTGATTTATCTAAAATAAAACAGTTAGAATGTTTTGATCCTCTGTTTAGGCAAATGACCTTGTCAAGTTTTAATACCCTGAATGACCTTATATTGATGGTTGCCGTTTACTTCTATTTAAACTCCTATACCTTCACGAATCAGATTATAGAACAATGGTTAATGGATGCAGGCTGCCACAAGAACAACGCCGCTATCCTGGCAGAAAGTATTTCATCAGCAAGGCTTGAAAAGCCTGAAATAGAACTGGAAATGTTAAATGGTTCCAGCATCAGTATTCCTTTTAGTCAACCCAACGCAAGTATGTGCATAATAGATTGTGATACAATAAATAGTATAAATGAAACCGACATAGAAACCATGGATTCCCTATATACAGCCGATAGGAATACCGATAGAAATACAAAAGACGGCTTTTATACAACCAATAGTTCAACCAATAGTTCAACCGATAATACAAGTGGTAATAATAGGAATACATTCAATACTGCACCGTATCCTTTTAATGATCTCTCAATAGTTCTTGGTATGATGAAAAATCCAATTCACATTCAATGGACGTATGATAATCTACCCATCAATAAAAGGAGAAACTCATTGTTAGTTAATCTTTTAAACTATTCTCAAACTGCCTTTCAAGTAGAGGATAAGTACTGCATTATTATTGGATTCACAGTTACTTTTACTGCATTCATCCAACTAATATCTGCTTATAAACCAGAGCTATTATGCACCTATTCCAAACTTGTACCTCTTCATCTGCGTGATAATTATTCTGTTGGGCGTTTGTTAATGGAGAATCAGTTTATCATACAACAGCTTATCTATGCTGGGTTTAGTAAAGTAATTTACTGCGGTTTGAATGAAAACGGGCAATTAACTAATTTGAGTTTAACAGAATCTTTGTATCATGGTTCCTGTCTGCCTCTTTTTATGAATTTGATGAAATAAAATAAGCATACCCTACTTTGGCTTAAATGTTAAATCAGCATGTTTTATCTTTGCTAAAAAATATGGCTTAAGCGAATTCTTAGATATGCGAAGATAAATTACGCACTATCAATGTTAATATTCCTATAGCTTCATGGGTTGCCAGTGATTTGATCATTCAATAAATTTAAACACCACATGGAAAATAATTGCCCTTTTTGTAATCCAGAGGTTGTAGCCACTTCATTTGCTGATGAATCAGGATTTTTTGCTATTTATAACCATGCTCCGGTTGTTCCCGGACACAGCATGGTAATTCCATTCAAACATTGTCAGGATTTAATGGAATTAACTGATGATGAATTTGATCTACTCTTTCGATTTGTAAGAAAAATTACCTGTTTCCTTAACCAATATTTTAAAACTACACAGTTCGATTGGTCACTGCAACAGGGAATTGCTGCCGGACAAAGTGTGTCTCACATGCATGTTCATATCATCCCCAGAAAAGTACATGACCTCCCTGAAGGACAAGAGTGGTATTTTAAGCTGAATGAGGACGAGTTCAGAAGCCTTGATTCTAAGAGTTTCTTGTCGACTGATGAATTAAACGAAATGTCCGATCGGCTTAGGAAAGCATGGGTACTATTTAATTCTTCAGAAAAAAAAGAGTGAAACTCCACCTACTGCCAGTATTGCACCAATAATTTCTACCCAGGTAATTTTCTCTTTCATAATCACTACCGAAGGTACAATAATAAGTACAGGTACAATAGACATTATAGTTGAAGCGATTCCTGAAGTAGTATATGTAACAGCAAGCAGGGAAAAGGATACTCCTAAAAATGGACCAAAAAAAGCACCTACGCCTAACCGTTTCATCGCACTAACATTTTTTAAAGCACTGACTACCCTTGGCCAGAAACCTATATAAGAGATAACTACAATAAATCCTATAATGCCCGATATAACCCTTATTTGGGTTGCAGCAAACGGATTGTAGTCTTCAATACCATAGCTGCTTAAAACCAATCCTAAACCCTGACCAGCCGCACCCCCAAATGCAAGCAATATGCCTGATAAAGGATATTTAAATTTTAGCGATTTCTTGATTTTACCATCGGGATCATCTGTTGTTTTACGTGCTAATATAGCAATACTGATACCTATAACTGTAAGGGCCATTCCGATAAGGCCTTTTGAATTCATAGTTTCGTCCATTAGTAGCCATCCTGCAACCGCAGCAATCGGAGGTGCTAACGACATAATCAGCATTGAAATCCTTGCACCTATTACCACATAAGCCTGAAACAGAAATAAATCACCTATTACAAATCCAATCAATCCTGAAACAGAAAGCCAGATCCAGTTATGCAAGCTTGCTCCTTCAGGAAGGAAAACGCCTCTTGTAAATAAACTGAATATTCCCAAGTATATAAATGCAATTGCAAGTCTAATGATGTTAACTGACAATGATCCAACCTTCTTACCAGCTGATTCAAAGGCAAGAGCAGTGATAGTCCAGAATATAGCGGTAGCTAATGCAGCGAGTTCACCAGGATAATGTTGTAGCATAGAATAATTTCAGGTTGTAAATGTATAATTACTAATTAATTTATCCACAAAAATATTGAGTAACATGCCAGATTTTATTGGAAGGTCATCAAGCATTAGTAAAGACTGTAATTCCAAAATGATTATAAAAAAATCAATAGGTTAAACTTTCGGTCTCTGATCTAACTACTAAAATTGCCCTACAACAATTTTATCCAATATTGGTTTTGGAATGTGAATGTTAAGGAAAAATCACTATGTTTGAAGATATTAGCTTAAAAATATAAACAGCTGCGAAACAAGCAGATAATATCTTATTAAAAGTGCTTTTTGAAGATACCTATAAATCCATTGAAACCGCATCAACCGGTCTCTATAAAGAAAAAGGAAGTAAGTTTCTTGCATTTGCCTATCCTGTTAAAAATGAAACTGAGGTAAAAGAAATTATTGAACAATTACGGCATGAGTATTATGATGCACGACATCATTGCTATGCTTACATATTAGGATTCGACAAGTCTGCATATCGAGTTAATGATGATGGCGAACCTTCTGGAACTGCAGGTAAACCAATTTATGGGCAATTACTTTCATTTGACCTCACAAATACCCTGGTAGTTGTGATCAGATACTTCGGAGGGATTAAATTAGGGGTCAGTGGACTTATTAATGCATATAAAACTGCCACCAGAGACGCTTTGCAAAATGCAAACATCCTGGAAAAGACAATTAATGAGGTGTACAAGCTGGAATTTCCGTATGAAATGGTGAATGATGCAATGAAAATAGTTAAAGACTATGGGCTTCAAATTATTGAGACAAAATTTGATACAGAGTCTGTCATAATATTTAAAATAAGAAGAAATAATGCTCAAAAAGTCATTAACAAGATTGGGACTTCATATAGATTTGGGATAATATATTTGACTACCGAATAATTTCTGAGTATCAAATGATACCTAAAATTTTTATCATTAAGCACTAGTAAATTTTTTTTGAATTCGCAATAGCTAAATGATTTTTTTTTAAACTTTTTTCAAGTGAAATTTGTTGAAAAGATTTTTTTATTGGAATTGAGTCCAATGGTTCTGATAACGAGCATTTCAGGTAAAGTTTCATAGAATATTAACACCATGTTGCAATTTTATTACATATAAGTCGAATGAAAGAAGTTCATCAAGAAGTTTGGGAGAATTGTCTTAAAATAATTAAAGATAATATAAACTACCAAAGTTACAAAACATGGTTTTCGCCCATAAAGCCTATCAAACTTCAGGACAATGTTCTTACTATTCAAGTTCCAAGTCAGTTTTTCTATGAATGGCTTGAAGAACACTACATTAATTTACTCAAAAAAACTATAAAGCATGAACTTGGTCCAGTAGGAAGGTTAGAATACAGCATCATCATGGAAAATGCTGTTGATTCGCAAGGGCCCTATACCATAAAAGTTCCTACAAGTAATAGGAATTCATTAACTAATCCCTCTGTTCAAATGCCTATTGACATTAATGGGGGATCCTCAAAGGAAATTCCGAATCCTTTTATTATTCCAGGGCTTCGTAAAATTCAGGTTCACTCCCAATTGAATGAAGCTTACACTTTCGAAAATTTCATCGAGGGAGATTGTAATCGTTTAGCCCGCTCTGCTGGTTATGCAGTTGCGACAAATCCTGGAAAGACTGCCTTCAATCCTTTATTTATTTATAGCCTTAATGGACTAGGTAAAACCCATCTTGCACATGCCATCGGCATTCAAGTTAAAACTAACTTTCCGGAGAAGACTGTTCTGTATGTGACTGCAGAGCAATTTATCCAGCAATGGGTTCAGGCAAATATCAATAAGAATCAAAATGATTTTGTCCATTTTTATCAAATGATCGATGTCCTCTTGATTGATGATATTCAATTCCTTTCCACTAAGGAGAAAACACAAGATATGTTTTTCCATATCTTCAATCACCTTCACCAGAATGGCAATCAACTGGTAATTACTTGCGACAAGCCACCTGTAGAATTGAAAGGTATGGAACCACGTCTTCTTTCCCGCTTTAAATGGGGATTAGCTGCTGATCTGCAAGTACCTGACTTAAATACACGAATAGCTATTCTGAACAAGAGGTTATATAAGGATGGTATAGAAATGCCTCGTGATGTCATTGAATATGTTGCTTTTTGTATCACAACTAACGTAAGGGAATTGGAAGGTGCCCTGATTTCACTTATGGCACAATCATCTTTAAATAAGAAAGCCATTACTATTGAATTAGCAAGGCAGATGATTGATAAGTATGTAAAAAACTCACAACGGGAAGTTTCAATTGACTATATTCAAAAGGTCGTTTGTGACTTTTTTAGAATTCAAATCGATAGTCTTAATTCAAAAACCAGAAAACGCGAAATAGTTCAGGCAAGACAATTGGCTATGTTCTTTGCCAAAAAGCATACAAAGTCATCACTTGCTACCATTGGAATGCAATGTGGTAATAAAGATCATGCTACCGTTTTACATGCATGCAAAACAGTATCCAATCTTATTGAAACAGATAAAGACTTTAGAGTTTTTGCTGAAGAAATCGAAAAAAAAATACAGGTTTAACTTATTGCTTTGTCAAGCTGGGTGAATAATACAAACAGTTACTGATTCTCTTTTTTATAGATATTAAGTGTTATTTTGATCAATTTTCTGATAGTTTGTTACTGAAGTGGATTATATTACTATCAATGTTATACTAAGGTATTTTTTTGTCGAGCAGTTTATTGTGAAGTGATACGTTTCGCAGTAGCTACATTGTTGGCTTTTTGCTGGTGTATATTTGACTATTGTTAATTATTCGGTCTTTTAAAAATTAATCTATTAAATTTACTATAAGCATTGTAGTGAGATTTCCTTTACTTATGAATAGTAACCTATTGTGAAAATACGAATGGTCTGTCAAGTTGAAAAATGCCATGCGCCTTTAGCTAAAGGAATTATTAGGAATAAAACAAAACAAAGATACTAAAATTGGTTTATACAGATTAGAGTGTGCACATTTGAATTGTAAAGCTTGACTATTTGGGTGGCAGTTAATCATGATATTGATTGACTGATCAGAAAACATGCATAATTCATCCTTAAATCTTTAATCATTATGATATAATTCTGGTAATTGATTAGAATAACCATCAGATGGTCAAAAAGATAGCACAGAAAATTAAGATATGAACAAATTTGATCATAGAACGAATGTATTGCAATCTGGTTATGATTTTCAGGTGACCGATCCTTACTATGGCAAAAGAAATAATTTCTATCAAATGTGTGATATTATTGACAAGGTTAAAGATAAAATAATCAACTTAATTCAGACTGAATAATGTCTCTGAATACTATTCCAAACAAGAGCGATATCGAAGATGCAATATTACGTATTAAGCCATACTTGCATGTAACCCCGGTATTAACCTGTAGCGCAATCAATAATATTGCCGGATGCTCTATTTATTTTAAATGCGAGAACTTTCAGAAAGCAGGTGTTTTTAAAGCCCGGGGTGCTACCAATACAGTGTTCAGTCTGGATGAAAAGGATATCAGTAAAGGGGTGGCAACGCATTCTTCCGGGAACCATGCAGCAGCCTTGTCACTTGCCGCCTCCCTACGTAAATCTGTGGCATATATTGTAATGCCTCTTAACTCTAATAAAGCAAAAATAAGAGCTGTAGAAAATTATGGTGGTATTATTTCATTCTGTGAACCCAGTTTGGAAGCGAGGGAAAAAACACTGATAAATGTTATTTCAAGCACCCATGCTGTAGAGGTTCATCCTTACAACGATCCAAGGATTATTGCCGGACAAGCCACTGCAACTACAGAATTGCTTGAAAAAGTAGATGGTCTGCAGATATTGATGGCACCTGTGGGAGGTGGAGGGCTATTAAGTGGTACCGCTCTGGCAGCTTCTTATTTCGGTAAAAATATACAAGTGATAGCAGGAGAACCAGAAGGTGCAAATGATGCATTCAGATCCTTTTATTCCAAAACATTAATCCCATCTATAACTCCAAATACAATAGCCGATGGTCTGCATACATCTCTAGGAATTATCACATTTGAAATCATTCTTAAGCATGTATCCGCAATTATGACAGTTGATGATGCTGCAATCATCGATGCTATGCGACTAATATGGGAGAGAATGAAAATAATTGTTGAGCCATCCTCTGCTGTACCATTAGCAGTCATTTTGAAAAACAAGGATCGTTTTAAAGATAAGCGGGTAGGTGTAATTTTATCGGGGGGGAACGTTGATATTGATAACCTGCCTTTTAATAAATAGTGTATGACAACAAAAAAAGGAACTCTATTTCTGATTCCAACCCCTCTGGGAGAAATTAACATTGAACAGGTTATTCCGATTTATAATATCCAGTTAATCATGGAATTGGATGTTTTTATTGTTGAAGAGCTGAGGACTGCCCGAAGATTTCTTAAGAAATGCGGCTACAATAAAGACTTTGATTCCGTTATTTTTTATTTACTAAATGAACATACTCATGATGATGAGATAATAAGTTACCTTGATCAGGCCCTTGAAGGTAAATCTATTGGTTTATTGTCAGAAGCCGGTTGCCCGGCTATTGCTGATCCTGGAGCGTCAGTAGTTAAACTTGCCCACGAAATGAATATCAGGGTTGTCCCGTTAACCGGCCCTTCCTCTCTTATACTATCATTAATGGCATCAGGGTTTAACGGTCAGCAATTCACATTTCATGGTTACTTACCTGTAAAATCACCCGAACGGAAATCAAAGATTAAGGAACTTGACCGATTGACCCAAAAGCAATCCCATACCCATATCTTTATTGAAGCACCCTACCGGAATAAACAAATGATTGACTCTCTGCTAGAGACTTGCAGTGAAAACACCATGTTATGTATTGCAAGCAACATTACCATGCCTGATGAATCTATCCTGACTAAGTCCATTGCTGAGTGGAGGAAAGCAAAGCCCGATCCAGGTAAAAAACCAACAGTATTTTTGTTATCATAAAAAGAGCGGTTGCCAAGCAGCCGCTCTTTTTATATATTTAATTATTTTTTCTATAATTAATGTTCATGAGTACTATGAACATGCCCATGACTAAGCTCTTCAGGTGTGGCATCACGCAAATCAATTATCTGACCTGTAAAATGCAATGTTTTACCAGCTAACGGGTGGTTAAAATCCATTTTTACAATTTCACCATTTACTGAAATAATCTTTCCTTCCATAGGGTTACCTTCCTGATCCTGCATTGGAATAAAATTTCCAATAGATAGCATTTCTTCATTTATCTTACCATCAACTTTAAATATATCTATTGGGAGATCTACTACGGCTTCATTTATCAGTTCGCCATATGCATCCACAGGATCCAGTGTAAACTCAAAAGTTTCATTTAATTCTAAATTTTCTAAGTTTGATTCAAACTTAGGAAGCATACTTCCGGTACCATAAATAAATACCAAAGGTGCTGAAGCATCCGCCATATCAACGGTTTCACCCTGCTTGCTGTCAATTTTTAGTTCGTAGGTCAATGACACTACTTTGTTTTTCGAAATATTCATTGATTTTTTTTAAATAATTAATAAACCAACAGGCAGTTGACCGCTTTGTTGAATAACTGTTGCAAATTTAGATAAAAATATTAAGATTAATGATCAGACAAATCAAGACTATCTACTGACCGTAAACTATCAGCATTCATAGTAGAATCAATTTGGTATCTTGGGGAAATACAAGTATAAGTTTTACTTATTTTTATGCTAGGTTTCTCAAATTTACCCCGATAATGTTTCAAAGTCTCATCCTGCAATACCTTCTCCATATAAAGGCCATATATAGGTAATGCTGTACGCAAGCCTTCTCCGGTCTGTGAAGTTCTAAACCTGATACTCCTGTGTTCTCCTCCTACCCATGCCCCGGATACCAATTTGGGCGTAACACCAATAAACCATCCGTCAGAATAATTGGAGGATGTACCAGTCTTCCCTCCAAATTCAGTATCGTAGTTAAACAAGTCATAAGACCATAAGCCCTGTGTTGTGCCCCCGTATTCAGTTAATCCTGCCCTAAGCATAATACTCATGAGAAAGGCTGTTTCTTTATCGAGAACGACTTTAGGCTTAGGTTTATATTCATAGAGTACTTTTCCCTCCCTGTTAGTAATTTTAGTTACCAATACAGGTTTGTTAAACATACCATCATTTAAAAATACGCAGTAAGCATTTACCATTTCCAACAAAGTCACATCACTTGAACCCAGACCAACTGAAGGTACATCAAGCAGCGGTGACTCAACTCCCATTCGTTGGGCCAATTCGATAATTCTTTTCCAACCAACTTCCTTTATTAATTGCACGGCCACTGAATTAATGGAACGGGCAAATGCATTTTTTAATGAAACATTATTCCCAGTAAATGCCCCATTAGCATTATGCGGTGACCATGATTTCGCTTCTCCCTTTTCAGTGTAATTAATAGTTACAGGCTGATCAACTCGTCGATCACAAGGCCCCATACCCTGTTCAAATGCTGCAGAATAAACAAAAGCCTTAAACAGTGATCCTGGTTGTCGTCGAGCTTGGTTTACATGATCATATTTAAAATACCTGAAATTAATTCCGCCAACCCAGGCTTTCACATACCCAGTTCGTGGGTCCATACTCACAAAGCCTGTGTTAAGTAAATGCCGATAGTACTTTATAGAATCTACAACACTCATCAAAGTATCAGTATCCCCATCCCAAGAAAATACTGACATTAAATGAGGCAGATTCAAATAATAATCTATTGAATCAACATCACCTTTGAATCGTATTTTCAATGATTTGTAACTTGAAGTCTCTTTTACCAAGCCATCTACAAATCCTACCAATTCAATGCCTTTACTATCAACCCATGGGTTCATTCCTTTCCAGTGTTCAAAAAACCTTTTTTGTAAATTCTTCATATGCATTGCTACTGCTTCCTCTGCATATGCTTGAAGTTTTGGATCAATAGTTGTATAAATTTTCAATCCATCAGTATAAAGGTTATAACCAGATTCTTTACACCATTCTTGCAGATCTCTTGCAACTGCTTCTTTAAAGTAGGTTGCATCTGAAGCTTCGGGTTTAGGCTGCCTGTATTTGAGCTTTATAGGCAACTTTTGTATGGAATCAGCCTGCCTTTCGGTTAAAAAACCATATTTCCCCATTTGTGATAGAATACTGTTGCGTCTTCGCAATGCATTATCAGGATTAGCAACAGGGCTGTAATAGCTGGGAGCTTTTAAAAGTCCAATAATCAATGCAGCTTCCTCTGCTTTAAGATCAGCAGGCAGTTTGTTAAAGAAAGTCCTTGATGCAGCTTTGATACCAAATGAATGACTACCAAAATCTACGGTATTTAAGTACATGGCCAATATCTCTTCTTTTGAATAAAAGAACTCTAACTTAAGAGCATTGATCCATTCTTTTGATTTATTTACTAATATACTAACACCCTTAATATGCCCTAATAGACCTTTTCTATTACGATGCCGGGTTTTGTATAAGTTTTTAACCAACTGCTGGGTAATAGTACTTCCACCTCGTTTATCCCCTTTTGCCGTGCTCCATGCAGCGGCCACAGTTGCTTTAATATCAATACCGTTGTGTTTAAAAAACCTGATATCTTCAGCAGCCAATAATGTATTTATCAATAAAGGCGACAAATCTTTGTATTCGATAGGAACACGGTTCTCAATGTAGTATTTTCCTATTTGAGTACTATCAGAAGCATATAATTCAGATGCCACATTGATATCAGGATCTTTTAAATCCATAATGCCAGGTGATTGGCCAAAAAGCCATAAAAAGTTAATATCAATGGCTACGACGATCAAAAACAGGATTAGAAATAACTGAAGTATTCGTATAATAGCCTTCTGCCACCACTGCTTAGCGTACGAAGGTATCTTGAATAAACTATTAAAGAAAAAAATAAGCTTTTTCAATAACGCTTTTACTGTAGAAATTACTTTCTTGGACGAGGGAATGTTCACTTTATATATTGACTTTCAGATACTTGATAAATAAACCAGTTAGTCTCATAAAGGGCGCAAGTTAGTGTGAATTTTAAAATATTTTTCAAACAACTGTAACTTTATACCTTAATTTTCGTCAATAAATTAAGTCATTAAATTAAACCCTTAAATCAATTGATTGTTGAAAACAAGGGTAATAATTTAACTTATTATTTCTAAGTTTGTAAAAATAACATCTATGAAAAAAGCGTTGGTTTTCTTGTTTCTCATGCTGAATTTATCAGGGTTCACAGTTGGTCAAAAAGCATCTGATTATCTGAAGGCTGCACTCGCTGCTACTAAGCAAAAGAATTATCAAGAATCAATAATATATTGTGATCTCGCTCTTAATGAAAGCAGTACATTTACTCTGGCTTATTTCTACAGAGGCTATAATAAATTTATGATAAAAGATTATACCAGCGCTATCATTGACTTTTCTGTTTGTATTGATCTTAATAGTGATTATCTGGATGCTTTCCTGTACCGTGGCCTTTGTTATCAAAAGATTGGAAAGAACCTGGCTGCTACTAGAGATTATAACTTGGCACGACAGATAGATGCTATGGAAACCATTGCTTTTATTACCGGTAATATTTTCCGAGCCGGTTTCAAAAGTAATTAATCGTCACTTCTTATTATGAGTTTATTCCCTGAACTTCTACCATTTTTTATCTTCACTCAATTCCTATCGTAACAGAATCCCTCTTCTTGTCTCTAACATTAAGTCTTCACATCATGAGGGCACCTTCCATATAATATCAATTATATGGATCCACTCAATTCTTCTCGCTTCAAGAGTATTTATTTAATTCTGTTATTAAAACAAACAGTTTCTCAGTCATAATTTTGATACTATTCTGTTTTCTTAATGTGACTTATTCACGACCAGGCAATAAATCATGCTGGTCATTAGCAATAACCAAGGATTTTATAGGTCAAAAAACCGATCCATTCATGTATGAGTAAATCCCAGTTTTTCAATGTCAGTGCAGAAGGCATCAGCAAATGATCAATATCGAATAAACGATTACCAGTAATCTGTGAAGTTGAATATTTATCGTGGGCTATTCCTTGCTTTGTAAAGCAAGCGCTTGCCCTACGCATATGAAGTGCTGAAGTGATCAACAATACTTTTTCATGATTATGGTTTACTCGCAACATTTCAGCTACTTCCAATGCATTCTGATAAGTATTCCTTGCCATAATATCCACTATAATATCCTTTTCAGGAATACCAATATCAACGAGATAAGTTTTGATATAGTTAGCCTCTGTCCTGTCAGGGTATAACAAATGCCCTGATCCACCGGTTATCATAATCGTGTCAATGATCTTATGGTGGTATAAATTAATCGCCTGCATTAGCCGGTCAGCGCCCGACCTAAATATTACTCTCTGATTCTCATTATCGTATGTTACAATGTCACCACCCAACAGCACCCCTATATCATAGTGAGAACTGCTATCAACTATATGTATCGGCACTTCCCATCCCCTAATAAACTCATCGCCGATAAACGAATTGGAGAATAACAGTGTCACGAAGAGTGAAGCAAAAAGCAGCCATCTTCTTTTTCGCTGATTATTACATATAATAGCTAGAAACATCAATATTATGATCCAAGTGATTGGAGCAAGTAAATAGCCGAAAATTTTAGAAACCAGGAAAAACATATCCTAAATGTTAAAAAACCACATATTAATAACAACCGCTGAATATCCCTTCTTTAATTAACTCTCTAAATATTCGCTCTTTGATAAATCCGTTATAAATCAACTCTTTAATAACAGCAGTCAATATCAACCCTTTAAAACAGAATTTATATACCCACTCTTTAACAAAGACTTTTAAATATTTACTCTTCAATAAAAAGTCATCATCATCTACTCTTTAATAACAACAGTCAATAATAACCCTTAAAATAAAATTTAAATTCCAACTCTTTAACAAAGACTTATAAATATTTACTCTTCAATCAGTAATCCTCATTTACTTACTCTTTAACAACAGTAGTCCAACATCAGCACTTTAGTAACTGCCGTAAAACTTCCTTAAGAACCATTCTAAACCAAAGAACAGGAATAAAAGGATCATTAAAGGATAGAAATCGATCAAGTCCATGAAAACATTTTGGGTATAGGTTAGAGGTTTTATATCTTCCCGCTTATTGATTTGATTCGGTAACTCATCAAAATTATGAGCATTAAAGGATGCACCACCCGACTCACTTGCGATTATATTAAGCAGCTTATGGTTAGCCACAATGTTAACATCTTCTAAGTTGATAGCTGCGACCACAAAGCTGCCTTTCTTCTTTAAATCGCCACCAGCAATGGTTGCTGTAGCTTCAAAAGTGTATACACCCGGAGGAAATGTCCCTACACTTAGTTTATATGACTGATCAGACGCTGAAAAAGCATAATCAAACCGTTTATTACTTTCATCAGTAATTGTTAATTTGATTTCAGGGTCTGTAATAGGTTCATAGCTATCATTGAAAAGGGTAGCGTTGAACTCCACATTTTCATTCTCTGTATAGAAGTTATTCCAAGTGACCCTGAACTTGCTACGATCACTTTGAACTGTTAAAAACTGAAGCACCTTCCCCATTAGGTCATCAAAATTTTGATGTGTGTTGTTAGTGATATAATCATACATACGCCACTTCCAAATGCCTTCACCGGCAATAACCCCCAGTCTCAGATCAGGGCATTGATTAAAAAGGATAAGGGGCATAGCAGTACGTGAAGAACCAATTGCCTGGTAAGCAAAAATCTGGACAGAATTAGCTACATTATACACTGCAAAAGGTGAAATAAGAGGTGGTACCGTTTCAAGCAATTTCTTTTGAATGTCATTATATAAAAACGATGAGAATCCATTGTTCACTACTGGTAGTGCCTCATTATAAGATCCTTTGAAATTAGCCATTAAAAGACCCGTGTTAAGAGTATTAAATTGAGGTATGTTGGTACGGCTTCCTATGATGTACAAAACAGGAGTCTTTGAATCGATGATATTTTTAAGCATTGATGTGAATGGATTATTTACTGAAGGCAGTTGATTAAGGATAATCAGGCTGTATGCTTCAGGTTTTCTCTTAAATTCATTAGCCATGAACAGTTCCACTTCATAGTTATTGCTATTTTCAATGACCCTTTGTAAAGCTGCTACATCAGGATGAGGGGCATCGGTAATAATGGCAACTTTTTGTCTGTTTTCTCTTATTTCCACAAATATTTCCCTCATATTGTTTCTGGCATTCTCTTCGCCTTGCACAGCGTCCAATCTCACCGTGTAGCGTTTCAAGCCCACATCCTTTGCATCAATCAATGCTGATACATTCATGACCTGGTTGGATGAAGCGATATTCAACTCCTGTGAAAAGATCAAATTAGCACCATCCATGATAGATATCCTTCCCTTTTCACCCGGTAGTTCAATAGCCTGGATCTCAACCTCCACAGGAAAACGATTCCCTTTATATGCGATCTTGTTATGGTTAACTTGTTGAATCAGCAAATCTTTTCGTGAAGTAGTATCCCCCATGTTTATGGTAAATACCGGGTATTTACTGTTCCTTACTTCATATAAAGGATCCGAACCACTATTGTATATACCATCTGTAGCTAATATAACTGCTCCGACATTTCGGTTATAGTATCTTGTATTTACTTCTTGAAAAAAGGAAGAAATATCAGACAGTTGCCCAGAATAATCAGGTGTTTCATTTATAGTAATCTGATCCCCGAAATTAAATGTTTGTATTTCATAGTCGTCTCCTAACTCTTCTTTCATCGCCTGTATCTTGTTGAGAAATTCCTTTCTGTAAAAGGATGAATCCTTGTTCATTACTATTGACGAAGAGTTATCCAGTCCAATGATTACCGAAGGTTTCATCGTTGTTCGTTTCACAGTCCTGACCATTGGAGAAATAAGCAGGAACGCCAAAATGGTTGCTGAAAAGAATCTCAATATGGCAAGTACCCATCGCAGTCGACCCGTAAAATCAATATTTTTCTGCCTGAAGTATAATAAACCGCTGACAACAAGTCCAAAGGTTATACACAACAAAAGAAACCACCAAGGGTAAGCAGTGATTATTTTAAAGTTCAAAATCAGTTATCTTTAAGTTATATTGCAAATTTCTGAAAAAAGAGCATTGATTCAACAAGAAATCGACTTATCATTTATTAAGTGTATACCATCTATTCTTCCATTCAGATATTCAAGCTATAAAAGCTTCAGTTTAAAAGCTCTAAGGGAATCTTCATTGTACAAGCTCTAAGGGAATCTTCATTATATAAACTCTTATGGCATCTTGAATATATTAGCTCGACATCAATGCCTAAAGTGCTGTAGTGCTGTAACTTCCTGAAAACTTGAATGGTATCTTGAATGTAAAAGCTCTAATGAATTCTTCATTGTACAAGCTCTAATGGAATCTTCATTATATAAGCTCTAATGGCATCTTGAATATAATAGCTCGACATCATTGCCTAAAGTGCTGTATTGCTGTAACTTACTGAAAGCTTGAATGGTATCTTGAATGTAAAAGCTCTAATGAGTTCTTCAGTTTAAAAGCTCTAATGAATTCTTCATTGTACAAGCTCTAATGGCATCTTGAATATAATAGCTCGACATCAATACCTAAAGTCCTGTAAGTGCAGGAACTTCCTGAAAGCTTTAATAGTATCTTGAATGTAATGGCTCTAATGAGTTCTTCAGTTTAAAATATTTAGTAGGATATTGAATGTAATAGCTCTAATGAATTCTTCATTGTAAAAGCTCTAATAGAACCTTCATTTTATAAACTCTAATGGCATCTTGAATATATTAGCTCGACATCAATGCCTAAAGTACTGTAGTGCTGTAACTTCCTGAAAGTTTTTATGGTATCTTGAATGTAATAGCTCTAATGAATCTTCTGTATTCAACAAGTAGATTAAACTGTCAGCGATTACTATGAAAGGGTTGTACCTACCTCAGGCACAACCCTTACACAGACGTAATTCTTTAATGAATCATATTGGCAATACCAAAATAACCGGCACAACCGCTATTATAAATTACATATGCATTCCACCGCACACACTGATTACCTGCCCAGTTACATAGGATGAAAGTTCTGACGCAAGGAATAAAGTTACATCAGCAACATCCTCAGGTCTTCCGCCCCTTCTTAAGGGTATTTTTGTGATCCATTCTTTTCGAATATCTTCAGGAAGTTTAGCAGTCATGGCTGTTTCAATAAAACCGGGAGCAACTGCATTGCACCTGATATTTCGAGAACCCAATTCTTGGGCAATCGACTTAGTAAATCCTATCAATCCTGCCTTTGAAGCACTGTAATTGGTTTGACCGGCATTGCCTTCTATTCCGACTACTGAACTCATGTTGACAATAGAGCCATAGCGCTGCTTCAACATAACTTTTTGTACTGCTTTGGTCATATTGAAGATAGACTTCAGGTTTACTTTTATTACAAGGTCCCAATCGGCTTCCGGCATACGCAGGAGCAGATTATCACGTGTTATACCGGCATTGTTTATCAAAATATCTATCCTGCCGAAATCTTCAGCTACCTTATTAACAAGTTCTTCACTTGCATCAAATAAACTTGCATCTGCAGCATAACCTTTGGCTTTTATACCAAAAGCTGATAATTCCTTTTCCAGTTCTATAGCAAATTCATCATACTTCAGATCAGAAAATGCAACATTTGCACCTTCGCTTGCAAAACGAACAGCAATTGATTTTCCAATTCCGCGTGCTCCTCCGGTAATGAGAGCAACTTTTCCTTCTAATAGTTTCATCTTTAGTTTAATAGTTATTAAGTCAATATTAAGTTATTCCTTTGAAATCCATTTTACAAGATTAAAGTCCTGCCTGTGAGGTAATAAAGGATGTTTAGGATATAACCTGAATGCAAAGTCATATACACCAGCCTGAATAGTTTTTATTTCAATGAAATAGGTAACTATATTGACATCCACACCTGCTACGGTCATTTCTTCAATAAACGCAATCTTGTTTACTTCACCGTTTTCTTTTTGTCCGAATATTACTTCCAGACCAATATCTGACGGAGAGAGTTCATTAACATTCAGTACTATTTCAGCCACAAAGTTCTCACCAAGCCTCAAAGGTTTTTTATTAGAATCAGGTACTCCCACTGAAACCACCTCTATACTCTCCCACCCTCTTATTACTTTGCGCTTCCAAATCGACAAATTTCGTGCTTTTTCATAATCTTTTGCCTTTAAGAGGGAGGATCGTTCAATAATTTTGTAATAATATTTATTGTAATAATCATCAAGCATCCTACGCATCGTGAAATCAGGTGCAATTTCAGCAATAGATTTTTTTATGCTTTTGACCCATTTTTCTGGTATCCCCTTATCATTCCGGTCATAAAAGCCAGGCACAATTTCATTCTCGAATATATTATAAATATTCTCAACATCCAGTTCATCCTGAAATTGTTGAGTGTCATAAGTCCGTTCTTCCGACAGTGCCCAACCTGCACCCGGTTTATAACCTTCAGCCCACCAGCCGTCAAGAACACTAAAATTCAGCACACCGTTCATTATTGCCTTTTCACCTGAAGTACCGGAAGCTTCCAACGGTCGTGTAGGGGTATTCAGCCATATATCCACCCCCTGAACCAGTTTACTTGCCAGGGTCATATCATAGTTCTCCACAAATACTATCTTGCCGGCAAAGTTTGGCATTTTTGAAACTTCTACAATCCGCTTTATCATATCCTGCCCTGCCTTGTCAGCCGGATGTGCTTTACCCGCAAAAATAAATTGAACAGGATACCTCACATTATTCACTAGTTTATCGAGCCGTTCAAGATTAGTGAAGAGAAGGTAAGCTCTCTTATATGTAGCAAACCTACGGGCAAAACCTATAGTCAATGCTTTTTCATTAATTGTTTCAAGGGTTTTGATTATATTCTTAGGATTCTCCTGCCGCATCTTCAAATCTGTCTTTAGTCTTAAGCGGACATAGGTAATTAACTCCTTAAGATGGTTTTGTCTTAAATTCCAAATTTCATCATCGCTTACATCATATATTTTTTGCCAACGTTCTTTTTCATATTGTTTTTCAAGGAAGTCATCACCAAATACTCGCTTATAAAGCTTTTGCCAATCACTTGATGCCCAAGTTGGCAAGTGCACTCCATTGGTTACATACCCAATATTGAGTTCTTCAGGGAAAAATCCCTCATACATACCAGCGAACATCTCCCGGCTGACTCTCCCATGTATTAAACTCACACCATTCATTTCCTGCGACAATTTTGCTGCAAGTACGCTCATCGAAAACTTTTCATCTGTTTTATTTTCAACAAACCTACCGAGGTTCATAAATGTGTTCCACGAAATGTTTAGCCGCTCTGCATAATGAGGTATATATGCCCGCAATACATCTTCACTAAAAGCATCATGCCCTGCAGGTACAGGGGTATGGGTAGTAAATAACTGTGTCGATCTTACCACCTCTATTGCAGTATCAAAAGTAAATCTTTTTTCTTTAATAAGTAATCTTAAACGTTCTATACCAATAAAAGCAGCATGTCCTTCATTACAATGATAAACATCGGGAGTGATTCCTAATGTTTTAAGCATTCTTATTCCACCCACTCCAAGTAATAACTCCTGTTTGAAACGAGTATCTGAATCCCCTCCATACAACTGATGGGTAATAAAGCGGTCAGCTTCATTGTTCTCTTCAATATCGCAATCAAGCAAATATAGTGGAATTCGTCCAACATCAAGTTTCCATACCTTGGCATATAAATTTCTTCCCGGCAATGCTACCGACACCATCACCCACTCCCCATTAGGCATTCTTACGGGTTTCAACGGCATATGTGTAAATTTCTGCGGCGTATATGTATTCACCTGGTCACCGTAAGCCGTTAAAGTTTGTTTGAAGTATCCATAACGGTATAACAACCCAACGCCAATCATATTAACATTTGAATCACTGGCTTCCTTTAAATAATCGCCTGCAAGTACACCCAAACCGCCTGAAAATATCTGAACGGTGTCATGCAATCCATATTCCATGCTGAAATATCCTATTTGCTGTTTTGGCTTCTGGGCAGCCTTCTTCAAGTATACTTCAAACTTCTCATAGATAGCGTCAAGTTTAGCAGTAAATACTTCATCATGCTCCAGATCATTCATTTGATTGATGTTAAGCGACTCAATCAAAAACATAGGATTATGATTCAGATCTTCCCACAGCTTTGGATTTATCATCCGGAACAACTCTACTACTTCAGGATGCCAGGTCCAGTACAAATTACGTGAAAGACGTTTTAATCCATTAAAACGTTCCGGAATACCGGGTTTTACCAATAATTTATTCCATACAGGTTTCTCGAATTTCTTTACAGGAAGCACCATCAGCAATTCCTGGATTCTCTTATCACGATATTGTTCTTCACGTGAATCAGCTTTATCCAAAGCCAGGCTGTAAGCCATTTTATAATTTTCTATCAGTTCATTCCAAAGTGCAATCCTGGATATTTCAAATGCTTTAGTTCTGGCTTCCAATAATTGGATTTCATCAAACTGACTAAAACTCAGTACAATCTGACTAATTTTCTCCACTACAACCTGTTGGTTGGTTTCTGTTCTTTCAACTACCCATGCTCCAGGCTCAGGCAATTTAAACTTATCCAAGATCCATAAACCGAAACCTGAAAGAGAGGTTGTGATACTAGGAATATGGAACGCCAAACTTTCTAAGGGAGTATATCCAAACGGCTCATAATACGATGGAAAGATCGACAAATCAAAACCAATTAATAATTCATAATAAGTAAAGTTAAAAACACCATCTCTCCCGTCAAGATATGACGGTACAAATATCAACTTTACCTTGTCGGTTACTTTATTTGTTAAACCGGCTGTAATTGCTCTGTTCAAAATGGGATCATGCTCTGCATCATAAAGCCCGTGGGTAAGGTATCTGCCTTCAACCGGATCATTAAAGTCCGGATTGTTGAGCCGTTCCACCAATTTCTTACTCACTCCCGATTGATTGGCCGGAGTAGTAATAAAGGCAACAACCTGCCTTTTGAGGTTGGGATCCTTATTCAGTCTCGCCAAAGCATCAATATAAACATCTATTCCCTTATTGCGGAATTCGTAACGTCCACTGTTGATGATCATAAGGGTATCATCAGGTAATTCGGTATTAAACATTGACCGCGCCACCTGCAACAACTTTGTACGTGCCATTTCACGACGTATATCAAACTGTTCTCTGGCAGGCACAAAACTATCATCAAAACCGTTAGGGGTCACTATATCAACCTCACGGTTAAAGAAGTGGGCACACTCCAGCGCAGTAATTTTACTAACAGTAGAAAATGAATCAGAATTTACTGCAGCACAAGTCTCTAGTGAAAATTTAGATACTACATCAAATCTTCTGGCAGTTAGTGCCGGTGCATAACTTTTTAAATCACCATACAACGGTAAATTATTCCCGGCAATAGCTCTTCCCAGAACCGTAGCATGAGTCGTAAAAACGCATCCAACCTGTGGCACTTTATTCTTCAGGTATAACACACCTGTTCCAGTCATCCATTCATGGAAATGTGCAACAATACGATCGCGAGCTGATATATTGTATTCATAAAAGTTCTCAATTACCCGGGCAGCCGCATATCCGAACAAGGCAGGTTCAACATAATCCCATTGTCCTGCAATAGAATCAAGTTGATATAGTTCCCAAAACCTGGCTAATATTTTGTCCTTTGTTTGAAAGTATTGCGTAAAATCAACCAAAATAACAATAGGCTTGCTCTTTATGTTCCAGCGTCCAATCCTCAAACGGAGCCCTTGCGCTTCAGCGTTTTCACGCCAGGAACGATAAATATATTTATCCTCCACAAAATCAGGATTATTCCTGGTTTCCTTCCACACATCAGGACCAATCAGCAGGTAATTGTCCTCAAATTCCTTTTGTACACTAGGAGCCTTCGTTGATATAACGGTGTATATTCCTCCAACCTTATTACATATCTCCCAACTTGTTTCAAAAATGTAGTCAGGTCTTTTCAAGTTCTCATCCATAGTTTATAACACTAAGTTTATGCCGGTCATCTTTCACCTAATCAAAAGTTAACCAACTACCATAAGATCATATCCATGATCTTCAAGCTATTATTTAATATCGCCCTATTACAGCGTGAAGTGGCTAAAATAAGTTAAAATACGATTGGAGTTTAGAGGTAATTTTTTTTCTGTAACCCTCAATTGTTGTTTTCCGCGGCCTCTTTATCTCACTAACCAGTTTCTCTAGTTGTGTCTTATAAGTAAGCGGAAGTTTTCTTTTGAAATCAATCAGTATATCCTCTGTTTTATCATACAAAGAGTACGCCAATTCTTTAATATCAATTTTTTCCAATGCCTTCTTTAACTCTTTTTTTGAAAGAGTGAATATAAGATCAAAATCTGTTTCCCGTTGAGGTTCTAATAAAGAATACTCCTTTCCCTCAACTTTTTGTTCTGGTACTTCTTCAGAATTTTGCTGAATATATTCTTCCACTCTTATCGTAAAATCTGAAAGTATATTCATGTAGTTGATAAATGCTTCATATGGGGAACTATAAGGATTAAAGTACTTATGCACTGTACCATCAGAAAACCATTTAGTACACATGTAATAGAAATGATCAGAGGTTTGCAGGTATAGCCAGTCTTGCATGATATCAGGATCATTGCATCTTTGTATTTTATCATTTAAATTGTATAGATTATCAAATGCTTCATCTTGCATTTCATTACCAAGCCAGGCGGTCAAATCACGCTCTTCATCAGCCCATGAAATTGGTTCAGGAACTGATATAGCCGATATCGTTTGATTTATCTCTGCAATTTCTGACGGGGTCCTGAATTTAAAATCAGTCTTTGCAAATACCTGTTTGGGCAACGCCTTCATAAAGTCAAAGATGCCTGATTCTTTCCATTGGTGTTCTCCAAACGTTTCATAATCAATGAATATGTTGACTACATTTTGATTCTGATATGTGTTAATCCATTTAGCGAACTTCTCGGCCGTCAGAGGCCATTCATTCCAATTTTGGTTTGAATACCTAAAACCAATATCATCACTCAACTGGAAATTTCGTAGTAGCAATTTCAGCTTCGGATTAGCAGCACTGCAATACAAAAAATTAGGGCTCTTCCATCCCAGTATATGTTTAGCACCTTCTGTAAGCATCACATGGAAACCCATCTCCAATACCTTTTTACCAATTTCATCTGAATATATCATTTCAGTATTACGGAAAGCAGTAGGATGTTTGCCAAACAGTTCTTCCATGAGTTGAACATGCTTGTCAACCTGATCTTTAAACTCTTCAGTATCATTCAATGATGCCAGTGAATGGGCATAAGTTTCGGCAAGGAACTCAACATTGCCGGTCTTCGCTAATGTTTTAAAGCTTTCAATTACTTCAGGAGCATAAATTCGTAAATGGTCAATTGCCACCCCGGATATTGAAAAGCTGACTTTAAAATCAGCCCCATACTCTTTGATAAGGCCAAGCAGTAATCGGTTCATTGGAAGATAACAACGTTCAGCTACTCTTTTAGTGATTGACCGGTTCTGATAGTCATCATAATACTCATGGCTACTTCCTATGTCAAAGAATCTGTAAGTCCTTAATCTGAAAGGTTGATGAATTTGAAAATGCAGGCAAATTGATCTCATGTTGTCTCTCTTTTAGCTTAATACATTAGTATCAGTCATGGCAAATCTGTTTGTAAACGGATTTAATATTCTTGGCAGCGTTTTCCCACTTCAGGTTTTCAACTTCCGAGGCACCGTATTTTGAAAAAGTTGTCGATAAACTTTTATAATTCAACAATGCAAAAATTGCATCAGCCATCGCATCAACGTCCCAAAAATCAACTTTAAGGGCATGTTGTAAAACCTCAGCAACACCTGACTGCTTTGAAATGACAACGGGTACATTCGAGCGCATTGCTTCAAGAGGTGAAATACCAAAAGGCTCTGATACTGATGGCATCACATAAACATCGCTCAAACCAAACATTCTGTCAACATTCTCTCCCCGTAAAAAACCGGTAAAATGGAATCTCGACGACATGTGTAAACGTGCCACACGGCGAATCATCTTTTCCAGTAAATCACCTGTACCCGCCATTACAAAACGGACATTCTTATCACGCTGGTAAACTTTATAAGCAGCTTCAATAAAATACTCCGGTCCTTTCTGAAAAGTTACCCTGCCCAGGAAAGTTACGATCTTTTCACGGACCTGCTTCTCATAAACATGGTCATCTTCCCTGAATACCGGTTCAACGGCATTATGAACTGTAAATACCTTCGATGGGTTAATTCCATATCGTTCTATCACAATATTCCGGGTCAGGTTGCTAACGGCTATTACCCTGTCGGCTGCTTCCATTCCTTTACGCTCAATATCATAAACCTGCTGATTAACGTTCTCGCCTGACCGATCAAATTCGGTAGCATGAATGTGGACCACCAGGGGTTTCCCAGACGCTTTTTTTGCGGCTATTCCTGCCGGGTAGGTCAACCAATCGTGAGCATGTATCAGGTCAAATTGTGATTCAGATGCTATCTGGGCTCCAACCAGCGCATAGCGTGAAACTTCTTCTATCAGGTTCGATCCATATTTTCCTGAAAAAGAGTATTGTGTACTAAAAATAGAGCTTTCGCTTATTGTTTCGTTTAATTCTACAGTTTCTACCAAGTTTTCAAAGGCCTCAGGGCCAACATAAGGAACAAGGTTTGAATTGACTTCAAGGTAAGTAATTTTCTTCCAAAACTCCAGATTCTCTCTTTTCCTGATGTCAATACTGACATCACTGGCATTAATAAGTCTGACTGCTTCTTGACTTTCATCGCCATAGGCTTTGGGTACCACAAACAACACCTCCACCCCATTCTTCAGCAGACCTTTTGTCATACCAAAGCAGGCAGTACCCAAACCTCCTGTAATATGCGGAGGAAATTCCCATCCAAACATCAATACTCTCATGAACTTACTCCTTATTATTTTACAGTCATTTAATTACTCATTCTCGTACTTCTTTATAAGATAGTTGATCCGCAACAAGGCCGCAACACACCATGCCTGTGATATGGCGCCTGCCCCTCTATGTGGCGGATCCCCATCAAACACTTCTGAAATGGTACCTATTCCATGTTCATCCATTTCTGCTTCAAATGCATTGTAGATTTCCCTGGCCATTGGCAATGCATCTTTTTGTCTAATATTGAGGTATCCTTCTACAAAATGGCCAAGTAGCCATGGATGAGCGCAGCCCTGGTGATATGCCTGATCCCGTTGAGTCTGGTTCCCTTCATAAATACCTTTATATAAAGGATTAATTGGTGAAAGAGAACGTAATCCCCTGGGAGTTAACAACTCTGCTTTTACCCTTTCCAATACACTATTGCGCATTTGTTCGGGTAGTGGTGTATAAAGAAATGAAGTAGCAAACAGTTGGTTAGGTCTGACAGAGAAATCTTTGTAATCGCCATTCGTATAATCAGCAAGGTAGCCCTTGCTCTCATTCCAAAAATTATTGATAAATGCCTCCGGAAATGCTTTTACGTGTTCCTGCCAGTCATTCACAAATTCTTCATCTCCGCTCTCTTTTGCCAGGTGCAATGCAAACGAAACAGCATTATACCAAAGGGCATTAATTTCAACACAATATCCAATACGCGGAGTAACCGGCTTCCCTTCAATAACAGCATCCATCCAGGTGACCGCATACCCTGTTTCACCAGCATAAATCAAATGATTGTCATGCAGTTTTATATTATAGGAAGTCCCTTCACGGTATCCATATAAAATAGCCTTCATGTATTTGCCATATTCCATCCATAACTTATTCGTAGAGTTCGTAAACATACCGTACTGTTGCAATGCCCAAAAGAACCATAGCGGGGTGTCAGCCGAATTGTACATGGCTTTTTCTCCTATTCCCCTGTTAGGAAATAGTGGGCCTTTCAGTTCAAGTAACATGGTATCGATCACTGCCTTAGCAGTTTTAAATTCACCGGTAACCATTGCCAATCCGGGTAATGAAATAAATGTGTCACGTCCCCATTGTCCAAACCATGGATAGCCTGCTATAACTTCAAATTTTTTTTCCCGCTTTACCAAAAACTGCTGTGACGCATTAATCAGGCAATTTTCAAAACTATCGCGGGGTACCCTGTTGGTTAATTCACTATTAAAAGACTTTACCAAGGATGATGGCACTGCAGGTTCTATACCTGCCGACAGGTATATGCTCTCACCTTTTGCTATCGGCAACTCAAAATAACCCGGAACAAAAAGGTCTTCCAGATACTCATAGCCCCTTACTTTCTCCCTGGTATATTCTATGTTATAATACCAGTCAGGCACGTGTACATACTCAGGTTCTTTTGAAAACTGAATATGAAGGAATGAATACCCCCGGTACATCCTGAGCTTTATTCCGTTCTCTATCGGCTCATAATGAGTATCAGCATCATAATTAGCTTTAGTAAGCGAATGTATATTCCTGAAGGCAAGGAATGGTTTAAAACGTATTATTGTAGGTGAGTGTGCTTCAACAAGCGTATACCTGATGATTACCCGCCCGTCCTTATGTGAAAACAGCATTTCCTTGGTCAACTCCACCCCTCCTACATTATACGACAGCTTGGGTAACGGATCCGCAGTAAAATCTTTCAGGTATTTATGTCCTTTGGGTGAATATATATCCCCTTGGTATTTATGGATCCCCAGATTAAACTCAGAACAATGCTGTATGATTGTCTCATCAATAGTTGATAGCAATACATAATTTCCTTCATCAATGGCCGGTTGAGGCATCACTAATAATCCATGGTACTTACGGGTATTACAATTAATGATAGTACTGCTGGAATATGCTCCTTCACGACTTGTTCGCAAAAGCTCTTTCGGCAAGCTGTACTCCAGGTTAACCAATTGGTTCTTATCAAAAGTTATATAACTCATGGTTGCAAATTTGTCAATTACATTTTAATATGCTACTTATGCAAAGTTATACTAAAAACCCCTAAAATAAGCTACTAATTGTCTGACTAATTAGGATCGGGCTGGTATTAAAAAAGTTCTTCAAATCGATTGCTTTTGGCCTGTAAAACAAGCAAAAGAGCGAAATGTTTAGATGGAAGAAAGTTGTATAGATGGTCATTTATAATTCTCCTTATTTCCCCTGCATTATTACAAGGTATAAAAGCACTTATGCAATAGTCATGCTAAAGTTCCAATAAAATGGTTTTGATGCAGGTTGATACCCAAATGGCAGTTTTTGGCAGTCTTTTGAGCATGACACGAAAACTGACAGAGGGTATCAACTTGCATCATCCTGTATCAATTATGCTACATTGACAGGTAATAATTGTTATTCGTAAGCTTAAACTATTGCATTCCATTCTCTAAAATTCGTACTTTCGTATTCAAATCTAAACCCTTAATGGAATTCACTCATGTGACTCCCGCCCATACACGGTGGAATGATTGTCTGCAGTTATACCTCCGCACTTTCCCTGCCGATGAACGCTGGGGAAAGAGTGAACTGGAACTGTTATTCTCCAGACCGGACTACAGCTTTTTTATGCTTAGTGAAGACGATAATTTTATTGGTTTCATTGAAATATGGAAGATGGATGGTTTTTTGTTTCTTGAGCATTTGGCTATTATGGATAAATGGCGCAACCAGGGTATAGGCAGCAAAATGATCAGGCAAGTGATCTCTAATGCTCATTATCCCATTGTGCTTGAAGCGGAGAAACCTGTTGATGAGCTGTCCACACGTCGTATAGAGTTTTATAAACGTCTTGGATTTAAGCCATTAGATGTAAATTACGTCCAACCTCCTTATTATCCCGATAAGCACTCAATCTCCATGCTCCTGCTTTGTAATGAACAACCTGATTCGGCCCTAATCGACAATTTTGTCAATCAAATAAGACAAAAGGTCTACAACGTGGGCTGACTGTTTTAGCACTTCGCGTTAGCAAGTAGGTTTGCAATGGGTTTAAACAGTAATTCTTTGGACTAATCTGTTACAATAAATTACTGTTTCGTGCGTATTTACATGGTATTATTATCTTTGCGCTGAATATTCCAATATGATGAAGAGACTGAATTATTTGCTGCTGTCATTGTTTGTGCTTGTCCTTATGGTTGGCGCATGTGTTAAGGAAGACGAAATCGATACCGGTAAAGATATCAAACTTGCTTTTTCACAGGATACTGTCTTGTTTGATACCGTTTTTACAACCATTGGTTCGGCAACACAGGTCTTTAAAGTTTATAATCCGACTGATAAAAAAATAAAAATCAGCTCTATCAGGTTGGGAAAGGGTACCGACTCACCCTATCGCTTTAACGCTGATGGCATCTCATCAACTGAAGTTAAGAATATAGAATTAGCCGGCAATGACAGTCTGTTTATTTTTATTAAGGTCACCATCGATCCTAACCAGGCAAACGCTCCGCTGATTCAACAAGATAGCCTTATTTTCGTTACCAATACCAATATTCAGGATGTGAAGCTGGTTGCCTGGGGGCAGGATGCTTATTTTTACAACAACGTCATTATTGGTTCTGATTATGTCTTTGCTGCCGACAAACCGCATGTGATTTATAAAAGACTCGCGGTTGATTCACTCTGTACCCTTCGTGTAATGGCAGGCGCCCATATCAACCTGCACCCCGGTGCATTTATCTTGATATATAACAGCGCAACACTTAAAGTAGAAGGCACTGCTGAAAATCCGGTAATCATTGAAGGCGACAGGCTGGAGGATGATTATAAAACGTTACCCGGACAATGGAGTGGCATTTGGCTTTATGCCGGAAGTGTCAATAATGAAATTAATTATGCTATCATCCGCAATGGCGAAACCGGTATCCAGGTTGATACGGTCGGCAACTCAACCAACCCCACATTGCGTATCACTAATTCGATGATCTATAATATGTCCAACTACGGATTACTGGCCCAGGGCACCAAACTTGAAGCTTCTAATTGCGTGATAGCCAACTGTGGTTCTTATGCCCTTGCATTGACCCTTGGTGGTAGTTATGATTTCAGGCATTGCACCATTGGTAACTATTGGAATAATTTTCAGCGATACTCCGGATTAGTGCTAAATAACTATTATTATGATGTTGACCAGAATGAACAGGTAAGACCTCTTGCGAAGGCTTATTTCGGCAATTGCGTAATCTATGGAGAAAATGAGAATGAATTAACCCTTGATTCGTCTTCTACAGGAGGCACTTTCAATTATTCATTTGATCACTGCCTGCTTAAAACTTCTTTACCAATCAATGATCCTGATCACTTTACCAACTGTCTGGTTAACCAGGAACCCTGGTTTAAAGAGCCTCTGACTGCTGCATTTGAGCCTGACAGCACGCTTTCAGCAGTCATCAATAAAGGATCTATGCAGGTAATCAACACATCGTTATTTGACCTTACAAAGGATCTGAAAGGAAAGAGCCGCATCAGTGATACTGCACCTGATTTAGGTGCATTTGAATATGATCAACAACGATAGCACCTGATATAAAGCCCTCACCACAGACTTTGTTCTATATTCAATCATTGATCCGGCTTGGAAAGTTCCTTCGATTCCAGTGAATCTCTTTCCAGCCTGTTAATGAATCCATCTATTCCTAATGGGAAGTTCCTTCGATTCGAATGAACCCCTGAACAATTACTTTAGAATTCTTGTTGACCAAAATGCTCATGGCTTGTTTAGCTATATAAAGGATATTTATCAACCCTTACAATCAAAAATCGCTAATTTTGTTCAATTATTAATGGTTTTTTGTAAATAGAATGAATTGAAGCTAACATTTTAACACTAAATGATATGAATCTGAGCTACTTAACATCAAATGATACCATCTGTGCAATCTCTACTGCTCCGGGTATGGGTGCCATTGCAGTACTCAGATTGTCAGGGATGAAAGCTGTGGAAATTGTAAGTAATCTGTTCAAGCCGATTCATGAACAGGATTACCTGCCCGATACCCCGTCGCAAACAGCTCACTTTGGAAGGATTTATGATGGTGATGACCTGGTGGATGAGGTAGTGGTTACCACTTTCCGACAACCACACAGTTATACCGGACAGGATATAGTGGAAGTTTCATGTCATGGATCAACTTATATCCAGCAAAAGCTGATTGAGTTGATGATTAAAAACGGCGCACGAATGGCCCAACCAGGTGAATTTACCTTTCGTGCTTTTATGAATAACAAGCTCGACCTATCACAGGCAGAAGCTGTAGCTGATTTGATAGCTTCAAACTCCGAAGCTTCTCACCAAATGGCTCTTAAGCAGATGCGAGGCGGGTTTTCAAGTAAGATAGGTGAACTCAGAGCCCGACTGGTGCACTTTGCCTCACTTATAGAACTGGAGCTTGATTTCAGTGAAGAGGATGTGGAGTTCGCCAATCGTACTGAACTCAAGAAACTTCTCAAAACAATACACCAGGAAATTGATAATCTAAAATCTTCTTTTGCATTAGGCAACGTGATGAAACATGGTATTCCTGTTGCAATTGTCGGAAATCCCAATGTCGGAAAATCAACTTTACTGAATGTATTGCTCCAGGAAGATCGTGCACTGGTTTCCGAAATCCCCGGCACTACTCGTGATGCCATAGAGGACACGATAAATATTGAGGGGGTTACTTTCAGATTTATAGATACTGCCGGACTACGTCTGACTGATGATGTTATTGAAAGTATGGGCATTGGCCGCACCTTCGAAAAGATGAATCAGGCTTGGGTGGTCTTGTATGTGTTCGATATTAATGAAACCTCCGAAGATGAGATTGATGATTCTATTGCTGATATCAGGGAACAGTTGCAGGATGCTGAAAAAATCATTATCCCCGTTGCCAATAAAACAGACATGCTTACCGAGGCCCCGCTCACTTTTCAACGACTGGTGGAGCTTGATACCCTCTTTGTGTCGGCCAAACGCAATGAAAATATCAACCTCATTACTGAACGTCTCATAAGCTCGGTAAACCTGCACAAAATAACCGACCAGACCATTGTTTACAATCTGCGCCACTTTGAAGCACTCAGCAAAGCAGCAATTGCAATTGAGAGTGTTATGGAAGGTTTTAAAAACAATCTCCCTTCTGATCTGATCGCCACCGACATCCGCCAAGCCCTGCATTATTTGGGAACCATTACAGGCGAAGTTACAAACGAGGAAATACTGGAGAATATTTTCAGCCGGTTCTGTATCGGCAAGTAACCAATCAATGAAAAACTACGTTTTCTGTTTTAGTAACTTTACCTATCCCTTGCAGATTAAGCTTTTAATTTGGCAAAATACATGGCAAATGACCGGTAAAGGAAGTGTGTCCATTTGCCAAAAGGAACGATTATCAAAGCCCATTGTACCAATACAATCATGTGCAGCAGGTACATCCAGCTATTTTGTTCCAATATATCCAAATCAATAAACAGCCTTACTATAAATGCTGTAAGCCCCATCAACAGCAACCAGATCACAAAAAACCAGTCAGATGGCTGGGAATGACTGCTTATTTCTTTGTTCTTTTTGATCCTGCCTGATACAAAATCAGCGGTTACAAGAAAGATAATGATGCTCTCAACGTACCCAAGGACGATCACGAACCTGCCGGTTGCCGAGAACCAGTCAAGGAAAACGGTCGTAAACAGCAATGACAGGTAGCCAATCACAAGGATGAAATGTTCAAACCAGCGGAACCGGTTATCGTCGCAACCTAAGGCTCTCTTTTGGGTAAACATGTGAACCAGCAGCTCTCCAATTGCAGTAAAATAAGTTTTCAGCGGAACTTTAATTTTGGGTTTCAAGATCACCATCCACCACATCCGGATAATATTGGGTAGCAGGATAATAGCAAACACAGCGCCAATAGCTATCATTTCAAAATAATGGCCTACGTGCATGATCAACTTAAGGTTGAACGCCTCTGAAGCGCTATATAAAATAACAGCTACTGCAACGAGTATAAAAGCAAAAATGCTTAATGGCAGCGACTTATATAGCAATCCCGACAAACCGGTCCAGTCATAAACTGAGGTGAGCCAACGCCGTAACGACATCATCAATTCACCTGGATTCGCTTTTTGGGGACAATGGGTGGAACACTCGCCGCAATAATAACAGAGCCATGGTTTAAGCGAGGCTTTAAGATCCTCTTCATCTCCCAGAACGCTGAAGCGAACCATTTCACGGGGAAAAGAATCATCTTCGGTCGACAAGGAGCAAATAGCCGTACAGGTACCGCAGTTGTAACAGGCATTAAAGTCGTCAGCACCGTATTCCTTTAATACTTTTCCGAACTCAGGGTTTATCGTTGCCATTAATTCTTCAGTTTGTAGATATAATACTCGTCCATATCATCAATTCCTTGCACGTCAATTTCGCCAAATTTTTGAAGGGTCATAAGGTAGTAGGTAGTTTCAGGCAATGATAACGCTGTCGCCTCCGCTATTTGCGGTATAGTCTTACCTTCCTCTTTCAGTGCTCCAAGAATGGCTTTACGTATTTGCATGTATTTCTTACGTTCCTCTGTAACATGGGCAGCAACTGTCCTTGTTTCCTTGATTATATTAATTGTTTTTATCCTGGGTTCCATCTCTATTTTATTAAGATTCCGAAAGCGCATCAATCATACCTTCAACCTGGGCATTCGTAAACCCGGCAAGTTCAATGGCATCAGTGGGGCAAACAGGGGTACACATCCCACATCCCTTACAATTTGATTCAATGATTTTTGCAACATTACGGCCCTCATACTCTGTCTCCGCAATAGCATCAAACACACAGGCTGAAAAACATTTATCACATAAAATGCAGGCAGCAGGATTTACCATTGCCAGTGTCGGATCTAACGAAATCTCCCCTTTTGTAAGGATAGAATTAGCTTTGGCAGCCGCCGCCATGGATGAGTTGATCGTCTCAAGAATATTCTTCGGCGCCTGGCACGTTCCGGCAATAAATACCCCGTCAATGACTGTTTCAACCGGACGTAACTTCATGTGTATTTCATTGAAGAAGTGATCACGGCCAATCGGAATTTTCAAAAGGCTCACCAGGTCATCATTCCGGCGAGGCACCATGCCTGTCACCAGAACAACCAGGTCAGCTTCTGTTGAGACTATTTTACCGGCTGTCAGGATATCTTTCACTTTAACAATAGTCTTGTTGCCTTTCTGCTCTATTTGAGGAATGCTGTCGAGCGCGAATTGCAGATAGATATCCCCGTTTGTCGATGATTCATTATAGAGTAACTCCTGCTTTCCATATGCACGGATTCCCCGGTTGAAATGAAGATTGGTAATGTTTCTGAACTTTCTCTTTACCTCCAGTGAGGAATGAATGGCAGCAGTACAGCAGTAACGTGAACAGTATTTATTATCACCCATTTGATCCTGTCGGCTGCCCACACAATAAATGTAGGCTATCTTTTTTATGGTCCTTCCCTGATAAACCAGCTCCCCTTCAGATGTATCAATCAACTTTTTAAAGGCCGGGAGGGTGATCACATTCTCTAATTCGCCATAGCGGTATTCACCCTTTTTCGGTTCATAAGAGTCGAAACCTGTGTTAACAACAAAAGCGCCAATATGAAGAGGGAGGGTCTCTTCTCCCACCCTTACCTTGATATCGAAGTTACCGATACCCCCTTTTTTTTCTATAAGTTCAGCATGGGTAAACAACTTGATGTTGCCGCGCTTTCTTATTTCTGAGGATAAATTTCCAACTAGTTCCTTACCCCTGATACCGGTAGGAAACAGCGCTTCCATATCAGCAGTATGGCCGCCCACCATCTCTTCTTTTTCAATTAAGTAAACCTCTGATCCCATATCAGCCAGTGCGATAGCTGAACGCATACCACCAACCCCGGCACCAATTACTGCCACTGCATTTGTGGCAGGTATCTTCATCGGGATCAATGCTTCTGATTCTGAAGCTCTGGCAATTCCCGCTTTTACCAGTAATATTGCTTTTTCAGTCGCACCCATTTTATTATCGGAGTGTGCCCACGAACTTTGCTCACGAATATTCACCTGTACATAGTTGTAGGGGTTCAGGCCTCCCCTTTCAGCTACTGCCCTGAAGGTGGGCACATGAAGCTTTGGTGAGCATGAAGCCACAACAATAGCATCCAGTTGCCCGGTTTGAATATCCTCAACCATCTCTTTCTGTGAAGAATCTGAACAGGCAAACATCGTATTCTTAAGCAGATATACGTTTGCTTCGTCCTTAACAGCATCCTTCACCTTTTGGATATCTACATAATCGGAAATATTCCCGCCGCAGTGGCAAATATATACCCCTATCTTCTTCTTCATGACTGTAACTTTAAATAACCTGATGTTTCCGCTGCTGCGGCGCCGGCCGACAAAATGGTATCGGGTATATCCATCGGTGCAGTAGCTGTGCCGGCAACAAATACACCTTTTATCGACGTAAGAGCCGGATTTTGTAATAAATCAGGTTGATGGATATAGTGAGAAGTGTCCGTTTCGAGTGTTTCATTCTTGAAAACATCCACAATAGCCGGGTTAGCAAGCAAGCCCACTGACAATACCACCAGGTCGTGTTCCTGTTCACTAACCTTACCTGTGGCAATATCTTCATACCTCAATACGAGGTTGCCGTTTTCCTTTTCAGTAACAGAAGCCACTTTACCTTTCACATAGTTAGCGCCCATATCTTTAGCCTGCATGTAAAACTCGTCAAAGCCTTTACCGAATGCCCTGATATTAATATAATACAAGGTAATATCGGCCATAGGCAGTGCCCCCATCAGCAATTGGGCCTGCTTGGTAGAATACATGCAGCATACCTGAGAGCAAATGGCATTACCGCAGGTCTGGTCGCGTGAGCCTGTACAGAAAATATAGGCAATATTACCGGGGGTTTTCCCGTCCGAAGGCCTGAGCACATTATTAAACGGCCTTGTGGGTGCCAGTTCCCGCTCCATCTGCATGGAAGTAATTACATTCTTAAACCTGCCATATCCATATCGCGGAATCAGGGTCGGGTCAAACAACTTGAAGCCTGTAGCTACAATAACTGCTTTCACTTTGACCTTAATAATCTCCTCTTTTTGTGTGAAGTCAATACATCCTGACGGACATTTTTGTTCACACAAACCGCAGAGCATACAGTTCTCTATGTCGATTAATGCAATGCGCGGGTTGGCAATACTAAAAGGGATATAAACTGCCTTACGGGCTACAAGGTTGAATTGAAACTGGTCTTCAACTATCGCAGGGCAAGCTCTTTCACACTCTTGGCAACCGGTACAGTCCTGTTCATTCACATAACGAGGGTGTTTTTTCAGTGATACTGAAAACAACTCATTATTCTCCTTTACAATGCTCTCGGCTTCTGTTAAAGTCAATAGTGTAATATTTGGATGGCGTGCTGTTTCTGAAACCTTGGGAGTGGTGATACAGGCTGCACAATCGAGTGTAGGGAACACCTTACTGAGCAATATCATTTTACCGCCAATAGAAGGTTCCTTTTCAATGACTAATACCCTGAAGCCCATATCGGCAAGCTTAAGTGCCGATTCCTCACCGGCTATGCCTGCTCCTATAACCAGTACATCATAGTCAGTATTCATAGCAGGTGCATTATTTGTTGGCATATTTTTCTTTTTAAAAACAGAATCTATCCTGCTGACCAAACAGTCATGAAATCATTGAGCCTGCCTGAGGGTTTCCAGTTCTTTCATAAAACCGGTAACCTGCTTTACAAAGGGATCGGCACAAACTGAACAGATAGCAGCCATTTTCAGTTGTGATGGTTTAAGGCCCTTATCACGCATCAGTTGATGGGTCATTTGTACAATACCCGAAGTACGTTGAATGCATTGTTCACCATAAGAGCAATCCGTACCATCGGCTGCAATAAACACGCCCATAAAGCCTTTTTCAAAGGCATGCATGATCCAGCGCGGTTTGATACAACTGGAACAGGGAACACTTATCGTATAAACAGTATATGGATAGTGCTTTTTAAGTAACCCTGCCAGATCAATGGCAGGGTCAGATATTTTTTCAGTCGAGAATACCAGTATCTTTGGCTGAATGCTCGTATTCATGGTTTATTTCTTTAAGAACAGTCTGAAAAAGCCATCCTCATCTATAGAACCAAGATAATCGTAACTCATCTTGTTACACCACTTAGGAATGTCGTTCTTTGTTCCTTCATCTGCTGAAAGGATTTCTAAAATCTGACCGGCATTTACAGTACCAATCGCCTTTTTTGCTGCTAAAAGAGGTCCGGGACATGCGGTACCCCTTGCATCAACTATCTGGTCGCTTTTCAATGCTTTTAATTCTTCTGTTGTCATGATATATAGTATTTGAATGTAAAAAACATAATTTATAACACCGTATTAAATAAAGAGTTGCACACGGCTCTCATCAGCATCGGCCAGGTAACTACCTACGCCTACATACTTGAGGTTTGGGTAGTCAATCATTTCTTCGCGTTTAAATCCCATCAGGTCCATACTCATTTCGCATACGTTTATTTCTACTCCAAGTTCACCGGCAGTTGCCAAAAGCTCAGGCAGGGAAGCAACACGCTTTTTCTTCATCAGTTTCTTCATCATAGCCGGCCCCATACCACACATATTCATATTGGATAGCTTGAGTTTGTCACTTCCTTTGGGAATCATGAACCCAAACATCTTCGACATAAAATCTTTTCCTTTGGCGGTTTTTTTAGGATCACGCAACATAGCGGTTCCCCAAAAGGTAAAGAACATTTTTACTTCAGTGTCCATAGCCCGGGCTCCTGTAGCAATAATCATCGCTGCTATCATTTTATCCATATCACCTGAAAAGGCAATAATAGAAATTTGATCCTTGGCCTGACGATTAGTCAACTGCTTTACTTTTGCTTCAAGTTCTGCAACTTGTTTCTCAATTTCGTTCGACATTTCTATTCTGTTAAATGATTATTTACTAATGATTGTTACGGGTGATAAATGAATGCTAATTTAGCACTATTTATGACACACAAACGTATATCGAATAAATTAAACAAAAACCATGCCTCGTGTGCAGAATGGCACAGCCGGATGTGATATTGCGCACACTTGAAATTTCCGTATCTTTGAGGTCTTAACAGATTCAAAATGGATAAAGTAAGTTGTCAATTCTGTACCTTAAAATCGGCTGCTGCACAAAAGCTTACCGATTAATTTTCCCTACAACCTCTATTACAATCATTAATTCCCTAATTTTGCCGCTGCCTGATTTTGAAACATAACCTGGCAGTCGTAATGGACTTTGTTCTAATCTCATTGTTTTTACTACAACAGCCTCATAATATTACTGATAATTATGGAAGTGATTAAATTTCTTATTGACTTTGTACTGCACATCGACGTTCATTTGAGCGAGATTATCACCAATTACAATACCTGGACTTACCTGATCCTTTTCCTGATCATTTTCTGTGAAACCGGTTTAGTAGTAACCCCGTTCCTGCCGGGTGATTCGTTACTGTTCGCTGCCGGTACCTTTGCAGCTTTGGGTGTATTAAGCATTTGGGGACTGCTCGGTGCGATGTTTACCGCAGCCATTCTTGGTGATAACTGCAACTTTACCATAGGAACTTTCCTTGGTCAAAAAGTGTATGAGAAGGACTATAAGCTGATTAAGCGGAAGTATCTCGACAAGACTCATTCCTTTTACGAAAAACATGGTGGAAAAACACTGATAATTGCACGTTTTATGCCTATTATCCGCACCTTTGCACCTTTTGTTGCAGGGGTAGGTTCTATGAAATATACAAGGTTCCTTACCTTCTGCCTGGCCGGAAACTTACTCTGGGTTAATCTGTTCCTCTGGGCAGGTTATCTCTTTGCTCACAATGAATTTGTCAAGAATAATTTCTCCCTCGTGGTATTCGCAATTATTTTTATTTCAGTCATTCCTCCTGTATATACGGTTTTGATAAACTGGTGGAAATCAAGAAAAGAAAAATCTTTAAGTTAACTCCCCGCTATTTCCAACCTCCTCCCAAACTTTGGTAGAGATATACGGTAGCTTTTAACTGCTGCAATTTATCATTGACACTGCTGATCTGTGCTGACAGCAGGTTTACTTCCGATGTCAGCACGTCAGTATAGTTAGTGGATGATGAGTACTTAAGCAGCTCCATGGTAAAATCAACTGATTTCTCCAAGTACGCTATTTGTTGGGTTCTGATGGCAATCTTATCTGTTGCTGACTGGTATTGATGCATGGCATTCACCACTTCATTACCCGCTGAAACCAGCGTTTGTTTGTATGCAAGGAAATATTCTTCCTCATTGGCCCTAGCAATTCTCAGCCGCTGCTTGTTGACACCCTGGTTAAAGATGGGCTGTACCAACCCTCCGGCTACATTCCAAATGATAGTATGGACGTCAAACAACTGTGAAAGGTCGGTTTCTGAAATACCTCCCGTAGCTGTAATGGTAAGCGCCGGGTAGAAATAGGAACGTGCCACGTTGGTCATTTCATAAAAGTACCGAAACTGATATTCAGCTTGCATTACATCCGGACGGTTAGCAAGCAGTTGAGCCGGTATGCCACTTTTCAGTTCAACTGAGATTTCCTGTTCAGCAAGCGTACCACGGTCAATCGGTCCGGGAGTTCTGCCAAGCAGGTAACTCAGGGTGTTTTCTGTTTCATAAATAGCCTGTTCGATATCAGGTATAGTCACTTCAGCCGAGTAACGGTTAGCCTGACTCAACACCAGGTCGGCCCCGGTAATCACATCATTGTCTTTCAGTAATTGCATGGCTTCTACATCGGCTTCCCTTTTTTCAAGAGTCATCCGGGTAATCTGAAGTTGTGCATCATAAGCCAGTAAGGTATAATAATTCAATGCCACATCGGCTATTAATTGAGTCTGAACAGCTCTTTTATAAGCTTCACTTTGTAGGAAAGAAGCCATATTGGCCCTCTTTGTACTTCTAAATTTGCCCCAGATGTCTGCTTCCCAGCTTGTACTACCGTATAGCTCATAGTTTTCAGAAATCCCTGAGCCATCGGTGTCCTTATTCCTGAGTGATGCATCGAAATGACCACTTAAGGATGGAAAAAATGCAGCCCTGCTTTGCTTAACACTTGCTTCTGCTTTTTCCATACGAATGACTGCAATCTGTAAATCGGGATTGTTCCGGATAGCTTCTGCAATCAGTGATTGTAAATTGGGATCAGTAAACAGGCTTTTCCAGGGTACCTCAGCCATGTTGCTGCTGTCAGAAACGGCTAAATCCCTAAATAGCTTTTCGTTGGTCATCATATCGGGCAGCTTATGCGGCTTTGTCACTTGGCACGAAGTGAAGGCCAGCAGCAGCACTATAAAACACAGTAAGGATTTATTTACTTTTAAAATATTTCGCCATTGCATAATAATCATCTTTTTGAAGTAATCTGTTCTTCGTTTTCGCCCTCTTCAGGTACTCTTTTCCCCCCGAACTTTTCTTGTATGGTCTGGAAGATGATGAACAACACCGGTATCACCATCACACCAAATATGGTTCCGAAAAGCATCCCTCCTACTGCTGAAAATCCGATTGATTTATTTCCGTTAGCGCCTGCGCCTACTGAAAACATCAAAGGCATAATCCCAAAAACAAAGGCTAGTGAAGTCATCAGGATGGGTCTTAAACGAGCCTTTGCCCCTTCCAATGCAGCCGTTATAATCAACATTCCATGCGCTCTCCTGGTAGCTGCAAATTCAACAATCAGTATGGCATTTTTAGCCAAAAGTCCTATCAACATGATCATGGATATCTGCATGTATATGTTATTGTCAATATCAAATATCCTCGCAAACACAAATATCCCCATCAAACCTACCGGCAGCGACAACAAAACAGCCCACGGCAACAGGTAACTTTCATATAGTGCGCTTAGCAGGAAGTACACAAAAAGCAGGCTTAATATAAATATATATATGGTTTGTGATCCACTGCTCTCCTCTTCACGACTGATACCTGAAAATTCATATCCATATCCTTTAGGAAGGGTCTCGCTTGCTACTTCCTTGATGGCTGACATAGCTTCACCCGAACCATATCCCTTTTTGGGCGATCCGTTGATAGCAATGGAAGTGAATAAATTAAACCTGTTAATACTCTCAGGTCCATACACTTTTGAAAGTGTGATAAACTCCGTTATGGGAGCCATCTCGTTTTTATCAGTGCGTACGAGTATTTTATTAAGTGCTTCCGGGTTGGAACGGTAGGATGCATCAGCTTGCATGATGATGCGGTACTGCTTGCCAAACTGGTTGAAGTTGGAGGTATAAACACCTCCCAGGTATCCCTGCATAGCTGACATGATGTTGCTAACCTTTAACCCTGACTGTTTTACTTTCGCCACATTTACCTCAAGCAGGTACTGCGGGAAGTTGGGATTGAATGTAGTATAAGCCAACTGAATCTCAGGACGGCTGTTTAATGCAGCCAGAAAGTCCTGCGACACTTTGTAAAACTCCTGTATGGAGTGTCCTCCCTTATCCTCTAATTGAAAGGTGAATCCTCCACTCACACCAAAGCCCTTGATAGTAGGTTGGGAAAACGAGGTGATTTTTGCATCCCTGATACCTGAAGTCTTCCTCATGATGGCCTCTGTGATATCCACATTAGTTATACCCGGTCGGTCTTGCCAGTCCTTCAGTTCCAGAATAACCATTCCATAGGAACTGCCGGCACCTGCCATCATGTTATTGCCAACCATACGCAATACACTGTTTACTTCAGGAATAGTACGGGCAATACTATCCACCTGGTCAGCTACTACTTTCGTACGTTCCAGTGATGAGGAAGGAGGAAGACTGATATTTACAAAAACGGTCCCCATATCTTCCTCAGGCACAAAACCTGAAGGGGTGGTCTTCATCAACACATACAACCCGCAGCTAAATACCACGATAGCCATGATGGTGATCCACTTTTTCTCCGCAAGGAATTTTACTGATTTGACGTATTTCGTTTTGGTAGCTTCAAACCCCGCATTGAATAAAGTGAAGAACTTTATTCTACTCCCTTGCTTTTGAACCTCTTTGTTTTTAGGTTTCAAAAATAATGCAGCAAGTGCAGGACTAAGGGTCAGTGCATTGATAGCTGAAAGTATAATGGCAATGGCCAATGTAAGTCCAAACTGCTTGTAGAAAACTCCTGATGAGCCTGAAATAAACGTTACAGGAATGAACACGGAAGCCATAACCAGTGTGATTGAAATAATAGCGACGGATATTTCATTCATGGCATCAATGGAAGCTTTACGTGCTGAAGTGTACCCCTGGTCCAGCTTGGCATGTACGGCCTCCACTACCACTATGGCATCATCAACCACAATCCCAATCGCCAGGAGCAGTGCAAAAAGAGTCAGCAGATTGATACTGAAATTAAACAGGTACAGAAAGAAAAAGGTCCCTATAATGGCAACAGGTATGGAAATGGCCGGTATCAGGGTGGAGCGAAAATCCTGCAAGAATAAAAATACGACTATAAATACCAGTATAAAGGCTTCAAGCAGGGTCCTCAGAATCTTGGCAATAGAAGCATCCAGAAACTTGTTTGCATTCACCGCATTTACATAGTGAATCCCATCAGGGAATGATTCGGCTGCTTCGTCAAGGACTTTGATGGATTCATTGATTACTTCACGGGCATTGGATCCCGGGGTCTGACTGACCGAGATGTTCGTTGCCGGTTTGCCGCCAAGCTTAAGGTCACTGTTGTATGACTGAGCACCAAGTTCAACCCTTGCCACATCTTTCAACCTGAGTAACTGACCATTATCATCAGCCTTAATAATCACATTTTCAAACTCTTCAACAGTCTTAAGCTTCCCGGTATAGCTGATCACATACTGGAAACTTTGATTGCCTTGTTCACCAAACTTACCGGGAGCAGCCTCCATGTTCTGGTCGTCCAGTGCATTGGTAATATCATCAGGCACAATTCCGTATATCGCCATGATATCCGGTTTGAGCCATATTCTCATGGAATAGGTCATTGAGCCGAATGCTGTTGCACTACCTACACCATTTACCCTTTGCAATTTGGGTATAATGTTGATGTCAGCATAGTTTTGGAGGAATATCTGATCATATGCAGGGTTATCGCTATAGATGGCCGAAATAAGCAAATTGTCGCCCTGCTGTTTCCTCACGGTAACCCCGGCACGGGTAACTTCGGCAGGTAACAGCCTTGAAGCTGTCGACACCCGGTTTTGCACATTCACGGCCGCCATATCCGGGTCGGTACCTACCTTGAAGTAAACATTGATACTGCCATTGCCCTGGTTACTGCAACTGGAAGTCATATAGGTCATTCCTTCCACCCCATTGATCTGTTCTTCCAGGGGAATGATGACGCTGTTGAGCAGCACATCTGCATTTGCTCCGGTATAGTTTGCGGATACCCGAATGGTCGGAGGCGCAATATCAGGATATTGTTCAATAGGCAGTTTTAGCAGCCCCAGCAGTCCCAGCATGATAATGATTATCGAAATAACTGTACTGAGAACAGGCCTCTCTATAAATTTCTTAAACATTGTCAGAGTTCTTCTTGAAGCAATTATTTAAAATCCCTGTAGTAACTTGCAGCATCTGTTTCTTTAAGAATAATCGTGTTCCCGTCTTTTAATGAACTCACCCCTTCCATAACAACCCTGTCGCCGGCTTTGAGTCCTCCGGTTACTATAAAGTACTTGCCGTCATCGCTTGGAATATATTTAAAGTTTACAGCAGTCACTTTGTTATCAGAACTGACTACATAAATAAAACGCTGGTCCTGTAATTCATAAGTTGCACTCTGTGGTATAATTAAAACGCTGTCCAGAACATGGGGGATCTGCACCGTAGCACTTGAACCACTTCGGATCAGACCGGAAGGATTCGTGAAAAATGCTTTAAAAGTAGCGGCTCCCGTTGCCGTTGAGATCAGTCCGCTGGCCATTTCAATTTTACCTTTCGTTGGGTATTCTTCCCCATTGGCAAGAATAAGATCAGCCTTCGGCATTTTTTTGATCTTCTCCTCAATGGTTACTCCCGGTGAATCAGACAGGAAATCAAGCAATTGCTTCTCGTTCCATGAAAAATAAGCATAAATATTACTGATGTCCGACAGCGTGGTTAATGCCTCAGTAGTACTGCTACTGACTAAAGCCCCTGTTTTATATGGGATGGTACCGATAATGCCATCCTGTGGACTTTTAACCCGGGTATATCCAAGATTTGCCTGTGCATTGGCAAGAGCAGCTTTTGCTTGTTCTAAAGCAGCTTCTTTTGCCTCCAACACCAGCTCTGCCGATTTCAGGCGGTAATTACTGACTATCTGTTTCTCCACCAATGGCCTTACTTTCTCAATTTCCATTTTGGCAGAATTCACCTCAGCTTCAGCACTGTTAATGCTTGCCCTGGCTGTGTTTACCTCCTGTTGGTATTGGGGGTTGTTTATGCTAAAGAGTAATTGCCCCTTTTTTACCCGATCACCTTCGTTAACATATATTTCCTGTATGTATCCGCTGATCATAGGCCGTATCTCAATCACTTGTTGTCCCTCTATGGTTGCCGGGAAATTGTTATGAACGGTAACCGTCTGCTGAACAAGGGTAAGTACAGCATAATCCCTGATCTTCCCGGCCTCCGGGTCTTTCTTTTTATCGCTGTTGCACGACCAATTAAAAATGGTTAATAAGCATAATATAGCAAAGTGAGTTCTCATTGTATAGCTGGTTTCGGATCATGTTTATGCTTAAAGAATATAGCAAATAGTACGGCAACAACCAATGCATACGCAGCAAATGCAAGCCAAATACCTTTCCATTCCAATCCTGACGGGGAAGTAAAAAACTTATCAATGACGATTCCGCTGATCCGGCTTCCAAAGAAAGCGCCGAACCCGTTGGTCATCATCATGAATAGCCCCTGTGCGCTGGCACGGATAGAAGGATCACTCTGTGTTTCAACAAACAGGGAACCTGAAATGTTGAAAAAGTCAAAGGCCATACCATAAATGATACATGATAAAATGATCATCCATAAGCCTTGGCCGGGGTCGCCGTAGGCAAATAGTCCAAAACGAAGTACCCATGCAATCATACTGAAAAGCATCACTTTTTTAATCCCGAATTTCCGGAGGAAGAATGGGATAGTCAGTATGAACAGGGTCTCTGACATTTGTGAAATGGACATGATGATGGCAGGAAATTTTACGGCTACCGTATCAGTGTATGCCGGAATTTTTGCAAAATCATGAAGGAAGGTATCACCATAAGCATTGGTCAACTGCAAGGCTGCACCCAGCAACATGGAAAAGATAAAAAATAAGGCCATTTTAGTGTTCTTAAACAGGGCAAAAGCATTCAGCCCCATGGCGCTTGTCAATGATGTTTTATGGCCTTTCCCTAATGGCGGACATTTGGGCATTGTAAATGCATAAATACCAAGGAACAGTGAAGCGGCCGATGCAATATAAAATTGTGCGGAGGAGGTTTCAAATCCTGACAGGCTGACCGTCCACAAAGCAACAATAAAACCAATGGTTCCCCAAACCCTTACGGGTGGATAGTCCTTAATAATATCCAACCCGTTCTTTTTCATGGCTGAGTATGCAACGGTAATTGCAAGTGCCAGGGTTGGCATATAAAAAATCATGCAGGTCAGCATCACCCAAAACATAGCTGACGGACTATTTGTTAAGGGTAGTATAAAAAGCAGGGCTGCACCCATAATATGGAAACTACCGTACAACTTTTCAGCATTAATCCAGCGATCGGCAATAATACCGGCAATAGCCGGCATAAAGAGAGAAGCAATGCCCATAGTGGAAAAAATGGCACCAAATTCAGTGCCTGACCAATGTTTATTTTGAAACCAATAAGCGCCAATAGTCAGTAACCATGAACCCCAAATGAAGAACTGAAGGAAGTTCATTAAAATCAACCGCATTTTTAAACTCATAGTATGATATCTTACAGGTTGTGTATTTATTTTAACCCGTAAATTTAGAACCTTTTCGTAAACATAAGTTCTTTTAGTAATCAATTTCTCTATTACCCGGATAATTGTTGAAATTGATTTAATTTTGCGCCCTTTTCGCTAAATGAATAATCTGTTGCCCATGACTCATGTAACTAATTGGAAAAAAGTATTTTCGATCATCTGGACGGGGCAATTTGTATCCATTTTGAGCAGTTCGGTGGTCGGGTATGCTATTGTCTTTTGGCTGAGCATCAAAACCGGGTCGGCCGAAACGCTTGCTATTGCCACTATTGCTTCCCTGTTGCCGCAAGCTGTTCTGGGCCTCTTTACAGGGGTGATGATTGATCGGTGGAATCGCAAAATGGTGATGATCCTGTCAGATATCTTCATTGCGCTGTGTACGCTCGTACTGTTGATTCTCTTTTTAACCGGTGAAGTTGAAATATGGCAAATTTACATACTTGCTGCCGCAAGGTCTGTGGGTTCAGCTTTCCATATGCCGGCCATGCAAGCCTCTGTTCCACTGATTGCTCCTGAATCAGAACTGATGCGCATAGCGGGGATCAACCAGATGATACAGTCCATATCAAGTATCGTCGGGCCGGCACTCGGAGCACTCCTGATTACGGTACTCGATATGAGCTATGTTTTGATGTTCGATATTGTTGGGGCTTTCTTTGCTGCCGGAACTTTGTTGTTGGTCACTATTCCAAATCCTAAAAAGATTGTTACTGATCTTAAACCGCACGTATTCAGTGAAATGAAGGAGGGTCTGCTTGAAATCAAAAAGGATCACGGTCTCTATCTGCTTTTTATCTTCTCCATCATATCTACGTTCTTCATCATGCCTATTGCGGTATTATTCCCTTTAATGACTTTAAATCATTTTGGAGGCGGAGTGATGCAGATGAGTATTGTTGAAATCTTCTGGGGCTCCGGGATGTTGCTGGCCGGAAGCATCATAGGCTTAAAGAAAATTAATATGAATAAGGCTGACCTGATGAACTACATGTACCTGGTTTTCGGACTTACCTTCTTTTTCTCGGGGCTCCTGCCAACTTCAGGCTTTGTCTGGTTTGTAGCACTTACGGCCATTGCAGGTATTGGCGCCACTTTTTATAACTCAGCACTCACATCACTGATTCAAATAAAGATCAATCCTGCCATTTTGGGCAGGGTCTTCTCAACCTATACCAGCATCACACTGTTTCCTTCCATGCTCGGACTTCTGGGCACAAGCTTCATTGCCGATAAAATCGGACTGGTGAATGCCTTTATTATTTCAGGGGTGGTCAATTTCATGATTGGAGCTGTCTGCCTTTTTATCCCATCCATCCGAAAAACCGGGGCGTGATCGCCTCGCTAAAGCTTTACTGAAAGCCTGTTTCATGGCAAGTCACACAAAGTCCTTAACCACAAAAAAAGGTGCTCTTCATGTTCCATTAATGCATATCTTTGCATCTTAAATAATAAATGCAATAAATCTGCGTGTGTCACACACTTTCCTGTACTTTAATTGTTAATATATTGAAAGTTACCGGTTGCACATTCCTAATTTTAATGATATTCTGAATGCTTAAAAACCTGGATTTAAAAATTGCTATCGCTTATGGCGATACTAAAATATCATACGCTGATCTAAGGAGTCATATTAAAGCCTGTTCTGATAAATATACCCTTAATGAAGCGGAACATGCCGTGATATTTGCTGAGAATAGTCTGGAATGGATTTACGCTTTTTACTCTATATGGTTAAAGAAAGGGATTGCCATACCGGTCGATAATTTAGCAACCGCCTCTGAAACCGCTTTTATCCTTCATGACTGTCAGCCTGAAATAATCTTTACATCACGCACCAGGCTTGATATCATTAACCAGGCTATAAAGCTTTCAAATATCACCACCCGGGTTGTTATGCTTGAATCATTTGAAACCACGGTAACAGGTGATACTACCGAATTGAGTTCGTTCCCTGAACCGGAACCGGATAAAACAGCAGCCATCATCTATACTTCCGGAACCACCGGGAATCCCAAGGGAGTGATGCTTTCATACAGGAACATGCTGACCAACATCAGGGCAGTTTCTGAACATATTCATATTTACAAGCCTGAATCAGTCGTGATGATGCTTTTGCCGGTACATCATGTTCTGCCTTTAATGGGTAGTATTATCATCCCTCTGTATGTCGGCGGCACTATCGCCATCAGCCCATCAATGGCTTCTAATGATATCATGCAAACCCTAAAGGACAATTCCGTATCTATTGTGATCGGGGTACCCAGGTTATATGCGGCCATCAGAAAAGGCATCATGGACAAGATCAGGAAGAGCTTCCTGGCACGTACGATGTTTTCTATTGCCCGGAAGGTCAATAAACCGGCTTTCTCCAAATGGTTGTTTAACTCAGTCCATAAAAAAATGGGCGGGGCGCTTGAATCTCTGGTATCGGGCGGAGCAGCCCTGGATGAGGAAGTCGGCGCTGACTTCCAGACGCTGGGTTTTGAAGTACTGGATGGCTATGGAATGACGGAAGCTGCTCCGATGATCACCTTTACTCGTCCCGGTAAGGTGAAGATTGGTTCACCGGGCGAGGTGATGCCTGAAACCAAGGTCAAGATTGAAGATGGTGAAATATTAGCCTCCGGTCCGAATATCATGCAGGGTTATTATAAGCAACCTGAAGAAACCGCTCTGATACTACGCGACGGTTGGCTTTATACCGGCGATTTGGGTTACATTGATAAGGACGGACTATTATATATTACCGGACGAAAAAAAGAAATTATCATTCTGTCGAACGGCAAGAATGTAAACCCTGTTGAGATAGAACTAAAGCTAATGGAATCACCTTATATCAAAGAATGCGGTGTATTCTATTTTAATGACCAGTTGCAAGTATTGATTATCCCTGACAGTTCCATTCTGGAGGATCCCCAAGGCAGGAAACCGGACGAAATCATCAAATGGGATGTCATTGAGCCTTTCAACAAATCGGTATCTTCCTATAAAAAGATCATGGGCTTTTATCTGACCAATGATGAATTGCCCAAAACCCGGCTGGGTAAATTGCAACGATTTAAACTGGCTTCCTTTGCTATCCTGTCAACCAACGAACAGGATTTTACTGAAGAGGTGCCTGTTACAGCCGAATACCGGATGATTGCCGGATACCTTGAAGCAGAGAAGTCACGTAAAGTGCTGCCTCATCATCATCTGGAGATGGACCTGGGCATGGATTCATTGGACAAAGTGAGTTTCCAGGCCTGGTTGATGCAGAATTTCGGAATCTCTATTGAACCCAATGAAATGGTTTCCTTTGGAAGCGTTAGTAAGCTTTCAGAATATGTTGCTGAGAAGAAGACCCGAATGGAAGATGTAAAACTCGACTGGGCTGATATCATGCTTGAACGGGTCAATTTAAAACTCCCGCATTCATGGTTCAACGGGCAATGGATAATATACGTGACCAAGCTGTTTTTCTATTTGTATTTTCGCTTTAAAGCTAAAGGGGTTTACAACATCCCTGAGGCTCCTGTAATATTTGTACCTAACCACCAAAGTTCGTTCGACGGTTTGTTTATTGCTTCCTTCCTCCGCAGGCATCAGTTGCGTAATACATACTTCTACGCTAAAGAGAAACACTTCAGGGAAGGCTGGCGTAAGGCCATTGCTAAGAGGAATAATATTATCGTGGTTGATTTGGATAAAGACCTGAAAGAGTCTATTCAAAAAATGGCTGAAGTACTCCGTCAAAAACGTAACCTGATTATATTCCCTGAGGGCACACGGACGAAGACCGGCAATCTGGGACAATTCAAAAAGACCTTTGCTATTTTAAGCCGTGAACTGAATGTTCCTATTGTACCTGTCAGCATAAAAGGGGCGTTTGAAGCATTCCCCTCAGGGAGTAAATTCCCCAAACCCTGGAAGAAGATACAAATTGAATTTCTTGAACCTGTTTATCCGGGCACTCATTCATATGATTCCCTCACGTTATACATCAGGAACCTGATACAGGAAACTCAAAATAACAAGTAAAAAAACCTGAATCTGGTTCTTTATTTAGCTTTAACTTTGCCCAAAATTTATATAAGATGGCCAAGACTAAAGAAAATTCAGAACTACCTCAACTCTCCGACGTTATACATGCCCAGTCGGTGCTCAAAGGGATCATCAAGACGACACCACTGGAACGTAGCAAATCTTTTTCTGCTATGTCAGGGACTCACGTATATATGAAGCTTGAAAACCTGCAGACCACAGGTTCATTTAAAGTAAGAGGGGCTTACAATATGATCAGCCAGCTTTCGCCCGAGCAACTTTCAAAAGGGGTATTGTGTGCATCAGCAGGTAACCATGCGCAGGGTGTGGCGTTCGCAGCTTCAAAGTTAGGAATCAAGAGTACAGTTTTCATGCCGGTATTCACTCCTCCTTTAAAAGTAATTGCTACCCGTTCCTATGGAGCAGAGGTTATACTGGAAGGTGAAAGTTTCGATGATGCGTTAAGCGCAGCCATGGAATATGGCGCCAAAAGCGGTGCAACCTTTGTTCATCCCTTCAACGACAAAAATATAATCGCCGGGCAGGGTACTGTAGGACTGGAAATATTTGATCAACTTGAGAATATTGACGCGGTATTGGTACCCATTGGCGGAGGCGGATTGATTTCCGGAATTGCTATTGCATTAAAGGCAATGAATCCCCACATCCGCATTATTGGAGTTGAAGCTGATGGCGCTCAATCCATGAAGGTTTCTATTGAAGCCAAAGAGCCTACCATGATGAATTCTGCCAATACCATTGCTGATGGGATCGCGGTGAAATCACCGGGCACCCTCACTTATGAAATCGCTAAAAACCTGGTAGATGATTTTGTAGTGGTAAACGATGCTGAAATGGCCTATACAACTTACCAGATGCTACAGAGGTGCAAGATTCTGGCTGAACCGTCAGGAGTGGCTGCTATGGCTGCTATACTGTTTAATAAAGTTGGTCTAAAGGGCAAGAATGTCGTTCCGGTAATCAGTGGTGGTAATATCAATATGACCATTCTGGAACAGATCCTTGAAAAAGGAGTTATGGATATAGGTTTAAGAGCTCGTATCCAGGTGCTGATCCCTGACCAGTCCGGTATGCTCAGGGGTATTATTTCAATCCTTGAAAAAGTCAGAGCCAGCATCCATGATATTTATCATGAGCGTTCCATTACCAGTGTTCCTGTCGGTTATGTTATGGTCACCATTACTTTCAACCTCCAGGATACTACCCAGTTGCCTACCATCCTTGCTGAACTTGATAAAAAAGGTATGAGTTACCA
>Ga0172378_10000168_pt1 | contig 52524 bp, 37 predicted proteins | sample GrowelOW332metaG_FD_119755 | JGI IMG/M metagenome (GOLD analysis project Ga0172378, IMG submission 119755) | Groundwater microbial communities from an aquifer near a municipal landfill in Southern Ontario, Canada - Pumphouse #3_1 metaG | ecosystem: Environmental > Aquatic > Deep subsurface >...
AATATAAGTAAACATACGATGACCATGAATGAATTATATGAATTTTGTAAAAAGGTATTAAATCATGCTAATCAGCAGCCAAGCACACCTTTAACAAAGTGTGAAGGTTCAGAGACTAACAGTTAAAACCTCATTTGAGGAATATAATACTGACACGAGTGCTGAACACCCTGTAAATCTATAGGGTGATGATATAGTCCGAACTATATGGAAACATGTAGAATTTAGAGATAAATAACTCTAAAGATAACAAATGTATTGCAACTATAGTAAAGATAAATTTGGAAACGAGCTTACTTTTATAAAACCATATTGGTTTAATGAGGATAGAATGGAAAGATGTTCAAAAGACTTAGAAATGTCACCAGAATTATGTTTAATGAAAACATTAAAATATAGTGAGACGTATTACTTAAAAATGCTTAAATTAAATTGTTCTCCACAAGAAGCAAGAGCTCTATTACCGAATGCCTTAAAAACAGAACTAGTAATGACTGGATTTGTAACTGATTGGAATGATTTCTTTAATTTAAGAACATCATTTTTATCTAAAACAGGTAAACCACATCCAGATGCCTCAGCATTAGCAGACTCACTATATACAAAATGTGCACTGTGGCAAAACACAAAAGAATATCTATAATAAATAAATATATAAGGAAGATAGTAATATCTTCCTTATTTTTTTATATTATAACAATAATTATATTAATGAATTACAACTAATATATTTAGTATGTTTGTTAATTGAAAATAAATATTTATCTTTGTTTCACATTAATTTAATTCAAAATATATGCATAATTGTTTAATTACAACTGACGAAATAAGAAATTTAGCCAGTAATATCTCAGGAGAAACTGTTGAATCTATTAAAGGATTAATATCATATTGGCAAGACACAAATAATAAGTCTTATGATACATATCCTTCAAGAGACGAACTAGTTAACTTTATTAAAGAAGTTAGAGGTGACAATACTAGATTTTATTCAGAAGAAGAACTCAATGATATAAAAGATAGAGACTCTTTTAATAAAGAATATACAGGAGAAATAGGTAGTAATATAGCTAACTTTAAAAAAGATTTTATAGCTATTGTACATAAAGTAAATAGTCATTACGATGGAACAGTGACTAGAGCAAAAAATAAGATAAATGGTACTTTATTTGATGACAACGATTATAATAAGTATATTAATACTTTGTCTAAAACTATAATAGCAAAATTAAATAAGGTAGGCAAGACAATACATATACATAATTCTACTACTCTTAATAGTAGTATGTCTATTACTAATAATAGCAATTCTATTGATATAGCATATAATCCAAAACTTCTTGCTGCCGATTATGATAGATTAGATTATATAGTTGCCCACGAATTAGTTCATGCGGTAACATCTGAGGCTATCAATAATGTATTCTCAAAAAAAGCAACACGTGAAGAAACTGATTTTACTAATTCTATTTGGAGTATAATACAAGAATTAAATAATGATAAAGACTTTTATTTTAGACTAAATGATATAAATATAGATGGCTCAAGAAAAGATAGAGGTAAATATATAAAAGAATTCATAGCTAATGTTATGACTAATCCTTCTTTACAAGATACACTATCTAAAATAAAAGTTGAGAATAATCAAAAAATATCTTTATGGAATAAGTTTATAAATAGTCTAAAATCACTTATTGATAAATTTTTACATAGAAATATAGATAACACATATCTTGATAGATTAGTGTCAACTATAGCATTACATATTGATAATTATACTGGATATAATAATATCGATACTGTAGATTCATTTATTGAGAATACAGACAATTCTAATGTAGTTAAAAGGACATCTGACAATATAAATAATACAGAACAAACAGAACAACCTGCACAGACAATACCTGATAAAACTAAAGATTTAAATAATGAACCTTTTAATACTCCTAAAGTATTAAATATAGACAAACAAGAAAAAATAGATTTTGATCTTAATCCAAGAAAAAGAAGAGACAGAGCTGAATTAATAGCAAATTTCTTTAGTCTTGAAGTAGACTCGCTATATAATAAGGAAGTAGAAAGTTTAAAATATAAAATAGCTAATTCTGAAGGTAGCGAGCAAGAAGAATTAAAAGATCAGTTTGATAATTTAACTAGAACTGGAGTAATAATTAAATATAATAAAAAAATAATTAAAAATGTATTAGATTTATTTGTAGGATATTATAATAGTTCTAATGATGATAAAATTAAAGGTGAACTTAAATTAATTAATAATAATAAAAATGCTTATAAGTACACAGATGAGGAAAAACTTAATTTGGCTACAAAACGAGTACAGTATAAAAATCAAGAATATAAAAAAATAATAGATAATTTTATACAGCTAACTGAAGATGCAAAAAGTATAATAGAAAAAAATGAATATGTAAAAATACAATTTAATAATACTTTTTCTGAAACAAAAAATGATATTAATATAAGTGATGATACAAATCCAAATATAGCTAATGTTGATCCTGAAGCTATAATTAAAGATGGCTGGATGACTAACTTTAGAGAAGAAAGTGCCGTTGGTTCATTATCAGAAGAAATAAGAAGATTAATAAGAAAGATTCCTAAATTAAAAACAAATGGTAAAAAAGAAAAAGATGACTTAGGATTTATAAGAAATCTTGATTCTAATTATGTTCACGCCTTTTTAATAAATAGATTACATAATATGATTACTAGTGATGACCTTATGCCAACACTAGAATCATTAGTTGACGGTACTCCTTGGGTACAAGGTGTTATTGACGCTCTTAAATCAGATTCAAAATTAAAAACATTATTCTATACTGATTTTAGAAAAGATTTTATGTCTTATTGGACACAAAAAACAAAAGTTGAAAAAGATGGTACAACTACTGTTAAGACAATAGCTTGTAATGAATCTGATGGTATATACTATTTATTAGATGAATGGAGATATAATTATAGCTCTGGAAATATATTAGATAGTGACAGTATATATGATACAAATGGAAATATATTAAAAAATAAAGCGGTAGAATGCTCAAAAAAACTTAAGGAATTAGTATATAAATTTTCAAATAAGACAGTAGAAGAAAGTAACAAATTACTTGAAAATGAAGGAAACTGGAATGAATTAATAAAGTTACTTAATGCAGTTGGTATAAGTGTAAATCAACCTTTATTAAAAAATTCTTTAATTAAATCTAACTCTAACAGTACACTTGAAGTACTTTCAAAACTTGATATTATATTAAGTGGTGTAGCAAAGGATAAAATAAAAATAAAAAAGGAAAACGATGATTCTATAAATAAAATAGATTTAATAAATGAATTTAAAAAAGCATATTCATTTATAGCTTATATGATTAATGATGTATCGGAAACTGCGATAGAAAATAGTGCGGTAGAAAAAATAGGAAGCAAAACAAAGACACTGTATTCCTATGTAAAACCTAATTATGTAAATAAGCTAATTAAAAATTTAAAGGCAGTCCACGGAGATAAAAATAGATTTGATTCATTTTTACAAAACAATTTTAAGAAATATAGTTGGTTTTATAAAAATGGAGAATGGCTATGCGATTGGCTTGAACAAATTGAAAACAATAAAGAAGTAAGGGATGCTTTAAGTATAAAAACAGTAATCAGTTGTGATAAAGTTGATTATACTGATTGGGATAGTGTTAATTATATGAAAACTATTTTTGCTGAATATACATCTGAACCTGATAGAAATGGTCTTTGTTTTACAAACTATTATCTTCCTATTTTATCAGATTCACCTGCCGCACAATTTATAAGATTCATAAAATACACAAATAATTCAGAGATAGGTAAAACATATCAAGAAATTATCTCTGAAAAATTAGCTAAGGTTGTATTACAGGAATATAATAGAATAGCTCTTGTAAAGAAAAGAAATGAAATGTATCATAAAGACAAGAGTAGTATAAAGATACTAGATAATTTTGATATAGAAGGAGATAAGAGAAAAATAGGAGGTGCTGAGTTTAAATTTTTTCCTGCGTTAAATGCCCGTATGAGTGAAATTGATAAAAATAGTTCCTCAGATATGTTATTTATTGATAAGTTAGATGAAATTATGAGAGCAGGAAATATATCCGCTGTAAAAAGTTTTATTATATCTTCTATTAATAATATAATGGAATCCTCATTTGAAAAAGACTATGAAAAATGGACTAAAATAGGACTATTTGAAGAGAATGAAAAACAAAAATGTAAATATCTTCCATTTGAGGGACCTTCTATACAGAATGAAAAAATAAAAAACGCATTAAAAGAAATTAAAAATATAATAGGAAATGACGCTGCTGAATCAACTGGATTAAATCATTTACTTGAGTCTTATAATAATAATGAATATGTCAATTATGATACAAAGAAGACTATTTTTAGCAGTATTAAAGAAGAACTATTAAATAGCATACACAATGGAATTATAAATGTCAGTGCCGCTAATAGTTTAATGAGTAACTTAGTTATAGACACTGCTATAAGAGAAAAATTAAAAGAATTCTATTGGAATAATACATTAGCACAAACTCAGATAATAGAACTTACAACTACTGACTTGGCTTATTATAAAAATATAAAGGAGTTTCAAAAAAGGTTTAAAGAGATTTATGCCCCCTCACAAAAATTAGATACTAAAGCAATATTTAATGGAGAATTGGTTGGTAAAGAAATTGAGAAAACTATAATAGTAAAAGATGAAAATATAGTATCGACCGCTATATCTGAGATTACAGCCATAGTAGAAGAAAAATATAATAATAAAGAAATAACAAAAATAGATAGAGATTATATAATAAGTCAATATAAAAATATAAATGTTACTGACGCACAGTCTTTTAGAAGTCTTTCTTCTATGAGAGCAGTATTAAATATGTGTGGTAAATGGGATACTCCTCAGGAAGAAGCATACATAAGACTTAAAAATAAAAAATTCTCAATGAAGGATTTTTATACTCTATGGCAAACTATAAAACCATTCACTTATACTCAAACAGATGTAAACAGTGGTGTGGATGATTCTAGTATAAAAGTACCTGTACAGCATAAAACATCTGAATTTTTATTACTTTCTATATATGAGCTTATGGGAAGTAAACTTGCTGATTCTCCAAAGATGAATGCTATTACAGAATTTATGGAAAATAATAATATAGATGTTATACAATTTGAATCTGCTGTAAAAGTTGGTGGACAAGGTAAAATAGATATAAGTAGTGAAGCTGTAAATAAAGAAATACAAAGCATAAAAGAATCTAGTAATAAAGAAATAGATGAGAAAGAAGCCATTAAAAATATATTAGGTAGAGAAACAGGCATTGCTGATAATAATGAAAATCCAAATGTTGTGCATAGTATAAGCTATGAGGACTATGGAATACAGACACCAACCCCAAGTCATTTATTTGGAATGCAACTTATGGGAACTCAGCTTAGAAGATTAGGAATATCAGATATGTCAAATGATCCTAATTTTAGAGTTAACGTAAACGATAAGCTGATGACTAAAAAAGAAGTTATTGATTTATATAATTCTATAATAACTGAAAATATAATAGATACATTTTCCACAGTAAGTGATAAATTTAAAGATGCTGAATCAGTATCTAAGATGTTAATAGAAGAAATGACAGGTAATTCTAGATATGGTTCAGATTTAATAAAGGCATGTACACTTAATGAAAAAGGTAATTTTAATATACCATTATATGACCCATCTCAAGTTAGTAAAATCCAATCTCTATTAAATAGTGTAATAAGAAGGGTAACAAAACAGAAAACAAAAGGTGGGGCACTTATTCAAGTTTCAGATTTTGGATATACAGATGACTTACATATAGTATTTGATATTGATAAAAATGGAAAAAAACATATTAAATATATGGAGTGCTATATGCCTGCTTATAGCGAATCTTTTTATAATGAATTACTTGACCCTATAACACATACTTTAAATATAAATAAATTACCAGATAATTTAAGAAAGGTTATAGGATATAGAGTACCAACAGAGGATAAATACTCAATGATTCCTTTATATATAAAAGGATTTTTACCTGTGCAAAATGGTTCCTCAATTATGTTACCTTCTGAGATAACTACAATGTCAGGATCTGACTTTGATGTTGACAAACTTTATGTTATGTTTCCAGAATTTAATATAATAAAATATGATTATAGAAGAGCATATGATGACTTTAATAAAGAAAATAAAATACTACTTGAAATAAATAGATTATTTAAAGGCGATAATTTGATAGAGGATTTAAGTAATACTTCAGTAGAATTTAAAGAATGGTTTGCCCAGAATAAAAATCAATATTTATTAAAATCATCAAAAATAAGAAAGGTTTATTATGATGATACAAAAACTGCCAATGAAAATAATAGAAGAGCAAGAAACAACGAAATAATGGATATTATTTGGGGAGTATTAACTAATTCTGACACAGCATTTAGAGTACTAAATCCGGGTGGATTTCAACAACAAAAAAAGGCATCTAGAATATCTGAATTACTTAATGTTATATCAGAAGATAAATTAAGAGCAGAATTAAATATATCTAATAATGATTCTATCTTAGATAAATTAATGTCTATGAAAACATCAGACATTGAAGATATTTTAGCTTCATACGAAGAAGAAATAAATCCTCTTTCTCCTTCAACACAGATTGAGTTTCATAGACAAAATATGACAGCTGGTAAAATGATTGGTATATACGCTAATCATAACTCTAGTCATGCGTTATTGCAAAATACAAATTTATCTCTTAGTGAATATGGGATGTTTACATTAAACGATAAAAATCTATCTTCATTACATGAAATTAAAAATAATAAAAATCAATATATATCAAGAAATACCTGTGGATATTTAGCTGCCTCAGTAGACGATGTTAAAGAGAATGTATTAACTGGATTAAATCAAAATGTATTTACCGCTGATAGTACGATGTTATTATCTAGATTAGGGTATCTTCCTATAGAAATAGGTGTATTAATGACACAACCTATAGTAATGGATATGACTAAACTATATTTTAAAGAAAGACAATCTGGTATGACAAAAAGCATCGCTATTGATAAGATATTAGATTCATATATACCTCATAGCAGTAGTAAAAAATATGAAGGTTGTCCTCTTAGTACAGAAGATATGATTATTGAGAAGTTAAAAGCAAATAAACTTAATAAATTATCTAATGAAGAAAAAGCACAATATTATAAAAATCAAGAAACTATTGGACAATTATTTAAAAAAATAGCAGAAGATGCAAAAGCTTTAGGAGATTTAACACAGGCAACAAGGTCAGATACAAGTAATGGTGGTGTTGGTTCTGATATAGCTGACACATTAGTTAAAATTAAACGTGTTGATGATTTACTTTCTAAGTTAAATGATAAAAAATATCCTTTACAAAATGCTAATATAATTTCTTCTGGAGACTCAATTAATACAAAAGACGAAACAGAGTTAAGAAAAAAATTGCTTACTAGCCTATTACCATATTTACAAGCTTTTTATACATTAGGAGTACATTCATCTATTGACCTTCTTAATAGATATTTTCCACAATTAAAAAAACCATTTACAGATGTTGTGAATAAGATTTCAAATTTAACAGCTTCTGGTAAATTAAATGCGGATATAATTAATAATATATATAATTCATTATTTGTATATATATTAACTAAAAATTCTTTTTTTGGTAATAGTGATGTTTATGATTCAATAGATTCTAAAGGAAATAAAATTAAAACAATTACAACATATGAGAAAAGAAAAGCATTTTTAACTAATTTTGTTTCTTATTTTAATAAAATTAAGACTGAAAATCCTGATATTGCGGATAATGATTTTATAAAACAACTGAGAGAGTCACCTGCTGATAAAAATAAATCTTTAACTTCTATAGTATTTAACAACACGGGTAAACTTACTGATGAGTTAAAACAAAAATACACTAGAGACTGGGAATACTTATTATATATGGATAATCCAAAAGCTAATGAGCTTGCATTAAATCTTGTAAGATACTGTTTTTATAAAAAAGGATTTTCTTTTGGTTCTGACTCATTTATGTATTTAGCATCAACCTCGCTAAAAATGGCAATTCCTGAATATGTAGAATCTTTAAATAATATGTTAGATAGTAATGATGACTATACTCTTTTTGTAGATCAGTTTGTATATAATAACTTATATTATAAAAAAATAGTTCCACAAGTTAATATTGACTCAGCAAAATTTGTAGATAATAATGATAATATTAATAATACTATTGATATTGGACCCTATACAGTTTCAGCTGAAAACATAAATAGTTTTATAAAAAGAAAGTTATACTTTAATAATTTAGAATTTAATGTATATTATAAGTTTATTTCAGTTAATGTAAATAATAAACCTGTATATTATAAATTAGTAGGAGATCCTACTAATGCTGCTGAAGGTGATGAAACCGTAACATATAAAAGAATATATCCACTTGGTGAAAAGAATTCTTTTATAGAATACGAATATGGCGTTGACGTAGAAGATATTAAATCTGTTATATCACAAAAAGATAGTAAGACAAATACAGAGAATACTGAATCACCTACTAATGATAGAATTGATTTAGAAAATGATGATGATGCTTCAGATTTTGAAAACGATGATTCTTTAGATTCAGAGGATTCTACTGATTATTTTACAGAAAATATTGAAAACACTATTTTAGATACAGTTTATGGAGAAGATAGAAATAAAGATTTTAGCACTATTAAACCCGATAGTGTTTTGGATATAGAGCCAAATATAAACTATAGAGACGCGGATAATAAGAAAATTTGCGGAGCATAATAAAATAAAATAAATATGGAGACTTGTTCAATAATTCCTACAATAAAAAATAAAGATGGTAAAGTAGTTGAAAGTAAATTATTTAATGCTATTCAAGCACTAACATCTAATAACAGAAAAGATTCTATTAAACTATATCTTATTACAAAGAGTGAGGATTTTATAAAAAATTGGTTACCTAAATTAAAATTAGATGATAATGGTGAACCAACTATGACTAGTTTATTAAAAAATACTGACTTTAATAAAATCATACATGAAAGTAATATATTAAAATCATTAAATACTACTATAGGATATTATAAAAAAGGTACAGAAATACCAGATTTTAAAGAAGATACTAATAAAAATGCTGAATTACTAGTAGATAAAGCTATACAATTTAATGATACTTCAGAGTGTAGAGATACTTATGTTGCTACTATAGTAACATCTATAGATAGTGATACAAATAAAAATAGCATAGCTGTAAAAATTGAAAGAAAAAATAAAGACAATGCTAAGATAGCTAAAGATATGAAGTATAACAGAGATCTCAATAAAAGATTAGAAGCTATACTTGAATCAAAAGGGGTAGCAATAGGTGCATTAAATACTTTGGAAAGAAGACTTGGAGTTTCTGGTGCTACTGATTTTTCAGTAGCTCATAAATCAGCTGAAGGAATAAAAGAATTAATAAGACTTGCTGAGGGTATTAAAGGAGCAAAGGCTTTACCTGAGGAATTTGCGCACTTTTCTATTGATGCCTTAGGTAATTCACCTTTAGTATCCAGATTAGTGAATTTCATACATAGCAAAGGATTAACAAGTGAAATATTAGGAGACGAATATGCTAAATATAGTAATTATTATAAAGGAAATGATGAAAAACTAGCTAAAGAAGCAGCAGGAAAATTATTAGCCAAACATTTATTACAGCAACAAGAAATAAAAGAAACACAAGCAAAACCACTTTTACAAAGATTAGTAAATATGGTTAAATCATTATTTAGAAACATTAGTATTTCTGATATTGAAAAAGCTGAAAATAAAGCTGCTAATCTTTCTACAGAAATACTTTCAGGTAATTTAGATAATGATATACAAATTAGTAATATAAAATCAGATGATATATTCTATCAAGTATCTGATAGAAATGAAAAACTAGCAGACACACTTAATAAAATTATAGAAAATGAATCAAAAAGACTTCATATTTACAAATTGAGAACAGCAAGCTCTACTTTTGAACCAGCACAGATTGAATTAATAAATGAACTCGAAAAGGATTTGTATTCAAATGAGGAAGTAAAAGGAATATCATTATTTATATCTAATACTCTTAATGTTGTTAAAACACTAAGAGAAAAACTTAAAAATATAGATGACGATAAGGATATGTCACTAAATAAGAGAGCGGCTTTATTAAGAGATGTTAGAAATTATATGTATTCATATAATAATATATTAGATGTAGTATTAAAATCTATGTTTAATGAGGAATCATATACAGATAATAAATACGCGGATTCAGCAATACAAAACGTAAAAGATATAAGACATATTTTAGCGAATATAGAAGAAGATTATAAAGATAAGTCATATACTGTGTTTATTAATTTCTTAAAACAATTTATTGGAGAAAGTGTAGAAATTAAATTTGGAAAATATAAAGGGCAGACAATAAAAGTTGATAAAACTTTTATAGAAGAACAAAGTAAAGACATATCATTTTTTGATAGATGGTTAGATAGTATGGCAGATTCATCTAATTTATTATTAAGAGTAATAGACAAAGCTGTTAAAACAAGTAAAAGTAATGCTAGATTAGAAACTATAAGTTATTCTAAGAAAATAAAAGCAGCTGGTGTTGAGTTATTTCAAGCTGGTATAAAGAATTTTGATTTTATGTTTGAGAAAGATGATGAGGGTAATCTTACTGGATTTTATATAAGACCTATAAATTATGGAAAGTTTGAATCAAATAAAAAGAAGATGTATAAGAATCTAAGAGAAAAATATGGAGAAAATCCAGAAGGAGCAGATGCAAACGCTTTTAAAATGCAAGTATCAATTTGGTATGAAAATAATATGGAAGTTATAGATAATAAAAAAGTACCAAAAAGAGATATATATGAAAATAAAGATTATACTACTATAATGGAAGCTAAAACTGATGTTACTACCGCACAGAAAAAGTTTCTGACAACCATATTTGATATAAAAAAATCACTTGATAGTGTACTTCCTGAAAATTATACAACATTAGAAAACGCAGTTAAGATAAGAAAAGACTTTGTTGAAAGAGCTAAAAGTTCTAGTAGTATAAAATCTGGTGCAAAAGAAGTATGGGAAGGAATTAAAGACTTATTTATAAAAAGATCAGACGATACTATGTTTGCGACTAAAGCTGGAATACAAGACTTTGATAATAAACAAGTACAAGTATTACCTATCTATTATACTAAACTTAATAAAGGAGAAAATCCTAATGATATATCAACAGATGTAGTTTCAACTATGTGCGCGTATGCTGCTATGGCATCAGATTTTAATCAAATGAACAAAATCATTGATTGTCTTGAAATTGGTAGAGACTTAATAAGAAAAACAACGATAGCTGAGACAAAAGCTAATAAACCAGTTGTTGAAAGATTCTCTGAACTAGGTAGAAAAGTTGAAAATAAATTAGTTAAGACAGAAAATAAGAGAATAGTACAAAGACTTGATGATTATTATGAAATGCAAGTATATAATGGATATACTAAAGACGAGGGAAATTTCGGTAATACTAATATAAGTGTGGGTAAAACAGTTAATTTTATTAATTTATTAACAGCGATTAACTCTTTAGGATTCAGTTTATTAAACGGTATATCCAATATTGCTACTGGCACATCTATGATGCGTATTGAGACATTAAGCAGACAATTTTTTAGATATAAAGATTTGACTAAAGCTGATTCTATATATGCTTCAGAATTACCTAGTTTTATAGGAGATGTTGGAAAAAAATCAAAAATAAGTAAAATTAATTTATTTGATGAATTATTTAATGTTCTACAAGACTACGAGCAAAAAATAAAAGATTCTGATTTTGCAAAATCAAATATAGGTAAATTATTTAGCTCACATCCATCATTTGTACTAAGCAATGCAGGAGAACATTGGATGCAAAATAGAACAGCATTAGCATTAGCTTGTTCTTATAAAATGAAATATACAGATGAAAACGGAAAATCTAAAGATTCTAATTTATGGGATGCATTAGAAATAAAATATATTGACCCAAATAATAAAGATTTAGGAGCTGAATTAGTTATAAAAGAAGGTTATACTAAAACTGACGGGACAAAATTTACTAAAGATGATATAAATAACTTTACTAATAAGAGTGCTTATATTAATCAACATATGCACGGTATATATAATGATCTAGATAAATCAGCAATACAAAATTTAGCCTTAGGAAGAATGGCTATATTATTTAGAAAATGGATAGTTCCAAGTATGGAAAAAAGATTTTCACATACTAATTATAGTTTAATGGGAGATACTTGGTCAGAAGGATATTATAGAACATTTGGTAACTTTTTATTATTACTAGGTCGTGATATAAAAGAAGGACAATTTAATCTTGGTGCTAGATTTAAAGAATTAAGTCCTGAAGAAAGAAGTAATGTCACGAGAGCTACTGTTGAAATAGGTCAATTCTTAATGATATTATTAGCTATTTCATTATTTAATGGTGGTAATGATAAAGATAGAAAGAGAAAAAGATCTTGGGCAAATAGAATGACAGAATATCAATTATATAGACTTAAAACTGAATTAGGAGTATTAATACTGGGACCTTCTATGCTTAAGGAGGGAGGAAAAATAATACAATCACCAGCAGCTGGTATATCAACATTAGAAAAACTAAGTAATACTATAAATCTTTTAATTCCTGCTAATTATACAAATGAATTACAATCAGGTAGATATAAAGGTCATAGTACAGCATATAAAACTATAATGGATTCACCATTATTTTTAATGAATAAAAGTATATTTAGAGGAATAAATCCTGAAACAGGATTACCTTATTTTAAACAATACTAATTATTAAATTATGTTTTGGAAAATATTTACATTTATATTAAATTCTGTATTAAGCTTATCTCTTTTACATTATTTTATGCATAAAGATGATGATACTGGAATACACTAATAAATAAGGAAGATATTAAAATATCTTCCTTATTTTTTATATATATTTAATCAAACTGTAAATAGCCGCTTTATAAAAAATTTCGTATATCTACTTATAAACAATTAATAGCAATGTCTCTTTCAGTCTGTGATATTGCATCAAAATCCTCTTTAGTCCAGCCTTTATTAAATAATTCCATTTGTATATCTGGGTCTAATAAATCAAAGAATCTATTTTCTTTATTCTTTTCTTGTAATTCCTCATTATACATTTCCTCTTGGTCTAATATATCATTCTTATAATTGTCAAAAGCGGCATTAGTTAATAATTGTATCTTATACCCACGAGAACCATTAGGATTATTACTTGTTATTCTATAAAAATAATCTTTGTTTATACCTGACTTATTAAACGCGCTTATAGCTTCTTGCTCTGTTCTATAATAATATCTGTTTAATATTCTTTCTATTTCTCTCGCTCTTCTGAAATTATTTATAATAGATTGCTCTCTATTAGTTTTATTTCTTCTTTCAAGAGTATTAGGAGTATTGCTTTCTTTTGATTCCTCTTTTAATGGAGTTTTTATAAAATCAACATTTTCATTATTTGAATTATCTTTTATAATAGGAATAGTTTCTTTTGAAAAATTACCGTTATTTATACTTTTAAATAGTGAAAATATACGAGAATTAAAATATTTGCTATATTTAACAAGTAAATATAATCTTTTAAAGAAATTGGTTATACTCTTAAATGGATTATTAGTATGCTCTTTAGCTTGTATGTATCTTCTAAAATCCTCAGCAAGATTTTCTTCTAAGTCTAAATCACTTATAGTTTTACTATATATTTTACTTGCGTCTTCTAAAATTTTATGTTTTTCATCAAAATCTAATAATAAATTAAATACAGAGTGAAATGCCTCATGATAAGTTGTTCCTCTAGCTGCTATATTAGATAGTGTTATAATTCCTTTATAGAATTGACCATAGGCCTCAGCACCATTTTCACCAGCTTTTATATAACCATTAATTATTTGGATTCTCTGTTGTTCTGATAATTTAGGTAATACTCTTTTTAACCAAGCGAGTTCAACATTCTTATTCCATTTTGGAAGATGCTTTTCTTGTACAAGTCTAAATTCAATATCGTCATCATCATCTTCATTATTTTGTTTTAAAGCCTGTTCTTTTTGTATTAATTTATCTACATCTGATAATTCTTCACTAGATACAGAACTATCTTTTTTATTTAAAGATATATTAACACTTGGGTCATATTTAATAGAAATTTCACTTTCATTATTTACATTGGTTATTTTATCTTCTTTACTAGTTACTACAACTGGTAATATACTAAGAGACTGTATAGTAGCATTAAATTGTGATTCAAATAGATTTTTTAAAGCACTTAATTGCTTGGTATAATATTCTTCTGTACTTATAATTTGAGAGTTTGAATTTCCTTTAAATGTATTTTTTTTATTACCATTTTTATCAGTATAAGTATAGAATGAGTTATTTGATGTTGCTATTTTATATATTTTTAAGTTTCCTAATTTATCAACAGATAGCACATCAACATTTTCAGCAACTCTTGTCTCATCAGGATATTTATTATACAATATAATATCATTACCATAAAATGTCTCACCATTATTTTCTATAGTTTCTCTTATAGAAGTAAGAGAATTTATTAAAGTATTGAATACTTCTAACGAAAGTCCTTCTGGTTTAACTTGTTTTTCATTACTAGTAAAGAATTTTTTAATTATATCTTTTATAATCTGATGTGTAGAATCGTCTTGATTAATATTTTCTAACATAGTATTACTAATAATATCTATAATATTATTTCTACTTATAATATCTATTTTATTATTATATTCAGAAATATCAATATTAAATTTTCTTCCTAAATAAGTTATATAATTATTATACTCTTTTACATTATTAGATTTTTTTGCTAATATTATAGCAAGATCTTTTAAATATTTATTATCTTTATTTGATAAATGATTATTTTTATTTAATATCTTATTTATTCTAGTATAAGTATGATATTCATTATCATCTTCTAGTATAGAATAAGAATCATTTGTTGTTTTTGTTTTATCTATTTTACTTTGGCTTTGATTTATACTAGAAATAGCATCCTTAGCTTTTTGTAACTTAGATTTTTGATCCATTATTTTCTTTAATGTATTAGTGTAATCATCACCAGTTAAATATGTATTAGTGTCTCTATCAAGTATTTTATTACTATTAGGTAATAATATTTTATTATCTACCATAGTGGTTCCAACTGTCGCATTACCATATACAACATTAGCATAAGCAATATCTTTTATTAGTAACGCGTTAGGAGAATCAATTTCTTTATTACTAAGATCATAGATTTTACCTGTCTTAGAATCAACAATATAAGCTACACTATTTAACATAACAATGACACCTGATGTATTTGAACCTGTATCATTAGGTGTTTCTATAGATTCCTCATCTCTTTTTACTACTGGGATAGAATCAAGAACATCAGCTGTGTGCTGTTTACCTTCGCTATCATAATAATCAGTAGTAAACCAACTACCCTCAACTTTATCTTTTGCAATATCAGATACTAATGCATCTGACATTATAAGTGTCTCATTATAAGTAGATGAATTTATTTCATTAGCATTTATTTGCAAATGAAGATTCATTTTCTGTAAACATTCTATTATGTTATTAGATATTGTATCTACAGATATATTACCTGTAGAAGATACTGATGTAAATCCACTTTCTGATGAATCAAAAGTTCCTATTATATTAGGATCATTAGTATTAAATTTGATTACAAAATTAAATAAATTTTGTCTTTCTTTTTTACCATTTTTAGTAATATAAATTTCATTACCATCAGCGTCAACTTTAGTTTGTTCTATTCGTATTCCTGCTGTTGGATTAAATTTATTTAAGAAATTAATATGTATATTATTTAAATACAGTAAATGTTTTAAACTACTAATGGCATTCTTTAAATCATCTTCTGATTTAACAGAAGCTAGTTTATTTATAGCAGCTGTTAATGCTTTTCCTAAAGGTGTACTTGAGTATGTAATATTATTAATATCAAATTCTTTTTCATTAAAATGCTGTGTCCATACAGCCATTGGTGTGTATTTACCAGCTGCATTAGGAATAAGTATATAAGTTCTTCCCTCTCTATTATCCATTGATGAGAATCGCATTATATCCTCATTTTTAATATTAGCCTTCCCTGTAAATAAAACCATATTTTTCATAATGGCTAATATGGGAACTCTAGATAGTTTTGAATCTTCTTGATTAGTTGAACTATTTGTTTCTGTCTTAACTCCTATTATTTCTCTTAATGACCTGTTAGTGTTTGTAATAGGCACTTTTCCAATCATTATTTGAGATACTTTACTTTTAAAAGTTGCATAAAACTTATTTTCATTATCTAAGTCTGGACCTTCAGTAACAAATATCTCAGCAGCTTTTTTATATTCCTCTCTTATTTTACTTACTAATTCAGCAAGTCCCACAAAATGATTCATAGATGGTCCCTCGTCTAAACTACCAATTACTTGAGTTCCTTTAACTATAAATACAGTAGGAGCCGTATGCCAACTTTTATCTTTAACAGATTCCTCAAATTCAGGATCTATCATAAATCCAATTTCATCACCAACTAATAAGTTTCCATCATCAACATATTTGAACGCACCAGCATTATCGAGATAATCATATATTTCACTAAAATCATAAGATTTTTTCTCTTTTGATGCTAACTCGTTTTCTATGACTTTACTTTCATAATCAGTTAATTTTGTTCCAGATTCTTCAACTGCACTTTTTATTGTATCTACTGAAAAATATTTATCAGCTGTTAGTATTCCTTCTTTCTTAACTTTATTTATATAGTTTTTAATAACCTTTTTTGTTTCAGAATTAAGTTTTCTATAAGTTTCAAAGAATGAGCCATACTTATGCATAACGTCTTTAAAAGAATCAAATATACTAAATGTAGTAGCCGCTATATTAAACTTAGGTATGGTTGGTTTATAATATTTTTTATTTTTAGTATCTTCTTTAATACTAGGTTCCTCACTATTTATTTTTTTATTTGTATCTAAAGAGTCCTCGTTTCTGTGTTTTTCAATAGGCTCATCTTTAGTCTCTCCAACAATATCTTTAGCAGTTTCTTTTAAAGCATCATCTAAATCTTCTGTATTTTCTTTTATTTCTTCATTTACAGATTTTTCGTTAGTCTTAGTTTTAACTGTTTTATAGCTATCATCAAATTTATCTTTAAAGGCAACATCATTATTTACTTTATCCATAGCTTCTGACAAAGCATATCTTGCATTTTGAAATTTAGTGGCATTCTCCTCAACTGTCAGTGAATCATCATATATAGAGTTAGAATCTGCCAAATGTACAGAATTTGGATTAGCTATGTCTTTTAAATTCTGTGCTGCTTGATGTTGCTTTTCAAATAAATCCTCAGCGTCTTTTTTTATAGTGTCATTTATAATAGAACTATCCAATGTATTTAAAGCACTAAGTACATCTTCTGCATAATGCTCAACTTCTTTAAAATTTGTATATACCTCGTTATTTTCCTTTTCTAAATCTTTAATAGCCTGTTCTTTTACATCGTCTTTAACATCAGAATTAATTATGTCTCTAAATTCCTGAACATTGGCCGCATTTACTAGTTTATTCTTATATTTATTTGATTTTTTCTTAGCAAATTTTTCATCTCTAACCGCTTGTATATGGTCTGTTTCCTTCTTAAATAATGTAGGATTACTTGAGTACTCATCATACTTAGTCTGATAGTCATTAGAAAAAGAACTAAGCTTATACATATCAGCTGTTTTAGAATTGAATGTGTCAATCTCTTCTTTTGTAAGTTGCTTAAACTCGTTATTAACAATTAATTTATTTACACTCTTAACTACTTCAGGGTGTTTATTGAATATATCAACAAGTGATTTAGCATTTAAAGATGTTAAATTATGTAACAATTCTAACTCACTTGTTAATCTTTGTTTTTTTTGTAATAATATATCTCTCTCAGATTTATTTTCTTTATTTTCTTCATTTACTGTCTTATTATTACTATGTTCTACATTGCCTTTTATAAATGAATCATCTGATTTTTTATGTGAGTCGAGAGCGTTTAATCTTTTTGTACTATAATCTAATTCAGATTTAATCCCATCTTCTGTTTTCTTATATATAGGTGTTACTTCTTCTGCTAAAGTTATATTTCTTTTATCAAAATTATTCTTCTGCATTTTCATCCAAGTCAACTCTTCCAACTGCTCATCACTTAAACCCTCATTTGTATCAGCATCAATAGTGGCTTGAATTTTTTGATAATCACCTATAGTTGATAATACCTCTTTAACTGACTGCTTTATTTTATCAGCCATTTCATTTGATGTTTTAAATTTAGATTGACCCTCTACAATACTGTCATCACCTATAATATATTTCATTATAGCCATTTTTTCAGTATCTGTATTATTTAATCTATTTCCTTTTTTGTCTACAAAAGGACCTGCATATACATCATTACCATTTGCGTCTTTTTGCACAGATGTGGTATTATCTATTATCGCATTTAAATTTTCATCTGATATATCATATGTAGTTTTAATTAAGTCTTTTAATTCATTTAATTTTCCTACATTATTAAACATTATTATATCAGATACCAACTGAGAATTTTCAGCATTCTTAAAACTAAACTCATCTTTATTTATAACCGCATTATCCATATCATCTTGAAAGACTGAGTGTCTTATCATTCCCTGATAAAGCTCTTTAAAATGTGGTGAGTTTACTCTTTCGTTAAGACTTTTTACTAATGCCTTCTCTCTTTCTTTTTGTAATCTATTTTCTCTTATTTCTCCTAATATACCGCCATTTAGAGTTAGTTTTAATTTATTATTATCATTTTCACCAGTAACTTTTTTAAATTGAACCATACCTAATCCTCCAGTTAATGCTCCAATAGTAAACTGTTCCCAAGTACTTCCTTCTTCCATTGTTTTTAAGAATGTACTAGATGCGGTTTTAAGCCAACTATTAGTTTTTTCCTCTGCATCAGGGTCTGTTCTAGATAAGTAAAAATTATTAATTTTCTCTGTTTGTCTAGCTCCTGCGTAATCACTAGCAAGCTGCTGCTCTACTTCTTCTTTACCTTCTGATAAAGCGTTGCTTATTCCTTTTATAGTACCTGTAGCTGCTTTTCTAACAGATGATAAATTACCTAAGTTTCCTACTACCTTACTTACTTTTCTAGCTGTATCATATCCTCTAGCATAAAGTTTAGCAAACTGAAACGCATTACTAGCTAATAATATAGGAAGATTTAATAGGAAATCTGTATTACCCATTTTTATTCTTCCATCATTTAACTCATTTAAGGAATCGTTATATAATTGTAAATCATTTTCAGATAGTTTAGAAGTATCATCATTTTCTACTCCAAATCTTTTATCGAGTAATCCCTTATGTTCTTTAAACCAACCAGTAGAATTATTTAGTGCTTCAATTCTTCCCTCATTTACTGCTGACATAGTTGTTCCTATAATAGCTGAAACAGCTTTTGGAGCCTGTATAGATTTAGTTAGTCCAGCTATTAATGTTGGAAGTTTCATAACTTTGAATAATGAGGTATAAACACTACCACTATAAAAAGCACCAACAGTAAAACCTAAATTTTTTATAAACTTATCTCCTAAAAAATTAGCAGTGAATATATTATCATACCATTCATTTTTATTTTCTTGGTCTGTGTAATAATTAGGAAGTATTTTTTCAGAATAACTATTTATTGTTTGAAATCCTTTACTCAGAGCATTATCCCACATACCAGTCATTGGATGTTCTTTTCCTTGAGTACCATTATATATAGATTGACCAATTCCATATAAAAGACCTAAGGTACCATCAAGAAATGTAGTACCTGCATATACACCTGCCTTAACAATACCATTACCTATTTGCCATATTGAACTTTGCTCTTCCCCTCTGAAATTGGCTAAATTATTTACCTCACTTATAGCGTGTGCTCTTCTATCTAATCTACTATCATTTACCCCTACATATCCTACAGATTCTTTAGGTGAGGATAATCTTACAGCTTCATCTTCTTCTGCTCTATATTCATTAAGTGCTCCATGTACTGATCTATTTAATCCTTTAAGAGGGTCAATTCCTCTTATAGTATTATCTTGTATTTGCTGGGACTTATCTATATTTTTATCATTTAACGTATCTTCCATAATTGTATTTTATTATTATCTTCTCTAAAGTTATATTTTACTATCAGTCGCTGTTTGTGTTTTAACTTGACTGTTAAATAAAGCATACATTCTGTTCATTAATTTATTAACACAGAATTTAGCTGTCTCAATATCACCATTATCTCTTGCATATTTTGCTTGAGTGTCTAAATACTCAAGTTCTGAAACTCCAGTGTCCACTATATTACCTTCGGTATCCTCATATTTATAAACGTTAGGATCGAGAACATCAAATTTTAAGGCAGCTTTTGTTATATTATTTTCTTTATCGTCTAATGATGTTAATTTAGCATAGCCGTCACCTATTGAATACGTTATACTATTATCTTTATTATTAAATAATGAAACAGCCTCATCTGACTGTAACTCCTTTTTAATTTTACCATTTTTATATATAAATACTCCAGACCCAGAATCAATTGAATTTCTATTTAAAATATTTCTTTTTATACCATAATTAAATGTATCATAATTTGTTATATTAGGAGTATATGATTTATATCTTATCTCACTTGTTTTAATTTCATTATTAATAGCTGTTTTTATTTTATTAATATTATTATTAAATTTAGTTTTATCAGTTATCATATTAGTATTAAAATTATAAGAATCAGTCATAGAAATTCCATACTTATCAGCTAATTTTTTTACTTCATTTAAATTATTATATTCAATAACAGGAGCATTACTTCTAGCAATAGGAACACCCTCATAACTTATAAATGAATTATTAGTTGTTTTTATTGCTAACTTAGCTGGATCCTTTAATATTGAATCTAAGAAAGTTAGATTATTATTTAATTTAGTTGTTTTTACTTTAGGGTCTATATTACTATGATTAAAAGTAGAATATGTAGAATTATCACTATCAACACCATTACCTTTTTTGATGTTAGCTCTCGTATCATAATCATAAGCTTTATTAGATTGTAATTGTGACTGTGGTGTACCTATAGATTTCCATAATCCTAAACCAGCGTAATAGTATGCTTGATTTAAAGCATCTTGATTATCCCAACTTTCTATATTAGAGCTGGCTACTACTTTATTAAAAATATCTTTTAATTCCTGAGGAGCATTTTCATCATTTACTATTGTACTATATATTTCTTTTGGGGAATAACCACTTTGAACCATTGACTGCCAGTATTGATTACCCATAACTTTCTCCCAATGTTTAGGATCACTTCTCATTACTTTTGATAGATATTCAGAAGCTGCCTCAGCCCTTTTTTGTATATCAGCTCCTGAAAATGAATCGTATGCTAATTTAGGATTTTTCATTAAATCCTCAAGTTTTAAATTTGAAGCGTCTCTACTAAAAAGCATTGTACTATCACGAAGTTTTGCATTTCTTTGCTCCTCTATTAATTTATCTCTTTTAGTATATGCTTGTTCAATAGGAACTATATCATCGGCATATCTAGTTTTCATATCAAGTAAACTTCTCCTACTATTAGGATTTAATCCTTGCTGAGCTAATATGTCAGCTTGTCTTCTTAAATCATCAGCATATGATTTGTATATAGCATGAGCATATGGTTCATCTTCCTCATTTGCCATTCTATCCCACACATTAGCTTTTACAGATAAATCACTATATTGATTTTCTATATCTTTGTGTTCAGTAGTAGCAGCATTTACTGGTTTAATCATCTCGTCATATGAAAATGGTTTAAACTTACTATCTATTATTAAATATTTTGATGCCATATTATCGTATTGTTAAATATCCCCCATAAGCCTCTGAATTAGTAAATCCTTTATCAGCTAAGTCTTTATTTACTTTTGCTTTTTCTTTATTACTAAGTTTATAATAATTTTTCTTATAATATAAATTACCATTGGAATCTATACCATAATACTGATTACTGCTATTTATCATATTTCTATTAAAGTCCTCAACTCCTATATCCCCAATAGAATTAAATAAATTAGTAAGATTGGCTGATTTAGCTGTTGAAGTTTTAGTATCTATACTGTCTCTTAATTGTGCTGCGGCTATTCTTGATTGTAATCTAAGTTTTGAATCTTCCTTATTAGCCATATCTGCTTTTAATGCCGCCTCAGAATTAAATTGATTAGTACCTCTATTAAAGGTCTCTACTCTTTCTCTTAAAGTATTATTATATTCCTCAGCCTGTCTAGCTAGATTACCATAAGAATTATTTGCATTATAATCAGCCGCTAGTAGTCCAGCAGCTGCTGTAGCTCTATTACCACCAGCATTATTTATTATTGCATTTCTTGTGGCACCTGCTTGAGCATTTAATTGATTTATATAGTAATTTCTATCTAATGGATTATATGTAAGATAATTACCTATTGGATTATAATTAATATTTGATATTCCATCTTCAGCATCAAGTATTAAATCAGCATTCTTATAATCTGGTTTATTAGTTAAGCCAAGTGCATCAGTTGTGACACCTAAAGCCGAACCTAAAATTGGAACATATCTTAAATCAGATAAGCTACCATTTTTTTTATTTACATTAAATTCATTATTTTCAGTATTTTCAGTATTATCTGAATTAGAATTATTATATTTATTTATAAAAGAATTATCTATATTTAATAATTCTGGTCTTATATTACTACCGACATCACCAGATTTAAATTGAAAACCATTAGGTGTAAAATCTTTATGTGTATTGTATTTACGTGGGTTAAACTTATTAAATTCACCACCATATGGATACATATTTTGTGTGTTTTCAATTTTATCTTTCTTATTTTCAGCTTTTGCTTTTTCTATCTCTCTTATTTCTTCTTGAACATTACGAAGTCTACTCATAGAACTATATAATCCATTTTTACTTATTGGATCATTTGGTCTTTCTGATGATTCTTTATTAACTTTTTCAGCTAATGCGGCAAATGAGTATTTTTCATATGATTGTGGTAAATTATATTGCTTTAGTAATTCTTTTGTAGGAAATAATCTATTACTAAATATATAATTATTGAATTTAACTTCTCCTTCCTCAACTAAATTAGGAACTCCATTAGAATCTTTACCTATATTTACTCCACCATTAGGATTCTCTTCGTGTGTGCCACCATTATTTATTTTAGTCACACCATTAGAGAATATACCACCGTGTTGTGTTTCATTAGGAATATTTGAATATAGATTTCCACCATTCTCAAATAAATATCCTCCATTACTGTGGTTCCATTTTGCAGCATTTTGAGCAAATATAGCTCTTTTTCTTGTCAACGCGTTTTTACTGTGTGTTAGTTCTTCAGTAGTTTTTCCTGTTCTATTTTTAGTAGCATTGAATTTACCTATATTATTTGGATTAATATGAATTGTTCCTCCAGCAGCTAATGTGTTTACATCATCATTGTACATATATGAGTTTGGCATTGATTGCAATCTTGTCTTATTCAAATCTGTAATATTCTTATTATTTAAATAATCAGTCATTAGTCCATAATTAATAGCACCTTGATTACTAAAATCAAGTGGTCCTCCAAATGCTGAGTAATTAGCTAATGCTATATTATCGTTTTGTGAATCTAATGTTTCAGCTCTTTGACTTAATGAATCTGTGCTTCTATAATTAGCTGAGTCAATTTGATTATTTAATTTTCTTGCTTTTTTCTTTGCCTTGCTATTTCCGCTAATCCAACCTCCGATAGAACTACCTAAGCCAGCTACACCTCCTATAATTCCACCTATAACACCACCATATTTAACACCTGTTGATACACCTGACACAGTAGCTTTAGCGGTATTTCCTAATCTTTGTCCTGTATTTCCTCCTCTAATGTCTCTCCAAGAATCTATTTTTTCCATAGGGGAATAAGCTCCCCACTCTGATAGCAAATCATCATTAGTAGTAGCTGATACTTGATTCGAACGAGAAGCACTTATATTATTACTAATACCTGATGTGTCAGCGATTTTAGCATTTTGTACACCAGAATTAATAATAGTACCTATTGAATTTCCTATATCCCCAAATGCTCCACTTAATTTATCTCTTTTGGCTGTCTTAGTATCAACTTGTCCACCGTCATCAAAGATATTAAGCGGTCTATTTGTTTTTCTTATAATTTTCTTCTTAGTCATAATGTACTCATTTATTTACAAATATAAGTAAATTTTAAATGTACTACAAGTTGTTATATAAAAATATAATAGAGTATAAATTATTTACTTATCTGTATATAATAATATTATTCAAAATAATTAATTACCATATCATGTAACTCTGTCTTATTAGTGTTAGCTGTATTCATAGAAAGTTTTAAGTATAACCAAGGATTTCTCATTCTATCTCTAGTATAAACAGAATCTCTTGGTATATTAGCTCTCCATACTCTAAATTTCTTTTTAAGAGTTGACGGTTTATCTAATGTATTTGTTAATGTACTTACTCCATTTTGATACTCATTCCACGTATTTAATGTATCAAATGTTGTATTTAGTAAATTACCTGAAGCATCCCAAGAATCTGCCCTAAACTCTAAGTTATCAAATATTTTATCATTTGTAGGGTCTTGATTAGCTATTACTGTAGTTGAAAATGGCTTATAAACATCGTAAAAGTAATTATAATTTCCAGCATTCATTTCCCAAATATATCCAAAAGATGTATTAACGGTATCGTGTCTAATAAATACTCCCTTATCTTGTACAGAAGCATACATTAAATTTGAAGTATCATTAATTCCATAATCATAAAATGATGTAAAACCATCTATTGATTCAGAATAAGCCAAACAATCAGATGGGGAAAATAATAATAAATCATTATTTATCTTATCATAAAAAGTTCTTAAATTTGAATTATCAGCAGTATTTAACCAAGAGTGAAATCCACATTTATCACTTATATTAGTAAATTGCCCATCAAATAAGTATAAATTTTTACTATTACTATCAGAAAAATAAATTCCTTTTGGAGTATTACAAATTGAATATAAGTATTTACATCCTATTTTATCAGATAAATATCTTTTACCTTGAACTTTTCCACTATTTGCTATTTCAATAGGAAGACCATTTGTAGATGAAACTTGAACATTCTCATTATAAAGTATCTGACTTATTCCTTTATCTTGAAATGCCAATAAATTATTATTTAGTTTATTTAAAGATGTTATATATCCTTTATTACCATCTAAATCAAGAGTTGAGGCTAGTGTTATATTAGTCCAATTATCAATTAGTTCTCCAGTTGTTTTAGTCTTTGTCCATGTTATAGTATTTTTAAATACATCAGGATTAATTTTATTAGAATTTATAGTGTTATAAGTATAGAAATTATTTTCCTGACTATAAACATTATTCATTAAATTAAAATTAGTTGGGGATATGTTTATATTACTTAATAATCCTCTATTTTTATCATATCTACCATCAAGATTGATTCTTGTCTCACACATAAATGATACTATATCAACTATTTGATTTTGATCTTCAGTGGTAAAAGGATATGTTTTCAAATTATCATATCTCTGATAATAGGTATCTCCCTCAGTCCAATACATAGTAGCTGAAGTTACTGCTGTACCACTTGAATCTAATAGATTTACTGCTTCACCTCCAGCTAGCCATTTATTATTTTCAAAAGCCTCCTCTGTTTGTCCACCAAATCTAGAAGAACTAGATATAGAATCATTATATAATTCCCCAAGCCAAAGCCATCCATAATCAATTCCATATCCAGTGCCACTGTTATTTTCTTGATAATCTATTGATTCATCTATAGTATCCTGTGATACTCCTGTACAATATTTTGAAGGTTCCCAGAAAAATTTATTGATTGTATTAAGTGTACTACTTACATTGTTTGTACTTCTATAAACATCAGAACTATAAGAATCGCCTTCCATTAGTGTGGGTAATATTCTTTCTTTATGGTCTGTTGAATAATTTAAAGCTAATACAGCGTGAGCAGTAGATTTATATTTCATACTTACTGGGTCTGTGCTATGATGGTCATCTGTATAACTCTTAGATGATAATAAAGTATAATCACTATTGTAAACATATTCTGGTAATGCACTTCCATTACTTATTACTATAGGATACCCATTATTATTTGAATCTGTCTGTTCTATTATAGGTGTAGTAAGTATTTTATTTACGTTTCCATAATATATTATATCATTTAATCCTGAATTTACTGGAGAAGGTAGTTTTGTTACCACTACTTCGTTTGAATCAAATACTGATATTCCTGATATTCCAGTATGAGTTGTACTTCCATTTATATAAGCATACCATATATTAGCAGCTGATAAGTATCTTGTATTATATGAATATTTTAAATTAGATAACTTTTTAATTTTAAGAGTAGCTGATTTATAACCATCTTTAGCATATTTAGTATTATTTAAAGAACCATTTCTATTAAATGGATATACAACAAATCCTATATTTGATTTATAAGTATTTACGTAATCACTCTTTGGATTTGATATTTCATCCATCCAAAACATCCCACTTGCATTAGTTCTAAATCCAAATTTAGATATATTCTCTATACCAACTGGTTGCTTATAAAATCCATAAGCTGTATCATTACTATATTTATCTGTTTCTGTACCTGTTTCAATTTTATAATTATTTGGTAAAGTAGATGATTGAATATCTATATCACCGACAAATGATGTTATAGGAACAATACCAACTATTCTTAATTTTAGAGATGAGGTATCTATACTTCTAATATCAGTGTTAAATTCTATATCAGGAGAATGAAATGTTACTATTGATGAGTCAACAAAAAAATTATTTGAATGAGAAGTCACTATTGTAGATTCCACAGTAGGTAATATAGCAGGAGTATCAAGAGCATTATAAATACTTTGAATCTCAGAACACATACTATCATTATTCGGTATAGGATAATTATTTCTGAATTCAAGCCATCTTCCATAACTTGTATAATCATAAGAATTTCCACTTTGTCTAAAATCATGAACTATTTTACCATTTGAAAATGTACCTGCCTTAGAATTATAGGAATCATCACTTGATGTCTCTGGTCTACCTTTCCAATCACCAGTAGCAGTCACAGCTGAGTTTTCAGTAGATGTAGTAGCATTAGTATAATCAAAAGGAGCATTTGGTCTAGCAAACCAAGATGACTGAACAAATGGTGAGTTACTATATCTATCTGAAACATTATATACTGTTGGACATAAAATACCTTGGCAGATACATTCTCTCTCTGCTAATGATGGATATACAACAACTGGTCTCATTTTATAATATCCATCACTTATAAGTTGACTTATAATAGTTGAATCTGATAATTTATAATAAGCAGTTGGTAATTGTAATGTACTTTTGTAAGTGTAGCTAGCTTCTGGATATGCTTGAATTCTTACATCATTCATCCAAATAGGTTCTGACCATTTTCCTGTATAATGTTGAAACTGTACTCCAAATCTATATGTCTCGTAGTGTTTAAAACCCTTTATAGAGTATGAGTTATATAATAAATTACTTTTATATGGATAGTATCCAGTAGCATCAGGTGTGTCTATTGAATCTCTAGACATAGCTGTAGTTGATATACCAGAGCAATTATTAAAAAATGTTTTTATACTTGAATTTATTATTTTTCTTTTAAGAGTTATGTTACCTAAAAATAACGTATTGTCTTTTTGTTCAAGTGTTTTAGAGGTTATTTCCTCACCACCGACATACAATAAATCTGTAGGATCAATAGATGTTCCTGTGATGCCATTATCTACAAAATAAGCATAACCATTACTATTTATTGCAATATCAACAACTTTTAATACAGTTGGTGTTGCATCTATTGATGTTCTATGTATCGAATAAATTCTAACATAATCAAAACTAGTGTCTAATCCAGATAAATTTATAGAAAAACTATTTCCAACTTTATCTTCTGCATTAGCTCCTCTATTATTATAAGATATATAATATAATGGTGATGTATGAAACACATTACTTTCACTACCATATTTATTAAAATAAGTAAATGAATATTGTATTGTACCGGGTGCAAACTCGCCACCAGATACTATGTTTCTTGATATATTGACTACTTCTTTTAATTTTAATTTTGGTACAAAATTAAAAGAGTCTTTATTCCAATTATCTATTTGAGCTGTTGTAGCTTTTATATTTATAAATCTTAATGGATTAACATTGTCAGTCCAATATACTTTTTGTATATCGTCGTTTTCATATATAGCTATACTATCAAAAGAATTAACATTAGACATACCAAGATTACCTGAAAATAGTATTTGACTACTCCAACTATTATCATTGTTATATGTATATTTATATATATATTGATTTAGGTCATTTACAGTAGAGAATACTATAAGATTATTATTTAATACAGAGTATCCTATTGGAGTACCATAAAAATATCCTTCTCCTGTGTCCATAGGAATCTTTGAATTACCTTTTTCATTTGTAATACTGAACATAGTATTATTGTTAGTCGGGGTAATTCTTATATTTCTATTCTCATAAGCATACTTAGAATTATATACAGATTCACTTAAATCTCTATTCATTCCTTGAATTATAAACTGAGACTGTTTTTTCATGATTATTGTACTTTAATTCTTTCCTTTGTTCCATTATTAATGAACCCTGTTCTATGCTCAGAATCTCTTAATATAAGAGTTCTCCATGAATTATAGAATGATTCTGCTTTATCTATTGATAATCTATTAAATTCAGATTGACAGTCACCGACAGCCCAAGCATATTCTTGCTGTGTGTTATTAAGTGCCGCTCCTGATATTTTATTTAAATCAAATAAGATAGTAAACCATTGTTTTTTTATATATAACTCAAGAGCTCTAGTAAAACTACTATTATCGGGTAATAATGGATAACCATCTGAATCTGTAGATATTGCCTCATAAGATACCTCAATGTTTCCTTCTTTTATTGATACATATATAATATTACCTTGTATTTTATAAGTAGCGTCATATATACCTTTTTCTTTATTTTCTTTACATTCACTCATATGAAATGTATCAGTAGAATATCTTAAAGTTGGGCCTTTTACTTCTCTTACTTGTATCATATTATAGTAATCACAAGGTAACGCGGCTCTATAATTATTAATTTCAAGTATTTGTGTCTTTTCCTCAAACATATTAGGGACACCTACTATTCTCATAAAGTCAACAGTATAAGCTACTACCTGCTCAAATGTAATATCCCTTAATAAAGGATGCTGCATTATTTTATCAAGTATATATTTAATATTAACATAAGTCTCTGCCATATCTATTTAGTATTATATGTAAAAGCTTCTAAATTACTTTCTTTTATATTATGTATAAGCATCTTTTTTAAAACTCTATTAGGACTAAATTTATAAAAACTTTTATTTATATATTTAGCTTTATATTTATTGTAGTATATCAAATATTTAATATTACTATCTGACCTAATAAGTGTTTTTTTATTATAAGAATCCTTATCCTTATACCAAAGTTTTAATGTCTCATTCCAATCTATACTATTATCAGAAGTATATTTACCATTTTTATTTATATATCTTATTTTTGTTTTTCTTATCTCTAAATTTCCCATATTATATGGTAGTTCTATGTCATTTCCTAAAGAAAGTAATTCTCTAAGTTTATTATTTATAAGTCTTGTTATACTTCTATATTGAGATATTGTTATAATATATTTTTTATCTTTTGGTCTTATTAATTTATAAAAATTAAATCCATCAATTATACCATAAGAATTTGTAACTGAGTGAACTCTTTTATTATTTACTTTTTTAATATTATTAATAAAAGATTTAAAGTTTATATTGTCATCCATCTATTTGTTTTTGAATATTACTTTTCATATTATTTCTAATAAATGATGCTATATCAGATAAGTCGTCTTTAGCATTATTTTCCTCATCCTTAGGTCTATATTCAGCACCTAATAATTCTCTAACTATTAATTCTATCATTGGTGGAACTAAGGCTTCCTCAATAGGAAAATTCATATCAAGAACATCACATATAGTATCTTCACTTGAAGATGAACATTGTAATTCAGCTGCTTTTTCCGCATCTTGAAATACGCCAGTGAATCTTATTTTTGATAAATAAAGAAATTGTGGATTACACGATTTAAAATATAAATAATTATCTGGTCCAATAGAACAATAAATTATATTCTTTAAATATTTATTCTCACCTACATATTTCATTCTTTCTCTATTTATATATGCAATATGTATTCCTTGATAAAAATCTATAGGATAAACAGATGGATTACCTATATGTATTAAATATGGTATTTTAGAAGTGCTTCTTAAATAGTTGCCTCCCTCACACGGTTCTCCAGATATAGATGGCACTTCAACTAAATCCAAGCAAATTGTCTGGTAGTTACTTTCTGATATTTCCTTTTTAATATCAGAATATTTCTGCTTTAAAAGAAAAGCTCTGTATTTATTTAATAGAAATATTATATGTTCCTCAGTAAATTGAGAGTCATCAGATATTATCTTTAACTCATCAAGAATCATATAAACAAGTTCCCTATATGTACTCATGTATTATATTATTTTTAATAAAAAAATTCTTGCTTCAAAGATATATAAAAATTATCTAAGTAGCAAGAACCTTAATGTTTTTGTGCATAAGCAATTAGTGTAATACTTATTATTATGTACTACTACAAGTTACAGAAGTATTAACTATATATTTACGATATGGTATAAGGCAATCAGATCCATATAAACAAGTAAGAGCTTTTTCTATTATTCTACTTTCATCTTCTGATATAAATGAAGAACAATCACTATCTAATAACTCTTGTATAAATATCAATACAATAAGTTTATACACACTTGTATAATTTTTATATCCTAATGTAGATAAAATATTAAAATATCTATCTAATGCTGTGAATACTACATCATCCATGACAAGAACAATTAGAAGTATTTGTAGTATCTAAATCAATATTTTTAAAAAACATATTCCAAAAATTAATAGATTTAGTATAATTACCTGTTTGAATAGCTAATTTTAATGCTTTTAATCTAAGAATAAAATTAATAAATCCTTTTGGGATATTACAATTATTCGTTAGTTCATTCATATAATTTATAGCATACTGATATAACGGATATAAGTCAATTGCTACTCCTACTGTACTAATAACATCTTCACCACAAGGAGTATCACTTGACGGGGTACCTTTTGTAGTAATCCACACAAAAAACATATTAGAATCTAAAGCTTGTAATAAATCACTATATGTTAAAGATAATTGAATAGATTTATTATTACCAGATAAAGTATTTAGATATATTTTATTTGTACTAGGTCCAGTTTCTAAAAATGTATCTTGCGTATCTATAGCAACATTATCTATGTACACATTAGTATAATAAGATTCATCTTTAACTGACGCATCTATTGTTAGAATTGTGCCTGCTTGATTAATACTTAATTTATTAAATTGTATCATAGTATAATTATTTTATAAAAATAAGGGAGGTTTTTTGCCTCCCTTATTAAAATTTATTCAGAGACGCTTAAAGTCGCTATTGAAAGTCCTGTAGCAGTATTTATAGCAGTTATAATGCTATTTGTCAGAACATTACTAGTAGCGTTATTAGCTCCTATCTTAGGAATTGCTATAGTAATTACTTTTTGGGATTTCTGCACGTCTTCGTTTAAACCAGAATAATTATACGTAAGATCTATTACATTATAAGCTAAACTAGGATCAACGAGATAAGCAGTATTTATGCTATTAGGGAATCCCATTTTTCTATACATATCCCCTCTTTCACCCATGCAGAAGTATTCTATATCAGCTATACTCTTACCGTCTTTAATAACACTAGTAGAAGTAACCTTATTAACTGTACCCCATATAAGCTCATCACCATTTGATATTACAGTCATCGGTTGAAGATAGAAATTAACAGGTACTTGAGGAAATACACCAAGAGACCAGAATTGAGGAGCTTCCTCTATTACTATTCCTGTATAAGTTCCAGTAAGAGTGGATGCTACTGTACTTGTTGTTACTTCTACTGGAGTACCAGCAACTACAGAAGGACTAGTTCCACCTGTCTCAAGATAGAATTTAAGAAGTCCTTGCTCATCTTTACTGAAATTCTTTACAAGAGAAAGAATCAATTCCTTATATAAAGTAGATGCTGTTGCTCCTGTAACAGCGTGATACATACCATACTTAAAATATTGATCTTCCTCAGATAGTCCAATGTAATTTCTAAATGCTATCCTAAGAATATAGTCTTGTCCTGCAACAGGTGCACCACTATTTACTGCGGAAGAAAGAGTCAATTTATACTTATTTAAGTTATATGCCAAAGCATCGCCATCTGTTGCTTTTCCACTAACTATATTCGCAGTATTAATTAAATCACTTCTAGTTAGTCCACCAGAACCCATATACTCAAAATATAAATGAGATTTTTGAGTATCATTCTTAACTGCTATCGCACCAGCATTATCTGTGGGTGCTACATTACTAGCTATTAATTCCTTAGCTACGTAAAGTTGTCTTACTTGATTTGTACTAAATGTTGCCATATTAATCTATTATTAAATTATATAATTTTTACGCTTGTTTATTTATATTTGAAATTTTACTAATTAGAGCTTTTTTCACGGCTCTTTCTAGTATAGTTCTATGTATTATAGTATTTAACGCACACTCTGTAATTGTATTAACTCCATTTATAAAAATGTTATCTGGTAAATTAACTAATATTATAGGAGATGGTTTTTCAATATATCTTATTAAGTATTCTCCTATATTATAATTTGATAGTATCTCAACTATATTACTAGAAACATCCAATCTTAAGGCTCTTCTTTTATTATATTTTTTAAATGGATTCATACATATTCTATAAAAATCATCTTGTTTTACAGGTATAACTGGTACTAAAGTTCCATTTTTACAGCCTAACGAAGAATCATCAAATGTAATACTCTCGTAAGTAATAAACCATATATTAGCTGGTAAATTATAAAAAACCGATTTACTTGATAATCCAGATGTTGGTTTTGGTGTAATTTGCTCTCTACTAACTTGTGTCTTTACTAGTGCGTCTAAACTTCTTCTTATTTCTTCTGTTTTTTCAAAAGAATCACCATAGTAGTTTTTACCATTATAATATTCCATTATAATAGATTCTTGTGCCTCAGTAAGAAAAATAGACTTTTCATACTCACTAAATTCTAAAGAATCTAGATTTTCTTTTGAATCAAAATCTTTAAATCTTCTATAGCTATCTACAAGAACATCGAACTCGTTTGAAAATTCCTCTGTTGTCATTTCTACATTATTGTTTATTTTGTGGACTAATTTTTCCTCGTGTGCTTAAAATTAATTCTACAGCTTTATTTAAAATATCTATATGTACAATAGGATTTAACGAACATTCTGTTGTAACAGAGACTCCATCTATGGATAGATTATCTGGTAAATCAGTAAGTATTATAGGATTAGGTTTCTTTACATATCTTATTTTATATACTGTAGTAGAATTTGATGAAACAGATCCACTTATAGGTATTATTTCTGATAAAACATCAACTCCTGATACATTTTGAAATAATCTCCAGCATTGTTTTTTAAGAGGTTGTGAGTATGCTTTTGACATTAATCTATCAAACTCTTTATAGTTTATAGGAATTACAACATAATTATTTATAATATTATTTGTTGTTATAGTAAATTTTTCATTTAACATAAATAATATATTAGTAGGTAATTGGTATATTATACCTCTGCTATCATATAAAGATGTTTGTGAAGCTAACTTACTTGGTGTGTTTATCGTAATTAAATTAGAAAAATCTACTTGTCTTCTTTCAGATTCATCAAATCCTTGACCTTTAATAGGTCCTTGTTCAAAATACTGTTTAATTATAATATCCTGAGCTTGAGTAAGAAATATTGATTTTTCATATTCATCTAAAGATAAATCAGCCTTTGAAGTTGTGTCTCCAAACATAGCTTGATTGTTATAGCTATTAAGTAGTGTATCTATACTATTACTAAACTCTTGTGTTGTCATAAAAATTACTATTTTGTAGATACCATTCCTAAATTGGTTTGACTATTAACACCCAAAGATACTTGACTTCCTAAATCTCCTGCATAAGAAGCTTTTGCTAATTCAACAGCTCTTTGTAATATATCATGATGAAGAATCTTATCAAGTATGCATTCTGTTTTTATTGGTATTCCATCTATTGATGTTCCTTCTAAATCAGTTAAAATTATAGGAGTTGGTCTCTTTACATATCTTATTGTATATTTAGTTAATGAGTCATTAGGTCCTATTATTATATCAAATGTTAAATTTGCAGGAGTACTGGAACTAAGAACTCTCCAAGCTTGATAATGTAGAGGTCTTTTAAATGGCTTAGACATTAACATAGAATATTGCGTATAAGATATAGGTATTACTGTTAGTAATACTGTGTCGCTATTTCTTGTAACCTCTGCTGTTTCATTTATAACCATCATTGTATCTACAGGAAACTGTGCGCTCTTGCTGTTTGTTCTATGATCAAAATTTGAAGTAGAGAAATCAGAAGAGCTTTTTACTAATGTAGTAATGAGTTTTGAAAAATCTATCTGTCTTACTTCACTTCCATCAAATCCTGACATTGATTTATTCTGAGTTGGATCAAAATAAGCTTTTATAATCTCATTTTGTGCCTTAGTCAAAAAAACTGACTTCTCATACTCATCAAGACCCGGAGCTTGATTACTCATTATATTGTTATAAAGAACATCAAATTCATTGGAGAATTCTTGTGTCGTCATATCCTTATTGTTTTAACTTAGCCTCTAAAGCAAATTTTATATCCTGATGCTTTGGTAAATTAAGATACTTAGCAGCTATATTTAATGTTGGTTCCTCATTATTCTCACAAAGAGGACTTCCATCACTCTTAAGATATAAGAAATTTCCTCTGTTAGATATTAAGCCAGCTTCTATACTCTTTTTAATAAGAGTTTTTGTACTAAGCATTGGGTCAGTCACTATTCTTAAAAATAATTTACTGTCTGCTTGAATAAGATTATTAATCTTAGTTTGTAAAAACTCAAGTTTTACATTAGGTGAAGTAGGTCTCCCATCTATAGATTCAACTATAGTTCTTAATGTATCTATGTCATCTTTTATTTTACCAAATTCCATATAGCATTTCATTGTAGAACTCATATTATCTTTAGCTAATTTGTTCTCATCGCCCTCAACAATAATTACAAATTGATACGTTGCTTTTGGTGAGTCTTCCATCACCTTTAATGATGGTGCTATATAATCTTTGTTAGCTAATAGTATTTTATATCTAATATAGTCTTCTGGATCAGCAAGATTAAAGTAATTATCTTGTTTTGTAAGTCTTACTTTTGAAATACCTTTATCATTGCTATCATCCCAAAAATTATCCTCACGTCTATATATACTAAGAGCGTTGTACTCTAATCCCATTATATCCTCTAAATATGCCTTCTCAGAATCTGTAAGTATATTAACAAACATTCCAGATGACAATCTTGGAACAACAAATGTTCTTACTGCATTTTCAGCCATTCCTCCATAAAGAATATGTTTTGGATTAGTTATCATTCCTCCTTCTTTAGGAATGTGTCTTACTATAATCCTTTCATTACGTAGGCAATTTATTAAATTACCTGAGTCAACATTTTTACTCTGTTTGTTGTAGTTTGATTGTCCTTTTATAATAGTGTCTTTCTTAACTTCTTGCATAGGAATACTTTCATTATCAACATCAATTTCAAAATCAGGATTATTTATATAATCTGTTTTTTCTTCCATTTTTACTTTTGCCATATTTTCTCCTTAATATTTTATTAAAAATAAGGGAGGAGTTTTCCTCCCTTATAATAGTATTTTATCCTTGTAAAATAGCTGGTATTAATGACATTGTCCTTGTAGGGTCAAGCACACATATACCTAAAGTAGCCATTCTATGAATTATAGCGGCATCCTCGTCAAAAGACATATTAGGATTACCTACTTGTCCTGTAAATGGATTTCTTAATCCCCACTGATACCCTCTATATTCTGTACTTCCTTTTATCTTGCACTTAAAAATGTTTGGCTGATCCATAGTACCAATATACATAATATCGTATCTATAAGACATTGCCACACCACCATTAGGATGAAGAATCTTATTTCTTACAGGGTCATCGTAGAAAGGATCCACATCAATCTTAACTCTAACACCATTAGGTGCTTTATATTCTACAAATTGGAATCCAGCGGATAATGAATTAGAATGAAGCTTAGACTGTGTTTTTTCAATAACTCCAATTGAGCTATTGTCAAGTACGAATTGTGTCCATCCAGATATTACATTAAGAACTGCCTTGTGGAATTGAATAGCTCCTCTTTCACCAGTCTTAATTATGAAATATCTATCACTCATATCAAGTTTAGATGCTGATAATTCATAGAGAGCATCCTCAAGTAGCTTGAGAGAGAAAGTATTATAATACATAGTATTAGCTACTTCCATCTGCTCAAACAAACCAGCACCTGTCTTAATAACACCTCCAGATTTACCAAAGTTCATATATTCACCATTGGCATTTCTATTTGAAGTACCAAAAGCTAATACATTATTCTTATACTCTGAAAATTGTTGCTCTACTTCCCAATCAACGTTGTGCATCCACATAGTGGCGACATCCTTAACAAGCTTACCACTTTCTGTTGGTTTAGTAATAGGAATACCAACAGCTAATTTCTTATTAAGCATAGATCCGGGTACCTTATGTTGTATTCTTACTGTAGACCACTCATTTCTCATAGATACAGGACTAGTGAATCTAACATCACCAACCTTTCTAGATAATTCTTTTTCTACAGGAGCAAAGTCTACTGAGAATCTTTCACCAGCAAGAAGTCTTTCAGCAGGGCAACCTGTTGTATTACCTCCCATAAGCTCTACCTTATATACAGCATTAGTGCCTTCCATTCTAGCATCGCCAAGAATTCTAAAAGGATAAACTTGATTAAGATGACCTACAATAACCTCGCCATCTGCAAACCAATCTTCAGAGAATACTAGATAGAAAGGAACTGTTCCAACTCCTACATTGCTACTAGCAGCAGTAACTACAGTCCCATTTTCATCTCTAGCCTCAACTAGTGGAATAGCTCTTCTTGAAGAGCCGATTACATCCCAATAATACTCATTATCATCCTCAAACTCCTTTATAGGAAATTGATTCAAAAATGTATCAAGCGATTTACCTCTATAATAGGCAAGCAGTTGAACCATGAGATTAGTGGCTTTCTGTGGAGCTAACTGAAAGATTGAACCTAAATGATTTTCCTTAGTAAGTCCTTTCCAATGTTGGAATCCTACCATTTGAAATTTACCTAACTTTCCAGCCATAATTTTTAATTATTTATCATTATTAATATATTAAACATCAAGGTCCCAACCTTTTTGAATAAAAGATTCTGGGTCATCCTCAACTCCACTTACAAATTTTAAATTGCCGTCAGATGTTCTAACTGTGTTGTTAAGAGTGTTTTCCAATTCTCTAAGACCTTTATTTACTTCTTTTTTTACTTTGTTTTTAACTAAACCATCAAGATTTTTAAATCCATCAGTAAGAGTATATATTAATCCAACATTTTTAAGAAAGTCAAGTCTATTCTCTTTTTCATATTTTTGAATAGCAGTATAAAGTTCTCCAGTATCAGGATTCTTGTAAATTGGTTTACTAATATTATCGTAAACCTTTTTTCTAGTAGTCGCATCAACATTAATTTCACCAAATACTTTATTATCTTCAAGTATTGATTTCTTTAAGTTCTCAGCTTGTTCCTGTCTTTCCTGTGTCTCTTTCTTGTCTTCTTCTTGAGCTTCTTTTATTAGATTGTCATACTCAGTCTGAAAAAATTCTTTGTTTCCTGACAAAGCCTCCATTGCATCATCAACATCGGTTCCTATATTTATGGATTTCTGCACTTCTCTTTGTGCTCTTTCCTTAGTGTAACCTCTGTTAATAAAATCCTGATAAATAAGTTGCTTTCTTAATTTTTCACCCTCTTCGGATTCATCAGAAATAGTGCTATCTTGTAATGAATTCAAATAACTTAATGTGTTTTCATATCTTCTTATATCAGTTGGTTCGACACCAACATTAAGAGCTTCGTCAATTCTTTTTTGTTTCTCATCAAGTTTTGATTGAATTTGATCATTGATAGCTTTAGATAAATCTTCTGGTTTTTTTATGTCCTCAGCAACTTTGTCATCAAGGTCTGGGAAGATACCATCTTCTTTCAAGGCTTTGGCAATGGAAGAATAGAAGATGTCTTTTGGAGAAGTACCATCACCTTTAGGATTAGTATCTTCCTTACCCTTAATGTCATCATCTTTTCCACTACCTACGCTCTCTGGTTTATCTGTAAATAAAGTATCTACATTTACAACCTCAGTAGTTTCTTTTTCTTTTTTATCTTTATTAGACTCATCAGAGTCTTTAGTATCATTATTATCTGATGAAGTATCATCTTCATCCATATTAGTAAACAGATCATCTATCTCATCTGTTCCTAATATATTATCAGTACTTAATTCTTCGTCTTCCATATCTTCTATTATTGTAATTTAACTTCACAAAAGTAAATACTATTTATAATTTATACAATATAATAAATACTATATTTATAGTAGTATAAATAAATAATTTATAATATAGTATTTGTACTTTTCTTTAATGTTTATTTAATATAGGATTATATAATATTATAGACTTTTATACAAAGTATAATATTATATAATCTTATATACTATACGTCTTTTAGTTGTTTCTCATCTATTTCTTAGGAGACTTAGCAGAAGGCTGCTTAGGTTTAGATTTAGATGGTTTTGATTTACAGGATCTTTTAGCCATAATCTTTAATTTTAAATTGTTAAACTATTTCTATTGTTACTGATTCTCCTCTATGGGTAGCATCATCAATAAGTTCTACTAATTTTAATTCGTATCCAGTTGAATTAATAACTTTACCAACAACTTTATTTTCTCCTACTAATATACATCCAGCTGTATCCGCATTTGTATTTCCCCTATGAATTAGAATACCTTCAAACGATGGTACATTTAATAGTCTTGGTAATTTTCTTTTAAATTTAGGTGATACAGTAAGTATTACATTATATATTCCAAATGGAATACAAGTATTAGCATATACTTTTGTTTCCCCATTATCAAATTTACCATTCTTATTTAAGTCTCTATTTTTATCTTCTAATGTATTACAAAAGAATTTATCGTTTATGTATAGGTTTCCTATTGTATAGGTATTTCTATAATACATTCTTTTTAGTTTTAGTTTCATAATCAAATATATCAAATTTATAGTCGTGTTTCTCTTTTAATACTTTATCATCATTAAAATTAGTATTTTCATTTGGTTCATTCGGCTTAAATAGCTTTTCATCATCATCACTATCATCATTGTCTGTGTCTGACGTTTTACTATATGGGGCAACCCCACCTAAAATATCTTTTATCTGATCCTCTGTATAGTACATTCTTTGTAAACATTTGCTATCAAGACAAGAATTATTTAATAGTCTGTGAACTATTCCCTTTAATCTATATACTTCTACACGATTAGCTTCAGACATATCTATATAAAACTGTAATTTTTTATTATTGTCTTTTACAATACTCTCATAAAACTCCAATGATTTCTTTAAATTTTCAATCTCATTAAAGTCAACTTCCGTATTGTATTTTTTTCTAGCAAAAAACCATGATGTCCATCCACTAGCAATAGTAGTTAAAACGCCTACTCCCCCAGTAATTAGTATTCCAAGATCTATCATTTATTTAATAATTTTAATAAATTTTTGTTGTTTATTTTCTATATAAGGATTATTTTCTATAATATTTACTTCTAACACATTATGCTTTTTTTGCAACCATTTAGCTATAAAAAACTTTTTAGGTGGATTTATAGTTTCTTTTTTATATCCTGTTATTATATATTTCTCACTTTTAAAAGAAGTTGATACAAATATTATATTAGGATACTTGATACTTAAATTTAATTTATACCAATTATTTCTTATAGTAGTATCTATATTTATAGATTCATTTTTAAATAGTGTGTCTTTAAATATTATAGTATCTTTCTTATATGCCTCTGATAATAAATATTGTAATTGCTCTATCTTTTTGTCTTTAACTTTAATAGTTTTTCTTACTTCATTTAGTTTTTTTACTATAGAATCATTATTATAATTAAGTTCATCTATTTTAAATAAAAAGACTTTATTATTGTTTTGCAATGAGTCATTCTCAGCTATATAAGCTTTTTCATTTTCTTTAGATATAGATAACTTATTATTAAGAGATTTATTAATCGTATATAGACAATGAATCGCTAATAACATTGTTATAAACATTATAAGTAATCCTGTATATATATAGTTTTTAATCTTATTCATTATTTATTATTTTTATGTAATGATAATTTTTTAATTGAATTATCATCATCATGCTTTATCTTATCTAAATTTAATTTTTCTTTATCTAGTTTAAGTTTCTCATCAAATTCTCTTATTTTTTCAATAAGATTTTCTTTATCTAAATTGTTATCATTAGTATTATCAGTGTTGCTATTATTTATAATATTACTTTCAGCTTGTAATTTTGCTATAGTGAGTTTTGTATCATTATCTCTTATATTAGCATCATCTCTCTGCTGTAATTCATCTCTTTTTGATTGTAAATTAGCTTCTGATATTTCTTTTTGCATATTAAATTGACTTTCTTGAGCTTGTGCGTCTCTTTGCTGCATATCTCTTTCATCTTGTTCAACAAGTCTTTGTTTCTCTACAATAGAACTTGAACTATATAATTTCATTATAGTTGAGAATGATAATTTCTGATTTTGTAATGCAGCTTGTGCTAAAGTATCTAATTTTTGTGAAAGCTCTTGTGTTCCAGAATTATTATCAACTAGTAATCCATAATCAGCATCAGCAAACTCATCACCATCAATATCCATAATTTTTAATGAAGTGTCTGATAGTAAGTATTGAAATTTTTTACTTCTACCTTTTAATGCTATTTTAGCTGTTTCGAGAAAACATTCTAATACTCGTCTTTTTACATCATCATGTTGTACGTATAACCATTCTGTTATATGTGATGATTGAAGTGTCGCTCTTTCTACGCCACCAACTGTTTCTCTATTACTTATTTGACCCTCTCTTTGTTTTGTAATACCAGCTACCTCAGACATTTCGAGTTTAATAAATTCAAGTAAATTTATATTTTGCTGTATTGCATTACCATATTCCGCGTCAATAACACCTGAAGACGCGTTGTTTAATCCACCTGCTAATTTACCTGTGGATGCTCCTATATTACCTTCTCTAAAACTATCTTCAACAGCAAGTCCATTAGCCTTTGCAAAATACATCCATTTTTCTATATCCCATCCTTTAGGTATTTTTGCTAAATCAAGCTTTAATATTTTTCCCCAGCTTCTAGCCATTAACTTATTTAATCTATCATGAATAATATCATATAGATAATTATATTGTTTCATCATATCAACTAATGAAAATGGTCTACTTTCATTCAAGTTGTATATAGAACCAATAATACCAAAATGACATCTTGAAGGATTTGATAAACTATTATATTGAATTACTCTAGGTCTCATATTAACATAAATATCAGTACCTATTTTAGTTCCTTCCCAAGCCTCATTTATATAAAATACTTGTTCTTCTTCCCCTTTTTCTTTGTCAAGAATATATGTTTCAGGATATATATTATAAACTTCTTCTCCTGTTTCAGGATCATATGATTTTACTTTTTTAACTTTCTTTCTTGACTTCCAATACATTCTGAGTACTCTAAGATTACCAGCTAAATCATAAGGTAATAATGTATTGGACATAGAATCTGAGAATAAGTTAAAAGGATCAAAGTAAAATCCATTAGTACTCATCTCATCTCCTACCATATTATTATTTACAAATCCAAATCTTTCATCTATATTATCCATAGAGTCAGTTGCCGCTTGACCTACGTGATCTGGAATATTTTCTATATAATCTCTATCTTTCTTAGTAAGTACATCATAAAATGTATCTATTACTTTACCCGGACTCCAGTAATCCTCAATTATTATAATATCTGCGTCTTCTATATTTGATGAATATCCAGATTTAAATATTCTTACTTTAAGTGGATTAAGTTTTTCAATAGTTGGTTCTCCACCAATTATATCACATTGATATATCTCTTCTGCAACTGTTGCCGCATCCATAAAACCTTTATTAAATAATAAAGGAATATTATATTCTTTTACATAATGATTTAGAAGAGCATTGGCTCTGACTTCTCTTAAATCTTGCCATTCATAACTATAATATTTATTTAATTTTTCAAGTTCTGAGTTGTACTCATCTTCTGACCGTGCTTTATTAGATACTAATTGTTTTAAACTTTCAAATATCTCATTTTTTTTATTATTTTCTATTTCAGAAACAGCGTTTGGATTAGTTACAATTACTTTATAATCAAATACTCTTTTTGATTCCTCACCTCGTAGAACATTTAGTTTACTGTTCATTATAGGATAATGCTGTATTCTATCTGGTATATAGCCAGCTTTTATATTTTCTGGATTAAGAACTAGTTCTAAGTCAGACATATGTAATTTTCCATTCAGTAAATCATAATTTATTTTCTTATGAATTACTGATTTTCTTACTAAACTGTAGTTAAAAAATGTTTTACTATCAGCCCAATCAAGATGCTTTTTTCTCCATATTTTAGTCTTACTACTAAATGGTAATTGTTGTGGAGGTAAGTTTAAAAATTCTGACATAGTATATGTATTATCTTTATTTTTGCAAAACTATATAAAATTATCTATTTATACAATATAATAAATAATTTATTAATATATAAACTCTGTTTTTATTAATTATTGTTAGTAAATTTATTATCAAAATTATTTGTAAAGAACTTATCATTTCCAAGATAATCTGAGGTTGTTTCTGAATTCTTTATTTTATCAGGATCTCCTCCATATAATACAAGTTTATCTTCTCTTAAGAGCATTAACATACCCATAGATGATACTCTATCGAAATTTCCTATTGAATTATAGAGAATAAGTTCTTTTAGTAATGCTCTGTTTCTTATTGTATATAAACTTGGTATAGTTACTTCAGTATCTTTACCATCCATATTTTGTATTACTGTAGTAGGTTTTAATAACCAAAATTTTAATAGTTTTTTACCATAATTATTTATAGGTAAATTAGCATTAGTTCCTTTAGCTTTATTACCATAAAAACTACCTTTTATAATATCCTTATCTTTTAGATACTCTAATGTATCTGTTAATAAATATGTACTATTCATTTTTGAGAAATATGCAAATAATCCTTTTTTATTATTTTCATAATTCATTCTAGCATCATAAAATAAACATAATCTTCTTGTTATCTCATAGTAATCATCAGCAAATAGTGGTCTACCTGTATATTCAGCAACTATTTTATCTGTCCATAAGTCAAATACAAACGTAGAGCCTAAAGACATTGTATTAGATTGGTCATCATCATATGGGTCTGAGGAAGCTATATATCTATTACTATATACTTTAGAAGTAGCCTTATTAATTTCAGGCATATTAAATATTTCAATACTACCACTTACTTTATTATCTTTATGAGGAAATTCTCTTATTGGAGAATCAGTAGTAGGTCTAAATTCTATTGTACTATTTTTAGTAATTATTAAATTTCCAGTATAAACATCTGAATATTCATTAGGGTTAGAGTCAATTTGATTTAATCTTTCAGTTAAATCAGTAACTGGAAATAAATTTACTCCTGTTCTAAGAATAGCTTCAGCTGGTGTTATAGGTAATTCAGCTATTGTCTTAACAATAGTGTTGGGGTCTGTTGAATTATATTTAACTCTATATCTATTAGTTAATATTTCTATTAAAGCTTTTGTAACATCAGATACACCATCTTTATTATAACATCCTTTTCTATTTATATATCCGGGGAAAAAGAATACAAATAACTTTCTACCTTGATTATTTTTATCATATACATTTGGTAATGAATACATATTGTATCCTTTAGGATTATACATAATTTCTCGTGCTCCAGAGAAATCTGATTCTTTATCACCTGCTGTCCCCTGTAAATATAAAACACCAAAGGTATAGTCACCCTCTTGTACTGAAGGAAGCATTGTATTATATAAATCTATTAATCTTGGAAATGTACCAAATTCCTCAACACCTATGAACACGGCTCTTTTACCTCTTATCTTTGATTCATCATCCTTAGATGAAACGCCTAACACTGAGTTAAGAGTTCCTCTTTCTATGTCTAAATCAACATCTTTATATCCCATAACCCATGTCATATCCTGTAAAGAATTTTTTATTCTTTTTCTAGGAAATTGTGTATTTTCGGCACAAAAATTTGCCATAGTTATAAATTTATTAAGAACACCGTCTTTTATAAGATATTCTTTTTGTGATGCTGTGACTACTGATACAGTATTTGTACAAGCTTCATTATTTTCACCTAATATAAAATTTCTAGTTATAATAGATGCCATACTATATGATTTAGACTTACCTCTGGCAGCTAACTCAGCACCATGTTGACCAGCTAATCTAGCATAATTTATATAATGAAATCTCCAATATATACCTTCCCAAAGTTCAGGAAAATCAACTACTCTATTAGCTCTTTTAGTACCTTTAACTATTCTAGATTGAACTATAGGACAATAATTTATATAAAAATATAATGCTCCTGTAATCCATTCTCCGTCAGATTTTCTTACATAGCCATTCCAACACCTATCTCTTTCTTCTCTAATCCATTTACCATACTCACTATTAGGATTAGAGTTTGGTTTTAATGATGTAAAACATTTATAATCTTTATAATGAATTGCAGATGGTCTAAAATAATCCATATTTTCAAGTATATGTGGATTAGTTAAATCAATTATTATTTTACCATCGCTATCTTTAGGTCTATCTTTAGCATGTTGTCTCGATACAGATGTTAAATTTTTAATAAACTCTATATTATTAATACAATCTAATAACTGATCTTGTACCTCCTGTGGTAAAGATTCTAATAAGTCATCTGTAATAGGAGTTTGATATTTATTCAGTGTGATATTCATTTCCTTCTCCTCTTATTACTTCTATATATTCTTTACTTTCTATCCAATTGAATAACAGTTTAATAAGTTCTTTATCCATATAATTAATTATCCCATCTTTTAATTCTACGGCAGTATTACTTACTCTATTAAGTATTATTATCTTTTTCTTTACTTCCTTATTAACAAACCATAATGTATAATTATAATCTTTATAAGTATTATATATATGATTTGGAATTATTGTTTTTTGTAGTAGTAAATGTCCTTCGACATTAATTTTTTGTTCTTTTCTTCTACTTTCAATATGAGTATTTAAACACTCAATTACATCTTCTATATTCATATATTATATATTAAGAGTATCTTCCATTAATGTTTTTTCTCCTTGACCTCGCATTTTATTATCTATAGATGCTTCTTTTGCTAAAGACTTTTCTGCCTCATCCAAATCTTTTACTAAAGCAGGAACTTGTTTTATAGTAGCTGTAATAACATTTAATGTATAAATAGGTCTTCCTTTATCATCAATTTTATTTAAATCTATATTTCTAAGTAAATCTCTAAGTTTATCTGTGGCAAATCTTGTGTCCTCAAGTAGTAATGCCGCTGTTGATTTAAATGAGTTATAAAATGATATAGCGTCACACACAAGTTTATCTGGTTTCCAATTACTTGGTAATCCTTCTCCTTCTATAATTGCAGCTTGTCTATCATTAATATCTGTAATATACTGATAATCGCTACGTATATCACATAAGAAATATATAAATCCTAACTCTGTTATAGCTCTTTCTTTATTATGACTTTTATCTCGTTTCCATATTTCTTTGTATGGTTTAAGTAGTAATGCTTCTGGATTAATCACTACTTTATATCCTTCATATTTAAATAATTTCATATTATATTATTAATAATTAAGCCTGCTAAGATAATTTAACAGGCTTATTAATTTATGATATTAATTTCTTCTCTTCAGGTTTTATTAATTTTGAAATTTTATTAGGAATTTCCTCATATTCATCAACAATAAAATCTATATCTCTATCTTGTAAAAACAAACAGTGCTTATCGTTTATATCTAAAATATCAAAATTGTATCCTGTAACTGGATTATCTGTTATTATTCCATCTTTTAAAGATCCTGCTTGATGTCTCTTTACTGCGAATCTTGTAGGATTAATACATACTAAATCTCCTTCTTTAATATCTCTTACTAAACTACCTACAGATATTACTCTTTGATATTCTTTTATACTTCCTTTAGTTCTAGTTGTGTCTATTAATCCCTCATCACTTATAATGTCATTTTCGTATCTATCCATTGTCGTCACTAGTGCAGTGAACATCGGTCTTATTTTTTTTATTTTTAGCATTTTTTATTATATTAATACGTTGCTTGTTTTTTCCTAAAAATCTTTTATACGTACAATTTAATTTACCTAAACTTGGAATATTGAAGTTTGTTTTTAATTTTGAAAAAGCCTTTTCATCTAAATTTTCTTTTAATGGAAGCTCTTTTATTTTATTTTTTATAAATCTCCAATAAGAAGTATATGCAAAATTAACTACTTCTATAGGAATATTAAGTTCTATTGAAACTTCTTTTATTACATTTTGGTTTTTCATTTTAATTCAAAGAGTAATAATAATTTAAAATTACCTGTTTCTTCATCTATATTAGGTATAAATTTAGGATTTATCTTATTATCTAGTATAACTTTACTCTTTCTAAGTTTACCCATTATTACTTGAAAATGTGGTAATTTTACATTACACTCTTCTCTTACTTTCTTTTTAGTATCCTCACTCATAGTAACTTTATCAAGAATATCATCATCTTTAATAACTTTACTTAACTCATATCTATGTTTAACAAAACACGTTATAACATCTATATCTCTTTCAGTTAATTTATGAAAAGGTTTAAGAAATTCAAACCAATATCTAAAAAATTTTCCATTTAATGAAGTAGGAATTCTAACAATATTATTTGCTTTTTTATCCATACTTTATAAATTAATTAATTTATTCTACCTTTTCTTTATTTTCAGTAGTATCTGGTGTCATTAAATCTTGAATTTCAGATGTACAATTAAGAACAAAAGCGTCACTAAATGAAGATGAAAATTCTACTACTTTAAATAGGTAATCCATCCTTTTAAATACATTAGCCATATTAGCTTCCTGTAGTTTCTGATAAAGTTGTCTTGATTGTTCACTTAGTTGATGAGCTATGTTTTCAAGCTGTTCGTAAGACATTTTTTCATTTGGCTTATCCATTTGTTTATTAGATACTACCTTTGCTTCTTTTGATAAATTAATTACTTTAGCATCTTTGTTTTTATCTTCCATAATAATATATATTTAAAAATTATTCTTTATTAAAATCTTTTTTATATTTTTCTTTATATAACTTCTCCCATGTAAGTATATCTGTGCTTTCTATATCTGTACTCCCACAATTATCGCAATAGTCTGTATTATCATCTAGTATCATAATATTTAAAGATAGACAATGAGAACAATAATATACAGGAATATCATTATAATTTTCATTACTTTCTATATTACAATTGTTTTTTAAGTTCTGCATACATATATTTTTTAGTAGTATTATCTTCTCTACTGTCTGTGTGTTTTCTTTTACTAGTATTAGCTCTATTATGATATGGTCTTTTAGGAACTATCATACCATTTGGTAATAATAATCCTCTTTTTATAGCTCTTTTTGTAGATTTAAATCTTCTTAAAGCAGCTGGATTATATGAATTATCTTTATGTATGTAGTCTTCAAATTCACTTTCATCCATTAATTCTCTTTCTTTTATATTTTCTTCCATATCTTTTTTCATATTACTAACTATAAAAAATTAATATAAATTGATCTTTCTCTTTTACTAGAGAAACTATATTTTCTTTTTTTATATTTCTTTTATTAACTTCTTTTACCATATCTCTAATAGTATAAGAAACTAATACGCTCATAACTGAATTATTGTTTTCTTCCATAATATAAATATTAGTAGCGGAGGTAGGAATCGAACCTACGGAGTATGGCTTATGAAACCAAATTGAATACCAATTCTCTCCGCAATTTGAGCCACCAGCTAATCATGATTTAGCATCTAAAGATTACAAATCTTTTGTTCATCCAATTAAACTATGGTGGCTATAAATTTTTTTAACGATTAACGTTGTCACATAGAGCAAAGAAATATTTATATTTATTTATAATATGTATAAAAGCATCACATTCTGAAAGAATTCCTTTATAACATATATCAGTTGGTACTTCTTTATAAAATGTTTCTACCGTATTATAAACTTCTCGCACGAAGTCATATATAGTATTAGACACACACGGTATTCCTTTTATTACACCTTGTTTAATTATTCCTGATATACCCATAAAATCTTCTGCAATGCTGTCTTCAAAATCTGATAATTCTTTTGCAAACGCATCTATCTTTTCATGATTATTTATATCAGGACCATTCCAATGTAAGTTTTTACTCTTAGTTTTTAATCCTTCAAGCTTATTTAAAAAATTTATAAATAATGATGATGAGTTATAACTTTCTTTCGCTATATTATTAAGTGGTGTAAGCAATAAATCTTCTTCGTACATATATATAGTATTTAGTAATCCAAAAATAAGTAGTTTATTTTAACTCTGACTACTAAAAGAGTAATAAAAAATATAAAAACATAGTTGCTACCAAAGGATTTGAACCTTTACTATAAGAACCAAAATCTTATGTGACTACCATTACACCAGATAGCAATTATTTACTACTGCAAATATATATATAATATAATTATTATACAAATAATTATATATTATTTTTTATTTTTTTGTTTTATTCTATTATATATATCACATCCATAGTAAAATGCGTTTAATATTAATACAATATAGCATAATATATTACTATTAGTATAAGTATAACTATATATATAAATAGTAGATAACAGACCTAATATTGTTAATAGTACTATTTTAATATTATCCAAAGTTATATACTTTAATAATGGTTTTATTTTATCTTTTAAAGATATAACATAATCTTTAATACATTTAAAAAAATCTTTAATTTTTTTCATAAATCTTTTAATATTTTAATTGTTTATTATATTAATTTATTAATTACAATTCTTGATAAATTAGTAGATACAACAGGGCTTGTATGAGATACTCCATAATCATTAGAATTATAAATATAACCTATAGAAGAGTTTGCGAATACAGCGTCTACATATTTTCCTGTTGCGGATGTTGCTATTCCTGAAATATAATTAGTAGTATTAACAAAGTTAATGTCCCAATTATTACCATAATCACTTGATTTATATATATTGGAATAGTTATCAATAACTGCTGATAGATATTGGTATTGTCCATTAGAAGACATATCAATTCCACGTAAGGTTGTTGAATAAGACTGCATTGATACTGTAGTCCAAGTAACTCCATAATCACTTGATTTATATATTATAACAGTATTTCCACTTTTAGCTGCAATAGATTGATACTGACCACTTGATGATACTGCTATGTCAATAAATGTTGAACTTGTAGAATTCACTTTTGTCCAAGTAACTCCATAGTTATCAGATTTATAAACACAGCCATTACTATACCCAGTGGATAATATTGATTGGTACTTCCCATCTGAAGACATAGCCACTTTTGAAACTATTGTGTTGTAATCAGATATATCAATTGTTGTCCACCATACTCCATAATCGCTTGAATATGCTATTTGTGTACTTGTAACACAAGTTTGATACTGCCCTGTAGATGACATTGCTATACCATGCATAGAAGAACTTACATTCAGTGTATTCCAAGTTAAACCATAATCATCAGAACGATAGTTTGATGACCCCACAGCAGTCTGATATTTACCTGTCGATGATATAGCTATATCATTATAATAATTTTCAGTTCCTCTTGCTGCCCAAGTAAGTCCAAAGTCTTCAGATATATAGATATTTGATCTAGTATTAGCTACAGCTGCCTGATACTGCCCATCTTGTATTCCAATCTTATTAGAATATGTTCTTCTTCTTATAAGCATTATACTCCTATTTTAGATGATAAAGAATAAAGACTACTTCCATAACAAAGTATACTTATTTCAGCTAATTTACCACTTGTTAAGCTCATAGTCACATCGTCTAATGAAGTGAATCCTCCCGTTGATGGTAAAGTCAAATCAAAAGTAGCAGTAGGTATTATTACAATAGTTATTGCTTGTCCCACAGATAACGCACTTGCAAGACTCAAAGTTGACGCAACGGATAAGGTAGCGACAACTACATTTTTATCAATTGGAATAGAAACAAGGGTTGTTACACTATTTATTCCATTTGCTCTATCTACAATAGCTTTATCGTCTGTCGTATAATCATTGGTACTTAGATCTTTTCCAGTTACAACATTAACTTTAGTGTCAAGTGCAGTTTGAGTTGCAGTAGAAATTGGTTTATTAAGGTCAGAAGTGTTGTCAACATTTCCTAAACCAACTTGAGTTTTAGTGACTGAATGAGGGTTAGAAATGTTGAAAGTATGAGAAGTGAGAGTATTCTGTAATGTAGTATCAGCTGTTGTCCTATTAGTTACTTCTGATGCTATATCAGTTTGATTAGTAGTTATTTGTGTTACTAAAGTAGTTGTTATACCTGATTGTATAGCCGCCCATTGTTCTGATGTAAATGATGAGTTATTAAGCGAATACTCAAACGCCCACGCATCACCGTCATACTTGTATCTATTATATAATGTATTACCAGCAGTGTCAGTACTAGTTACAAAGGCATAATCATTATTGTCAACATCTGTAGTTGGCAATGCTGTAGTAGATGCAAATGTACCTTTGAATGTAGCTGTAGCTGTAGATATTGAGCTATTGACAAAATCTTTATCCGCAAGTTTATTAGTTTCAGTAGCCTCTGTTGGTATTAACTTAGTTATACTTGTTTCTAAAGTATCAAGTGCGGTTTGCGTAGCTGTTGAAACAGGTTTACTTATATCTGATGTATTGTCTACATTTGATAACCCCACTTGTGATTTGGTCACACTGTGTGGATTTGATGTATTAGATGTGTGAGCTGTAAGAGATGAATCACTAGCTTTAAGAACTAAATTATCATAAACTACTTTAGATGATGGATACTGTGTGTCAGTAGATGATGCGTTTAATGTAGTAGTTTTATTACTTATGTCTTCTTTTAGTAAATCTGCTGATACTCTTGCGGTAGCTTCATCAGTTACACTTTGTACAGATGCTATATTTAAATCAGATAATGTTTTATTTCCAGATAATTCTATACTGTTTATTGATGGCTTATTTGTTAGTGCTGTATAATCAGAAGTTCCACTACTACCTTCAATAGTTATATTTCCTGAACCAAGTAAGGAATTATTATTAATGGTTTTTATACTTGTTCCAGATACTAGTGTATCCTGTTTGGTATTAACAGCATTAGTTATTACTTTATTCTGTACAGGATTAGTAGAAGTAGTAGATAATTCTGTATCTACTGATATAGTTCCACTAGAACTAATTGTTATGTCACCAGTACCTAATAATGAATTACCATTTACTGTTTTAATAGTAGTTCCTGATACTAAAGTATCTTGTTTATTATTTAATAAATTAGGTAATGTTGTACCACTTTCTTTATCAACTACTTGATTTGTAATTGTTTTAGGATATACTGGATTTCCATCTCTATATAATGTTTCTTCTACTGCTGCCATCTTCTTTATTGTTTCAATCTTTCTTCCTCGGCTTTCGCTTTTTCCGCCTCTTTCCAAGCCTCGTACTCTGCCATACTCACTTCCTCCCAGCCGCTGACGTCAACTGCTGTCACTCCTGTGGAGTATG
>Ga0172378_10000169_pt1 | contig 52357 bp, 47 predicted proteins | sample GrowelOW332metaG_FD_119755 | JGI IMG/M metagenome (GOLD analysis project Ga0172378, IMG submission 119755) | Groundwater microbial communities from an aquifer near a municipal landfill in Southern Ontario, Canada - Pumphouse #3_1 metaG | ecosystem: Environmental > Aquatic > Deep subsurface >...
ATTTCTTTTCATTCAGTCTTTTGATTTGTCCTTGCATTTTTTTGTATGTTAAATAAATAAGTCCGAAGTAATATGTTGAAATATTAATAGTGACAATAATAGTTTCGCATAGTCTTGCGGCAGTCTTTGTTAAGACCGATTACCTTGAATTGCAAGATTCAAGCTAACGAGTTGACTATATCATAGAATAATAACGTTGTCAAGCATTTTTCGTTCCAAAAAAATAGCTCGGATTATGATTTTTACTTCCAATAATTTACCTACTGATGCCTTCGAGACGACAAAGACGGATCGCTTAATTTATCTTGCCGTTTCTTATGAATCATATATAATTTTATATGCCATTAATATAGAATTATGTACGATAAAGACAAACAATTTTTATGCAATCGGCAAGGCAAACAAAAAGATAACAATGATGACCCCTCAAGAGAAAATTGAACTTTTTAAAAGCATCTTCCGCGGACGTGAAGATGTTTTTGCCGTGTATTGGAAGAAGGCTGATAAATCGGCCGGCGGTTATACCCCCGGCATGTATGAACGAATGGAAATCGGGACTGTGCCACAAATTGCAAAAACAAAAATGCAAGGATTGTCCGAATGCCAAATATGCGGAACTTAACGATTATTATATTGAGCAGCATTTGCGCGGGCAAAAGCTTCTTGGCATCTATCCCCTTTTCGAAAGCAGCAAGTCGTATTTGATTGCCGCGGATTTTGACGGCAAGAATTGGCGAAAAGATATTTTAAAATCTTATAAAAAATGTACCGAATGCGATTTGCCTGTTTATGTCGAGAGATCGAAATCCGGCAAAGGCGGACATGCCTGGCTGTTTTTCGAAGACGGTTATCCGGCTTTCAAAAGTAGAAACATTGTCATCAATATTTTGAGGGAAGCCAATATCATCGACCAACTCGCAAAAGACGACAGTTTCGACCGCCTTTTTCCGAATCAAGACACTTTAAGCGGCAAGGGCTTCGGCAACCTGATCGCCCTGCCGCTTTACGGTAAGGCTCGAGAAAACGGCAACACGGTTTTTCTCGATCCAAAAAATGATCTGCTGACATTCAGCGATCAAGGGGAATTATTAGGTGGCATCCGAAAAATTACTCTCGCACAATTGGACAATCTATATGATAAATTTAACGGGAAATCGGACTCAAAAGAGCTATCGAAAAAAATTAAATCCGCCGGGCAATTAAACCTGATCCTGGCAGAACAAATTTCTATAAGCAAAATCAATCTTCCCAAAAAGCTCATCAATTTCTTGCGGGAAGAATTGAACTTCATAAATTCGGAGTTTTTGATAAAGAAGAGGATGGGCGTCAGCACTTACAAAATCGAAAGATATTTCAAACTGATTGATTCAACCGAAGACTTTTATACCGTTCCAAGAGGCTTTTTGAGCGAAATAATAAATTTCCTGAACGAGAACGGCATAAAGTTTACGATTGAAGACGGGCGCAAGAAATGCGATGAAATCAGTTTTGAGAATTCCTGCAAACTTTACGATTACCAAACCGAGGCCGTCAAAAAAATGCTTGCCGAGGAAAATGACATTCTGGTCGCACCGCCGGGAGCAGGCAAAACGATTATGGGCATTGAGATAATTGCTCAATCAAAACAACCGACTCTGATTTTAGTCCACAAAAAACAAATATACGGCCAATGGCTTGAACGGATAGAAAGTTTTTTGAATATCCCCAAGAGAGAAATCGGGCAGATATGCTCCGGCAAGAAAACCGCGGGAAAGAAAATAACGATCGCCATGCTTCAAACCTTATCCAATATCGAAAACCCGGAAAAAGAATTGGGTCTTGGTGATATCGGTTTGGTGCTGGTGGATGAATGCCATCATATCCCCGCCAAAACTTTCCGGAAAGTTGTTACCAAACTGAATCCGTATTATTTATACGGTCTCACCGCCACACCCAAAAGAAAGCACAATGATGAAAAATTAATTTATATTTTCTTGGGCGAAATCTTGCATGAAATCGACAAGGATTTTAATTTTCCGCAAAAGAAAGAAAACACCGCCGCTGCAAATTCCGGAATAAAGGTCATAATCAAAAATACCGAAATCGACGTGCCGTTCAAAGTCAAGGTGGACAATTTTCAAGTACTGTCAAAAATAATCATCTTCGACTCAAGCCGCAATCGACTGATTGCGGATGATGTAATTAAAGAAGCGGGAGGCGGCAATAAATGTCTGATCTTAACGGAAAGAAAAGAGCACGTCGAAACTCTGAGCTATTATTTCAAAAGCGGATATGAAATAATAACCTTGACCGGCGACTTGTCGGAAAAACAAAAGAAAGAAAAAATGAAACAAATCCATGCTGGCAATTTTCAGATCTTGATCGCCACGGGGCAACTGATCGGCGAAGGCACCGACCTCCCCAGCCTGAATCGCCTATTTCTGGTCTATCCGTTTTCTTTTGAAGGCAAGCTGACTCAATATATCGGACGAATTCAAAGAGGACAAAATAGCGATAATATCATTTACGACTATCGGGATGCCAAAATCGATTATTTGGAAAAATTTTATAAAAAACGGAGAAAGTATTATGAGAAGCATTTTTCTTTGGACAATTTGAATGAATAATACCAGATTAACTTAATCCGTTACATAATTATTTGACATTTATCCCCCCTCACCCTGACCCTCTCCCGATAGGAGAAGGAGGGGATCCAAATACTTTATGAGCGGATTGTGGTACGGATTAAGTTACTTTAGTATGAGAACCTTCTTCATAGACACCGCATTCCTCCATCCTTTCCAAAATCTTATCGATTTTCAAAGTAGCCTCATACAGAGCATCCGCCCTTTTTTCCGCATGCTTGGACTGCAAGTTGTCGGCAATGAGCATCAACGGAAGCAAAACCAGTTGCAGCCAGCCCGATGATATAAACTGCACATAATCCCTCCAACCGGGATTATACAAAACACTGAAACAAAGGATATTACAGATAACAAAAAAAATGACCGTTCCGACACGATCGACTATCAGCATAGCCGCCTTATCGGACATTGACAGACTTTCCTCATGCACCACGTTGGCATTTTTCGACATACGATTGCGATTTAATAATAAAAATCCCCATACCTCCACGCCGGCTTTTGTTTTTATTTTCATAAAAACAAAAGAAAACCTCGACGAAAATCCATTCCTTTTTCATTCACCCCGACACCCCTTACAATTAAACTATAATTTTCTAATTAAAACTGGACTTCAGTTCTTTTCTTATCTCATCATAATCAGGAATAGCTACAGACACTAGATTCCAAAATTTTCTGGAGTGATTAAACTCCTTCAGATGACAAATCTCGTGCACAACTACATATTCCGCAAGTTTTTCCGGCAAAAATAATATTTTATAATTAAAATTCAAATTACCCTTTCCAGAACAACTTCCCCATCTGGTTTTTTGGTTTTTAACATTTATCTTGTTATAGCTAAAATTATAAAACTTATTAAGTTCTTTGACCTTTTGCATTGCAAATTCCAAAGCTTCCTTTGCGTGTTTTTGATAATGAGCCTCGTCGTTTCTAAAAATCCCCAGACCGCTAAGCGACTTGAAATATTCCAATTTTTCCAGCACCCAATTAGCTCTATCTTTCAAAAAATTATCAACCAACTCATTTCTTACTCCATATGGTTTAGTCACCACAAAACTGCCGTCACAGTAAACCGCCAAACGCATTCTCTTGGCTCGCCTGCTTGTTTTTAACTTATAAACAACCGTTTTATTATGTAATTTGATTGTTTTTTCCATAGTTAAAACTTTTTAATAATAATATCAACCAAACGATTCAGATATTTATTAAAATCATTAACTTCAAGCCTCCCCTTATATTCCTTCAAAACCAAAGATTGGACTATCTTTTTTATATCCTTAAGAAACTGATCTCTTTTAGTAGATTCTTGCCAACCCTTGTCCAAAACGCCTTCCAATTCTTTCGACAAGTCTTTTATAAAATCTTTCATCACGTCATCCTTGAAATTACTCACGAACTCTTCAGAAATAACATATAGACCGTACTCTTTCAGATTCATTCCAAGCTCTTTTGCTTCTTCCTGTTTATCCTTAATATCATTCAGAAGTTCATAATATCTCTTTATCCTGGTTTGCAAATCAATCTGGTTTTGCTCGAATTCTTTTCTAATAGCAGACAGTCTCTCGCTGAATTTTTTATAAGCCGGATGAGAATCCATATTGATGGAAATTTCCTGCTTGAGCATTTTCTCCAAATTCAAAGCCTTCTCTTCGTCATCCATCTTGTCTAGTCTCTCAAAAGTATATAGCTCATTGACTTTCAGCTCTCTGAAATTCTTAGTAATTCCTTCATAATCAATTTTCTTCTGAATGAGTTCTTTCACTTTTTCGCCATATTCCGCCAGTTCATGACTGTCCTGTTCGTTCATTTTAAATTCCTTGGCAAAAGCCAGATAAAAACCGGTGATCCATTCGAATTTTCCCAGGTATTCTTCCAGAAAAGGATCCGGCGATAAAATTTCAAACAGTAGTTTCAGCTTGTTGTATTTGTCGGAGAAAAATTGCTGCTTGTCTTTATTCTCAATAAATATTTTAAAGCATCGGCGCAAATTTTCAATGGATGGATCTTCTATATTAATGCCGACAAACAAATCCATAATCTCATCCAGAGTTTCAATAAACTTTTCTTTAATAGCATCAATATTTATCAAAGCGCTATCAATCACGCTCTCGTCAAAATCCAAAGCCTTCTGCAAATTTCTGGTAATTCCATAATAATCAATGATCTTTCCGCAGCCTTTATTCGGATATACCCTATTTGTTCTTGCGATAGCTTGAAGCAAATTATGATCACGAAGCGGCTTATCCAGATACATCGCTTGCTCGATTGGAGCGTCAAAACCGGTAAGAAGCATATCGCAAACCAGCAAAAATCTAAGCGGACTTTCCTTGTCCTTAAAACGATTGATTATCGTCTCTCTTTCTTTTTTATTTGTATTATATTTTTCCAGACTGTCGCTTTCAGAGTTAGGATCCCCGGGAGAATAAACCACCTCGCTCCATTCAGACGGAACAAGTTTATCCAGCAGTTCTTTATACTTTGCCGTTGCTTCCCGATCATAGCAAACAATTTGCGCCTTAAAACCATTAGGTTCGACATAAAGCTTATAATGTTCAACAATATCTTTTGCAACAGCTTCCATTCTCTTTTCAAGCTTCACGACAGCTTCTTTTTTGCCGTATTTTTTTGACAAATATTCTTTCTGATCTTCCGACAAATCTTTTGTAAGCTCATTAAATTGTTTTTCAACCTGTTCTTCGTCTATAAAAAATTTGGAAAGTCTGGCTTCATAAGTAACCGGCAAAGTCGCCTCGTCATCCACTGCCTGTTTGATGGAATAATAATCCAAATATCTCTCCCCTTCCTCGCCGAAGTTTCGGTGCGTATTCAAAGTCAATTTATCAATCGGCGTTCCGGTAAAGCCGAAGAAAAAAGCATTTTTCATAGAGCTGCGCAATTTAATCGCCGAAATCCCTTCGTTATCGCGATGAGCTTCATCGGAAAGCACAATCACATTACTATTCAACATTTTCGCATCGCTTCCTAACTCTGAAAATTTCTGAATGGTCGAAATAAAGATTCCGCGCTCGGAAGATTTGATCTTTTTCTCCAAATCTTTCCTCGAAGTTACACGAATAACATTCTTTCCTCCGCAATTTATAAAAGTATCAAAAATCTGAGTGTCCAGGTCCACACGATCAACCAAAACAAAAACCTTGGGATTTTCCAACTTTTTTGAAAAACGAAGTTTCCAGGCTGCGAAAAACATAGTCAGGCTTTTTCCGCTCCCTTGGGTATGCCATATCAATCCTTTTTTACTTTCTCCTTTTTCTACCCTCTCAACGATTTTGTTGGCCGCGCGATATTGCTGATAGCGACAAATTTTCTTGATTCTCTGTTCTTTTTCCTGCTCAAATAAAATGAAATTGGAAATAATATCCAAAAGTCTGTTTTTTTCAAGCAAACAAAACAAAGTAAGCTCCAACTCTTCCTTGTATTTTTTCTGCAAATCTTCATCTTTCCAACGCAAAAAATATTGTTTCGGCGTATAAGTTGCTCCGTAAACCGTGTTCAAGCCATCGGAAGCAATATTGAAACAATTCGGCAAAAACATCTTGCGGGCATTTTTCTCATATCGTTTCAACTGCCCGATTGCCTTTTCAAAATCAACGCTCGTCGAAGCGGTCGGACTCTTGGCTTCAATGTCCACAATCGGAAGGCCATTCAAAAAAATCATAATATCAGGTCGGATGTTTTCCAGTTCACCTTCAAAATATAACTGATTCGTAACGACAAATCTATTGTTCTCTATCTTATCATAATCAACAACAAGATAATCCCGCTTCTTGCCGGTTTTCAGATCTTTGATATTGACTCCGTTACGATATAAATTTAAAAACCCCTCATTGGTATCAATTTTCCTGACTTCACGAACGACTGTCAGCGCCTCTTCTTCACTGATATTATTTATCTTTTTCACAGCTTCAAGCAAAAGCGGAACTATAACATATTCGCTCTCAAATTCCCTCGACTTTGAAAATTCTTCCGAAGAAATATATTCATAGCCCAAACCACCTTTGTTATCTTGATCACTTTTCTTCTCAGAAAGGTTTGCTCCTGAAAGAAATTTTATAATGTGATTTTCTACTGTATATTGTTCGTTAAACTTCATAGGGTTTATTTCGCTAATTTATCTTTATCCAAATCTTTTAGGCTTTTCTTTTCGTCAGACTTTAATTTTCTTTCTATTTTTTTAATGTCTTCTTCGGCTGGTAATTTTTCAGGATATATTCCTCTGGAAATGAGAGTTTTTCTGACACTCCTATTATTAGTAACATGCTCTTCGGAAATACTTAGCTCCGTATTTAGTCCCTTCTCTTTTGCATTAAAAATTGTAATTTCAGATGCAAAATCTTTTGCTTTCAAGATAATGGTCGGCTGAAAATCGGATAATGGCCTGGATTGCGGAATGCCCAATTTATCTTTCATCTCCTGCGTAGTATATCCAAATAAGGCCTTGTCTCCTTTGCTTCTAATCAAAGCAAAATTTTTATCGCTACCGGTTTGTTGAAAGATAACTCCAGACAATTGCTTTTCCGTCTCCGTTAATTTATGCCTGGCCTGCAATCTCTCAAACTCCTGAATCTTCTTCTCTATTATCTCAAATTTTCTAGTTTGTACAGCAAAATATGTCTGCGCGAAAGCTATTTCTTCTTTGGAAGAATCGCCGTTTTGAGCAATCAAATAACATGCATATCTTGTCAGCATCATATCAGACACCGTTTTTTCCGCATTTTTAGGCATTTTTATCGTTTTCCCGATGTCGGCAAAATGATCGGAAACTTGTCCACCGGACAATTCACAAGCCGTTTTTGCCTTAGAAATAACATTCAGAAAATTATCCCATTTGGCATAACCGAGTAAATATTGCAAATCGCGAGCAAGCCAGAATTCAATGCCATCTTCTGTTTTATTGACATACGATTCAAAATTCTTCGTAAGCGATTTTATGATTTCTTGTTCCATTGATTTAAAGCTTACTTAGTTAATTATTTCTATTAAAAGTCTTCTTCTAAAAGTTTTTCGCATGAAAATGCATACCCTATACCTGTGTTAGCTGAGCGTTTTATATTTTGCGATATTAATTTCATCTGATTTTGTGAAACTTTGAAAAATTCTATCGGATTTATTCCTAGCATTCCTATACTACCGTTTTTTTGTGCGGCTTCTAATGCTCTTATATTTTCAGAAAAAGATTCTAACAAATCATCAAAATCTTTAGCCAAACCCGATTGCTTTCTTGTTACTATTCCGATCACCTTTTCCGTAGCTAAATGATAAAGTGGCCCGCCTGAGTTACCTTGATTTATACTTGCATCAATTTGGATTTTATTTATACCACCATCTTCATAAAGAGCCGAAATTCTTCCGTAATGAGTTGTTAGATAAGAAGTTCCAAAAGGAAAACCAAGCAACACGACCTCATCTCCTTCGCTAATATATTCAAGATTACTCAAGTCAAAATTAAATCGTTTTTCAATATCTCTAACTTTCTCAGATACATCATATACAGCGAAATCTGCATTTGATTCGTCTGAACCGGTAATAAGTTTTAAATCTTTCATTTCTAGCTCTGTTTTTTCTTTATCACCAAAAATTAAATTTAATTTGGTTTCGTTGTCAAAGACAAATCCACTCGGATGAAACACATGCGAATTTGTAACAAGTCTGCCCTTATAAATAAATCCGGATCCTGAATTAACAAGCACGCCATTAAGATAAAATTCAATTTTGCAAACCCCAGATCTAGTCTGATTTATTATTTCTTGTATAATCATAAATTAAAAATATTTACCGAATCAATTATGTATCTCAAATTTTGCCATGCCATAGCATAATCAGAAGCTAACATTGCGAGAATAAAGAAAACCAAAGAAATTATTTTATTATCCTTTACAATTGTTGCACACTTAATAATTCCTACTGAAACAAACAACAATAATTTCCATAACCACCACAACAGATTGGTAATTTCCCAAAAGTCAAAATCGGAATAAAATAACTTGTAAATTTGATATTTTTTATCGAAACCATCCAAGATTTCCACCAAAACAATATTGTAATGCTTTATCAATTCTTCTGGTGCAAAAGGCTCAAAACCATCATCACAATCGGGAAGATGCAATTTTATTATTTTCTCTTTTTGTAATTTTAACAAAATTCTCTTTTCCTCATCATCACTTAATATCCCAGCTCCGACTAGGCGTGTATTGAAGATAAACCTAACCCACCTCGAATCAGGATTTATTTCACTTTCTTCCTTTATTTGTTTTAAAACTTTTCCTATTTTCCGTTTGGCATTCATATTTTTACTCTAACCTCTCCACTCAAAAGATCTTGCATCAATCCGTTCTTCAGCTTCTGCGTATTTTTGATTATCTCATCCGTTTTCTCAATATCTTTATCGACACAAGCCAAAATCTCCGCAATCTTTTTTTGCTCTGAGATTGGTGGAACATTTACTTGAATATTTTGAACAATAGGCAATCTTAAAGATTTGACTGTGCTACCGACTGCCTTTTGAGCAAAGATATATCTGTTAAAAAATAAATATTGATATAAATAAGGAAGATAGATTTTATCATCTTTAGCAAAAATCGCATAAGCTCTTTGGTGAAGATCAAACTTCCCTTTGAAATATTTCGGTATAAAATCGGCACCCTCGCCTGGCAAAATAATTACTTCTTTGTCAAAAAGATATTTATTGCTTCTTTTAATTAGAACAGACCTATCAAAAAGTGGATACTCTCCGTCGATAACAGCATCTTGGGTGTTAGTTTTGCCATTAGTAACAAAAGCAACTTCACCAAGCCTTACCTTTGTCCACTCTCTTGGAATTGTACTTTCTTTATTTTTCATTTATAGTTTTCCAGAATAATCCAATTATTAAATCATAACCTATCAAGTTGACTTGTTTCACAATAGCGTTATCCCAATCTCTCAATAAATCCCGCCTATGGCTAGAAAAAAAGGCGAAATGAAAGCCAGTGATGTTTTTATTTTTCAAATCGTAAATTATATCTTCGCTGGTAGGACTTTTAATCTCAATTCCATTTTGAATTTTATTGAAATGAAATTCCGAAAAAGGCCTTTTCTCATAATCAGTAATAAATATTTTTCTCTGATCTATGCTTTTATAAATTATTTTCCCATCACAGCCATAGATATGATGCTCATATGGAGGACACTTCTTATTAAAGTTTGAATGATAACTTGATTTCGTATGTAACGCCAAAATATGACGAATATAGAATCCTTGATCCTGCCCCTCTTCGCATTTCAAGAATCTGCAATAATCATTACCGCATTTTATTGTTAGATAGAATTCTTTTATTGGAGTTGCCATAAATTTCTCAATTATAAGGATCAGGATCATAGGCAGCACTTTTTGCGTTGATTTCTTCCACTTCCCTTCTCATTTTGTCTTGTTCTTCTTTAGTAGATCGATCGATATCAACCCCGAATTTGATTCTACTTACAGACGAGTTTCTGCTCTCCTTGGAGATATTTCCGCCTCCTTCTATCACCTTATAAATCCTAATGCCCGCCTTTCCTGAGTTGGCAGTTGAGTCTTCCACGGTTACGGCAATATCAAATTCTACTGTTCTGTTTTCTTTTGTGCCAGAAAGCCTCATATCTCGATTGGATTGCGTTCTAACCTCTTCAACAGAATCCACCAAATCTGACAAAACATTTTTCACGAAATCTTTTAATTCCATATTTTAAAGTTAACGAATTTACAACTTAAAATCTGACAAAATTAACAACTTGACAGGATTTTTAAATCTGATAAACTGTTCTCATAACCTACTCGAGGTTAATTCGAGACAACAATTCACAAAGACCTGACCTAGTCAGGTCTTTGTTTTTTCTATTCTGGCTATATGTCTTTTTATATTCTGCGCATTAACCACTAAGTCAGCAGATTCCTTCAATTTAGTAGTTATATAACCGCCTTTTATTAGGATAACTTTCTTCCGTCTTTTTCTTAAAAAGTTATTAAGATAAACAAAATCCGCATCTCCGGAAAATAAACAGAAAGTATCATAATGATCCATCATCTTGATAACATCAACCGAAATCTCGACATCAAAATTGCATTTTCTGATCTCTACATAAAGATCCCCGTTTTCATCCGTAGAGATATATTTTGCGTCACTCCCCGATTCGTCAAGCTCAATATAATGTTTTATCTTCTGCAGATCTTTTGTAATAACATCACGATTCCCGAATACCTGCCTCATTACGTATGTAAATTTCAACGATTTGGGATTTTTCGGATCTTCACCATAATAAACTCGGACTCTTTGACTAAAAGTGCCTGCAAAGCTTTTCAGATTAGCAATATCAATGCAAAGTCTCTCATCTTTTGCAAGTAACTTGTTATTCCAGTCCTGAGTATCTTTTTTGAACCAGTTGTTCACATTGGAAAAATCTATGAAAGAAAAAACTTTCCCGTAGGTATCGGAAATTCCCGATTCTTCTCGTATGAACTGTTTTTTGAGTTCGTGTAAATCCATATTAGTATTTTAATTCCTTTAAAAACTTTTTCACTTTCTCGCCAATCTTCTCCCTCTCCTTCTCAAGCTCCGCAATCTCTGCTTTGACCGCTTTGACATCAATCTTTTCCTCTTCCTCACTATTATCCACATACCTGCGAATATTGAGATTAAAATCGTTCTCCCCTATTTCTTTCAAATCAACAACTCTGGCATATTTCTCTATATTTTTATAACCGTCATAAGCCTCTACGATTTTATCAATGTCCTGCTTTCTTAAAGAATTCTGATTCTTGCCTTCCAGATAATCATTTTCCGCATTAATGAAAAGTATTCTATTCTTCCTATTCTCTGGTTTGTTGTTATTAAAAATCAGAATCGAAACGGGAATCCCCGTGCCAAAAAACAGTTTGGCAGGAAGCCCAATCACGGCATCAATCAAATCGTTTTTTATAATTTGTTCTCGAAGCCTTCCTTCCGCCCCGCCACGAAACAAAACTCCATGCGGAAGAATCACGCCCGCTCGACCATTAGCATTCATTGATTTGAGGATGTGTAAAACGAAAGCGAAATCAGCGTTTTTCGTCGGTGGCAATTCATATCCATCAAGTCGCCCGTATTTATTATTTCTAAAAATTTCATACTCCCAATCTTTGATTGAATAGGGGGGATTTGCTACCAGAATATCAAATCTTTGCAAGTTTCCGTCATTATTCAGGAATTGCGGATTTGCAAGCGTGTCTCCACGAACAATCTCGGCACTGTCGAGCCCATGCAGGAACATATTTATCTTAGCGATCGCATATGTCCCGATATTTATTTCCTGTCCGTAAAGGTATAAAGTTTTTGCGATCTTCTCACCCGATTTATTTTTCAAATAATTATAAGCCTCAAGAAGAAATCCCCCGCTTCCCACGGTCGGGTCGCAAATGTGATCTTTCTCGTGAGGTTTTAAAATATTAATAATCACTCTCTCAACTTCACGGGGAGAATAAAATTCCCCGCCTTTTTTGCCGGCATCCGCTGCGAACTGCTTGATCAGATATTCATAAGCGTCGCCCAGCAGATCAGAACTGATATATGTGTTACCAAAGTTATATTCAGAAAAATGATTTATAAGGCGCTGCAATGTTTCGTTTGGAAACCTGTCTTTGTTTGCAAAATCAAGATCATCAAATATCTTGTCCAACTTGGGACTGTTAGCATTTGCAAGTTTATCAAAAATATCATTCAGCTTACTGCCAATCCCGTCAGCCTGTTTGGTGATAACTTCCCACCGACAATCCTTAGGAACCTGAAAGCGATGGTTATAATCCGCCGTTGCCAGTTCTTCGTTATGATATTCTTCCATAATCTGATTATATTCTTCATCCCAGATGTCGCTGATTCTTTTATAAAACAAGAGTCCAAAAATATATTTCTTATAATCCGAGCTGTCAATTTTCCCCCTGAGAATATCAGCGCTCTTCCAAAGAAACTGCTTGAGAACGGCCAGTGTCATTTTTTCCTCGCTTATCTCAACCATAAGCGATCCCATATCCTGGTCAATAATTTTTTCGATATCCGCAGGCCTGTATTTTCTGTCCTTCCTCGCACCTACCCGAAGAGGGGTAATCATGCCTCTTTTCTCCCAGTTCCTTAGGGTATCCACATGGACATTAAAAAGCTCTGCGGCCTCGCCTATTGATAACAATTTCACATTTTTATCTTCAGTTTTTTTGTTCCCAGTTTTCATGGCTTGTATAATTAAGCAGCTATCTGTATAAATTATATTATCAAGCATAAATTTGTCAAATTTCATACTTTTTCATAGGTTATCTATGTCATAAACATTTACAACAAGCAAGTTTCAAAAATATACCAAATATCCCTATAGTTATGGTAAGAAATATGAAAAGTGCCGCGGGAAGCTAGGTTCTTAAAAATAAGCAGTGGAAGAAAGGAGGTGATCCATCCACAGCCTTCTGCTCCACTGTAGTTCGAGACCCATTCCACATCAAAAAAATACCGAGCTTTCACTCGGCATTTTTTGCTTGTTTTAGCCACGCATACGGGTCGCTTTCACAAAAATTAACTGCTCGCCTGGCGGAACAGCTTTCGAACTTTTGACTGGGAAAAGGCACTGCCGGTGCCGGAAATGGTGATAAAAGATGTTGGGAAGTTATTAACTCTAACTTAATATTCTTGCTATCCCCACCCCTTTGGAATTTCCAGATCGGGGCGCTTATTGTGAATCATTCTTATAAACTTTTTATGTCTTCTATTTTATTGTTACATTGAGATTATCTTTGCACGCTCTTAAGACACACTATCCGAAAAATTATACCCGAAGAGATAAAAACATGAAAAGAGCCTGACAAGTGTTAAACTAGCCAGGCTTTTAGATACTTATAGTTAAAACTGATCTTCGCATTGCGAAGAGAATCCGTTCGACCTCCGAAAGAGATCAATGGTCTCATTTTTAATCACTTGATGCAATCAGTATCTGATCCATTTAATTTATTTTTCTGATAATAAGCTCTTGCCCTGCACCCTCCACAATATGATAGATATTCACACCCACCGCATGGTTCGTCAAATGAAGAACGATCTCTTAGAATGTTGAATATCTCCGATTCAAACCATAATTGCTTTAGGTCGGTTTCATAGATATTACCCGCTTTGAGTCTGAGAAACGGACAAGGAACAACATCTCCATTCGGCAGAACTACGCATGCAGCAACACCAGCAGTGCATCCACCCTTGATACCAAGATACTTTTCCGTTTTTTGCTCTTTCAAGATCGCTGCAAACGGAGAAGTGAATCGCAGAGTTTTTTTATTTAGATACAGCCGATGTAGCTTTTTCATAACCTCAACCTTTTGGCTGGAGGTTAATTGAAGATCTTCCTTATCACCGGGAATGCACAGATTGAAGCCGATGTCTATACCATTATGATTCGCTATATCTACCATCCAGTCAATCTTATCGATATTACCGGGATTGGACTGTCGCGAAAAAATAAGTATAGATTCCGGCATCAATAAATCGTTTAGCAGTATTCACCATATCTTTTACGAAAGTTTTCCGTATAGCAGAATCATCAATCTCAAAACTGAGATGAACAATATCAAAAGCTTTGACAATCTCGATATCCATTTTACCTATCAAACCATTTGATTGAACAACCATTTTGAGATTCGGCTTGTTTGACTTTATGTAGTCAGCCAAATCTTCGAATTTTTCATGCAACGCCGCTTCGCCGCCTGAAACGATGAACTTTTGGACACCATTCGCCTCCGCAAACCTAATCAGATTGATCACGTCGTCCAGAGGCATATCGTGGTTCTTGTTGGTTCGATTGTAGCAATGGCGGCAATCCAGGTTGCATTTGGTGGTTATCTCAACTTCCAATAAATGCAGACCCAATTTCGCATCGTCGATCTCTGACATTTTCGAATCCTCCCTCTTCATAAGTTGATGCCCATGCTCTACAGCCAGAATAGCATCTCGGTTTTTTCAGACACTTGTTGCATTCTCCGGGAACTTTGTCGCCAAGTATAAGCTGGCGAAAAAGATTAAAACCCTTGCCCGTCTTCCAGATACAGTATTCATTGCCGGTTAAAATATTTCCGCAATAAAATTCTTCACTCTTGAAGAAATTACACGGAAAAACTCTACCGTCGCTTTCTACTACCAGTTTGTACTTCCCTGCTGCACAATTGGGCAGCAACAGACCTGAATTTCTATAATGTTCTTTATTGTTAATGAAGATACTATGAAAGCCATGTTTCAATGTCAGTTTGTTTTTGGGAATTTTTTTCAGATTATCCATATAATCTATCAACAATCCCCTATCCAAAACTAACGCGACATCTTCGAAAGCATTTCCGAATCGTGAAAACACTGGAATAGACGGTGCGAATTTATGAATACTGAACCTTGAATCGAAATACTCGAACACTTCCATCATCTGATGATAGTTCGACTTGACCAGTGACATGTTTATCGAAACCCTTACCCCCTCTGCTACAGCTCGTCTTATATTGTTTTCGATCAAATCAAATGACTTAGCTTTTCCAACAATTTCGTCGTGAACACTTCCGATACCATGAACTGAAAAAACCACTTCATCGACGCTTGCCAATACACTCGAAACATCCAATGTTCCGTTTGTGTTGATTCTTATTTCGAAATTCAATCTCTTGCACCAGTTTACCAATGTTGCAAAATCAGGATATAAAAAGCTTTCACGCCCCGTAAAATCCAACCGTCTAATTCCAAGATTACGGAGCTTGAGAATTATACACTGCCACTGCACCAGCGTAAGATCGGGTTTTGTTTCCACGATCTTTTTACCGGTATAACAGAATTTGCACCTTTGATTACATTTGGCTGTAAGCTCAAGCTGGGCCAAAATCGGTTTTTCCCATGCCATCTCAAGCAGCTCCTCACGACTAAACCCATTCATGACTGTTCCTCCAGTATCTTCTTTGAGATGAGATAATTCAGAAACGATTCAGGCAACTCCCTAAGACTGCGCTTCTCGTTGATGATTACAAACATCTGATTGATAAGTTTTGCAGCAGCCCCCGTAAAAAATGTGTAACCAAAGTCGTAGTAAAAAACATAGACTCCGCTTTTTTCTCGGTAGGCGACAGCAGGATTGAGCAGCAATAGCTTTTTCATCGCTTCCTCCCTAAAAAAATTGAGAGGTTCCATCATGGTTATAACGGAACCTCAATCTGAGACATTAATCGGCGTTAATAAGACAGCCATTGGCATTAAACTCTTCGACGTCCATCTGCCAGTTTGCAACTTCGACGTTAGATTCTTCCTGCGCGATTGGTTCCATTGTTACACCTCTTTTTTGTTTAGTTTTTCTGAGCAACAAAGTAGAGTCTGCTCAGGTGCTTTTCGTTATCTTCGTAAACTTTGTATTCTTCTCTGACTTCCAGCAAATTGAAGCCAGCTTGCTCAAGCAACGGAGCAATATCCTCCTTGTCGTATCCTCTCTCAATGTGCCTTTCCTTTATTAGATGATAACACTCCCTCTCTCTGACGAAGAAATCGATGTCCAGCGTCCAGAACCTGCCCTCGCCACCGAAACGGAATACCGAATAGAATTCGGCTTCTTCGAATACCCGCGGCTTGAATTTTTGAGCAGTTTGAACGTGATCCATAGGATTCATATCGAAAAGAAAGATCGTGCCTACCGGAATGTTGCGGTTTACTGCTTTAAATGTTTGCAACATGTCCTCATCGGAAAGCAGATAATTCAAGGAGTCATAGAAGGAAACCGCCAGTGTGACTGGTTTGACCTGGTCTCCCAAATCAAAGTTCCTCGCATCCACACAGACGAACTGCTCATCAGGAAATTTTTGCTTAGCAACCGAGATCATCTCATCCGAGATATCGATTCCGATCACTTTGAATCCCAGCTCAATCAAGAGCTTGGAAATATTTCCAGTTCCGCAAGCCACATCCAGGCAAACACCCTTAGGAATGTTATATTTTTCAACAACTTCGGCAATAAGGTTTTTCCAACCAAGATATTTGCTTTCCCCCATCAACCTATCGTAGAATCTTGCCATCACACGATAGCCTTCTGAATTGTCATATTGTTTTTCTTTGTCCATAATTATTCTCCAATAATTGTTTTCTTATAACGGTTTGAGAACCTACAAAAACCTCCGCAAACGATTTCTTTGTCGTTTTTAGTGCATCTGCGACAATCTTCATTTTGTATCAGCAATCTTTTGGTTTCATCTTCCAAATCACTCACCAACATTGTTAGCGAATAATCTTCGATATTACGCAAAAAACGTGACCGATCCATAACACAGGGATATAGCACCCCACGACTGTCAACAGAAATCCTCTTTCTTAGTCCGCATCCGTAATAGTGTGAATCAGGAACAGTTTTTTTGGTATTTAACAGTCCGTTTCGCACATTCGGATGTTTCAATAATATTCCCAATTCTCTCGCAAGATCCACTCGCTCAAGATTGTTGAGAATTGCCGCACCGGTTTGGATAGTGGGTCGAAAATGGACTGTCGTATTGAATCTCTTTGCGACATCGACCATTTCCTTGGCACTGCTAAGATTTTCTTTATTCAAGGTTGAAATAAAATAAATGCTAACCCCCTTGGAATAAAGCTTCTCCAGCCCTGCCATCATCTTACCATACAACCCGGCACGACGTCTAACCCGATCGTGAATCTCGCCGATCCCGTCCAGACTTACTGCCAATCCTAAGCCTTCTTTTAAAATATCAACCAGTTCATCCGACGAATCAATTAGAAATTCGCCGTTGGTCACAACATAAAAATGCAACCCATGCTGTTTGATAAAAGTTAGAATTTGACATAAATCCTTACGAGAAAACGGCTCACCCCCTGTTACCTCAAACAACCCCACCCCCAGATCCTTCAGCTTTAAAATCCTGGCAAGCAGGTCTTCAAGTGGAGGAACATAGTGATCAAGATCCGATTTGTGATAACAAGTTATGCAATCACAATTGCAGAAAGAAGTTACTTCGAACAATACCTGAGTCGGCAAGCCGCTGACATCAACATACATTTCTCTGTATGCCTGAGTTAAAGCTGGATTTGCCAGAATAACCTCGTTCTCAAGCAAAACTGACAACACATGATTCGATATACCTTTTCCTGAAAATGTCCTGCTTCTCAGCAGATCCGCCATTTCTTCATCCACAAACAAAAAGGAGGAATACAGCATTGGCGGAGTAATAACAGCTCCGTTCGGCTCATAACGAATAATTGCCGAAGGATTAAGATGATAAAAATCATCTCTTTGGCAAACAGTGTCGTCAGATTCTCTGATTCGTACAATACAGGGAACCGCCAGATGATGCAGATTGGTAACAAACATGGATAACCTCCTTATAAACTTTTTATTTCAAGAATTTCCACCAGCTCCTTGTAGGACTGTTCGTTTGAAATATCTACATTAGTAATCATTTTCAAAGCTTCAGCATAATCAATCACACCAAAGCGCACCCTTTCTGCCAGATAGTCTAAAATGATCGGATATTTTGCGATCACAAATTCCATCTCCTGATTGGGTTGAAAATTTAATCCCTCCGCAAAAAATACACCGGGGACAAGACAATCGGTATCAAATCCGCCACATCCAGAGTAAACCCATGGAATCTTATGATCCCTAATGTAATCAGAATTAGCCGATTTTGAAAGACCGAAAGCATATGCGCCACGTACAATGATAATACCGCTTGGCTTGGTCCAAAAAAGAGAATATGCTCCTTTTGAATTTTTTTTGGGAGTATCCCCTCCCGTAACCAATGTAGTAAATCCCAAATCTTTCATCACAGAAGCGTATGTCCCGTCTATCATAGTATTGCATATCTCGCCACAGGGCAGTATGCCTTTTTCTCTACAGATCCTGTAAACATTAAGCGTCGTGGCCGGATTTCCGGTTATTTTCAGGATTTTTTGATCATCCTGAATTTTATCGGCAACATCTATATAGCGATGGTCCTCCCTAAGATTGAGAAAGTTTAAAACATTCTCGATATTTTTTTCCGCAATCCTGCCCTTCACTCCCGTATTTACAGTAAAAAGCTGCAGTTCAATAGACTTTTTCTGGCATTCCCGAGCAAGCTTCGCTAAAACAGCCGTGCTGTCCAAACCTCCCGAGTATGCGAAAAGAATTTTTTTGTTCTCTCGCAAAAACAACTCAAACTCTTCATTGAATTGCTTTCTGGAAGGCAAGTTGCCAGAATTTAGGACATCAAAGCAGATATCACAGACGACTCCCTCGCCACTTTCGTGGAATTTCAGTTCTTCTCCGGTTCTAGGATTAATAACGTTCAAACCTACCGGATTAATGCAATATTTGCAATGCTTTTCCATTATCTTGTCTCCTTTTCGTTGTCAATGTACTTTCCAAGCTAAGCCTTCTAGCTTTACACTAAACTTTATACCAAATTCCTGAATTGTCAACTATTCTAGCCTACATTCTAATCCCAATCTTAATCTCCCAAAAGAACATCTCAGTAGATGGGCGACGAGCTATCTGTACTCTAAAGAGTGGGAATGAAACAGAATAAGAAACAGAAGACAAGTGTCAGGCGCCAGATAGCTTTGCTAGTAGCATTGCAGTTCGAACCCGTTAGGGGTATAAAAAATTACCGCTTGTTAAAGCGGTAATTTGCCAGTTCCCCAAGCAGGTCTAGAACCAAATAGCTTCAATCCCATAAAGCCTTTTTAGGCTATCTTTCCAGAAATCCAAGATGGGAACGGGTCGGGGTCTAAAAAGCAAAATGAGACAAATGAGACAAATATAAAAGAAAGCGCTATGTACCATTTTCAAATGATTGACATTTTTCAATATTTGTTTTACAATAAGCCAGTCCTTTAAAAAGTAGTAGCCGAAAGTTAAAGTTATTAAGGAGAAATTAAATGAGCAACGATTCTCAAAAAATCTATAAAATCAAAAAAGATAGATACCTTAGAGCTAGAGGAGGTACATCAAAAATCCTAAGAATAGATTGCAGTCAATGCGGAGCCAATATAGCTTTCTATCAGAAAGACGGACCTGGTTCCCTATTGAGGATGTATCTGGATAGGATACATGATTGCGAGAGCACCAAAAGTTTGGGCAATGTCTCGGCAGAATCTCAGCTACCAAATATAAACTGTCCGACTTGCGGAGCTCTTATAGCAACTCCGATGATTTATGAACCAGAACAAAGGCTTGCATTCAGAGTCATAAAAGGTTCAATCAGAAAAACAATAATGAAAAAATAAAACAAGGTAATAGAATGAAACCCCACTCCCCCACAGATATGACACCAGAATCAATAGCACGAGAAAATGGATTGGATTTGGAAGATCTAAATAATCTTCTTGATAAAATCCATAGAAGTATGCAAATTCCTGCACAAAGAGTGTTCGTCCAAGAAAACGACCTAGGCCGTTACTTCATGGTAGAGCTCAAAGGGGCAGGAAAAATAACGACTCCATACGGAAAATTTTGGGAGTATGACTTCCGAATTGACGATGAATGGAGGAAATATTCTGTAATTTTCAAAGGAGAAATTGATGAAGAAACTTTCCTTCCAATTTTCAAGAACAATAAAGAATTAGTACTAAGAACAGATTCTGGCTGTGAAACCGGACAAGTATTTAAAGATATAACCTGCGAATGCGGCGATCAATTGGATTTGGCATTGAAGACTATCGCCGAAGTGGGCGAAGGAATGATAATCCATATTCCAAGGCAAGATGGTCGAGGCATGGGATTACCGTTCAAGCTTGCTACGTTATGGCTACAAGATGAGTTTAAGATAAACACAGTGGAAGCTGCTTGCCTGTTGGCTCCTGGTGGAGTTATCGATGTAAGAACATACACCGGAGTAATATGCATTCTTAAATTCTTCCAAGTTTCTACCGAATGCCATATAAAGTTAGCAACCAACAATCCCAAGAAGGCCGAAATATTCCAAGAAAACGGTTATATTATACCGGACTATGTGCCAGTTATAATAGAGCCGAATGAAAACACTAGGCGCCACTTGACTGCCAAACAGGATTGCCTTGGACATATTGGACTTGTTCATCCTGATATAGAGGAGCAAGAATGAATGCCATAGAAATGCTAAGAAACCGAGCAAGACAGAAAAATACTTTTGCATGTTGCGGCTTAGATCCTGATAAGACTAAGCTGCCACAAGCAATTCTAGAAATGGATTGTTCGGACAGGGAAAGAATATATATATTTCTTAGAACAGTAATCGAAATTACAGCGCCTCACGTATGTGCATACAAGATACAAAAGGCCTGTTTTGACCTACTGCCTTCTGGATACAGCCTCCTCAAGGAGATTATTGCATATATCCACGAAAAGCACCCGGAAATTCCCGTCATTATTGATTGTAAGATTGGAGATATAGGCAACACTATGGAAGCTTTTTATGCCCTTAGTATCTTCGAACGGTTGCAAGCTGACGGGGTGGTAGTTAATCCCTATATGGGCGATGAAGTGTTCACTTCTCTGGAAGGTTATCCTGATAAAATTGTCGTGGTATTAGTAAAAACAAGCAATAAAGGAAGCGCGGCAGTGCAAGACATTGTAACTCAATCAGGGGAAAAAGTCTGGGAGGTAATTCTGGGCCTTGCAATGAACAGATGGAATAGACATGGGAATATAGTTCCCGTCATATCATCCACTGCCGGAGTTGATTTAGTAAAAGTCAGAAGAGCAATTCCCAACGAAACTCCCATCCTCTTTGCAGGTGTCGGAGCCCAAGGCGGAAGCTATGATGGATTCGCACATCTGTTTACAGACGAAGAATCTTGCGTTTTTGCTAATTCCTCGAGAAAAATATTGTATTCTCCTGCAGAAAAAGGTAAAAGCTGGCAAGATTTAGTCGAGGAACGGATAATAGAACTTAAAAACGAACTAAACGCCAGCAGGAGGTTGAAAAGCATTTGACTAAATTTCTACTTCTGCTTGGACCTTCGGGCGTAGGCAAGAGTACCATAATAAAAGAATTGCGGCAGATGGACAAACGTTTCATATACATATCGCCTTACATCACTCGCCCTCTTCGAGAAAACGAGACTGATAAGGTGCATATAAGCGACCAGGAAATGGACTTAAGAGAAGCGAACGGCGAATTCCTTATTATTAACAATTTATATGGAATAAGGTATGCCACGCCCATTGAGCCCATCACAAAAGCACTGGAAGATAACCTTTTTCCAGTGCTGGACTGGCCAATTAGCCGGATGGAAATAATGACCAATTCTTTCTCCGGCCAATTGTATACCGTATACGTTTGTCCGCCTTCTTGGGAAGAGCTGCAAGAAAGAATGGCAAGGGATCAGAGGAATAAAAACACGGACAGACTAAAAGCTGCCCGCAAGGAATTTAATGAATTTCAGACTGGAGGCTACGAAGGATTATTTGATTTTCAGATAATATCTTACAATTTTAGAATTTCTGAAATTGCCAAGAGTATATATCTGAATTATCTACAAAATATTTAAAGGGGGCTTAGGTTTCAAACTTAAGTCCTTTTATATTTGCCCAATCAAATTTTCCACCTTTTCTTTGTCCGTATAATTGAAATGTAAAGAATCCGTGAACTGCACATATTTGCCGGTTTCGATACCCAAACGCTTCGCCATATATTTTTGCAGAGATGCAAATTCACCTAAGTTCATAAGGAATTTGCCATAACAGTCAGAAGTTCGCATGTGGACATGCATATCCAGCTTATTATCGGTTATTTCTGTCCATATGATCTGCAAACAGGGACCTATCTCTCCATACATGTCTTCTTCCTGCTTCCATATGCTTGCCTGAGCCCTCTTACCTGTAGGTTTCTTTGTTAAGTATTCGATGATATTTTCTATTTGGCTATAATTTTCAGAAAATAACCTGTGCCGGTATATCTTCGTCCATTCATGAATAACTTTATCCTCGTTTTCTCCCGTCACCAGGTAATCATTGATAATCTCCATATCTTTTCTGGATATGGGAAATTTATCATCATAAAAATCTTCATTGACATTTTCTATCTCCACAACCGCAAGGTCATATCTATAGAATTCCTTTTCTTGAGACCCTGATCCATGTAGATAAAGTTCCTTAAAGCTCTTTTGCCAGCACTCGGCTACGGTTCTTGCTTTTATATGCAGCATAATATATACATTATTGATTTAATAATTATATTTTAACAGAGCAATGCATAATTTCAAAATACCACGTCACTCCAACGGAATATTCTAAAATAAAAAAAGAATGTACCCTCTTATTTTTTAATAACCCTAACTACCACCCCATTAACCATATATCCCGAAGTATTAACATCTTCTTCGTGAAGCACAATAGGAGGAATGTCCAAAGTTGATTCCGAAACAAGACGTATCTCTTCTTTATCTTTAAAGAATCTTTTAAAATTTGCAGCACCACCGATAATAGATAACACATAATCTCCATTTTTGGGTTGATTCCTGCAGTCTACAATCACATAATCTCCATTTTCAATATTACCGCCTTTAAGTTTAGCTTTATTCAAAGAGTCACCCACTGCCCTAACCGCAATCAATCCATCAGGCGCGCTTCTATCTATAAGCTTCTTGGATATTTTAAGAAAAGCTTGAATATCCTCTAGCGCCAGCTCCATAGCAGGTCCGCAATTAGCCGATCCCACCACAGGAATATTAAAGTATTTATCCACAGCAAATGCTTTGTTTTTAGCGGGCTCTATTTTTTTAGTTTTTCGATCAAAATATAACCAGCCCTGCTTTTCTATCTTTTTTAAGTAATAAAGTACTGTTTGAGGATTAGTGATATCTAATCGCCTTGCCGTTTCCCTGATTCCGATCTCTCGTATATCGTTTTTCCTGTGAAATTCCAGTATTTTTCGCATAGTTTCATTCATTTCCTGTTTCATATGTGTTTGCTTAAAAATAATTTTTAAACCATTTATAAACTATCTTAAATCTACCACATATAAACTATTTTGTAAACTGTGTATATTTACACTTATTGACAGTAAATAGTGGAAAGCGTAAAATATAATTAGCTTCAAGATATGCACCTTGCAAATCAACGATGAGCTGCCAAATATGAAGCTTAGAAGGCAGGATATAGGGCTGGTGTGAACCCAGACCATTTTAAAATTGAGCAACCATCACATGTCAATTTTTATACAAAATTAGACATTCGGTAAATTACTGAGTACAAGAAGGGCTATAACACGCCCGGTAATGAGTCCGAGAAAAGTTCGAGATACCTTTTTCTTACAAAAGGGGTGTTTTGGGTTTTTCTCGGACTTTTTTATTAATCAAAAACACCCCATAAATATATGAAAGACAGAAAAATCAAAATTGAGCAGGTTCCCACTTCCCTACTCAAAGAAGCAGAGTATAATCCTCGCAAACTGACATCTCGGCAAGAGGAAGATTTAACTGAATCAATCAAAAAGTTCGGCCTTGCCGATCCATTGATAGTTAACAGTTACAAATTCAGAAAGAACGTAATAATCGGAGGCCACCAAAGATTCAAGATTGCGAAAAAGCTGGGATATAAAGAAGTGCCTGTTGTGTACGTAAACTTAAATCCTAGCCAAGAGAAAGAATTCAATTTGAGACTCAATCGAAATACTGGAGAGTGGGACTGGGAAATGCTCAAAGAATTTGACATAGATCTACTGCTTGATGTTGGTTTTATTGATGAGGATCTTTCAAGTATCTGGGATGAGTCTTTGGAAACGGAAGATGATGAGTTCAATCAGACAAAGGAATTGGAAAAGATCAAGAAAACTGATATCAAAAATGGTAATATATTCTCTCTCGGCAGCCATACTCTTCTCTGCGGAGACGCAACTGCTCTGGAAGCTGTGAACAAGTTAGTAGGTAAGGAAAAAATCAATATGATCTATAATGATCCGCCGTATAACACGGGTGTTAATTATAACAAAGGAATTGGTGGGAAGAAAACATACGGCGGAGATGTGAATGATAATAAGAGTGATGAAGAATACAGGAATTTTCTAGAAACGAATATTTCCAACGCTCTGAGCGTATCTCAAAAGGATGTTCACGTTTTCTATTACTGCGATCAGCGATATATATGGCTACTTCAGGAAATATATAAAAAGTTTGGCATTGATAATAGACGCGTATGTATGTGGATTAAAAACGGCTTTAATGTCACTCCACAAATCGCTTTCAATAAAGGCTACGAGCCTTGCGTATACGGCACTCGCGGAAAGCCTTATCTTGCCAATATTAAGAATCTTAATGAGATATTAAACAAAGAAATCGAAACCGGCAACCGAACCATAGATGATATATTGGATATTTTTGATATCTGGCTTGTTAAAAGAATAGCGGGGCAGGAATACGAGCACCCCACGCAAAAACCTCCTACTTTGCACGAGAAAGCGTTGAGGCGATGCACCAAGATTAATGATACAGTATTGGATTTATTTGGCGGTTCAGGCTCAACTCTCATTGCCTGCGAACAGCTAAAACGCAGATGTTTTATCATGGAGCAAAATCCAATCTTTTGCCAGTTAATAATTAACCGATTTGAAAGATATGCAAACAAGAAAGCAAAAAAGCTTGGTTAAAGCTGGGGACATTTTTCAGCTAGGAGATCACAGATTGATGTGTGCAGACGCTAAAGATAAAGACGGTGTGGCAAAGCTATTTCAAAAAGATAAGATGCAACTCATACTCACAGATCCGCCTTATGCCATTGATTATGTAAACAGCAAAGCCGGATTTAAACAAAAACTAGCCAAAGCAAAAACTATCGAGAACGATCAGTTGCAAAGTGAAGATGACTATATAAAGTTTACCGAGGAATGGCTAAGTACGATTATACCCAATTTGGATAAGAAAAACTCTATCTATATTTTTAATTGCGACAAAATGATATTTGCCTTAAAACAAGGCATGGAGGATGTAGGAATATATTTTTCTCAGCTTCTGGTTTGGGTTAAAAGTAATGCAGTGGTAGGAAGAAAAGATTATCTTCCCCAGCATGAACTTATAGCCTACGGATGGCTTGGAAGTCATATTTTTCATAAGGCCAAGGACAAAAGTATATTCTTTGTCCCCAAGCCCAACAAGAGCAAACTTCATCCGACAATGAAGCCAATCCCGCTTCTTAGAAAGATTATCCTAAACAGCACAAGGATTGGAGATATTGTCTATGATCCATTTGGCGGATCTGGTAGCACTCTTATTGCCTGCGAACAAACCAAAAGAAAATGTCTGATGGTAGAATTAGATCCTGAATATTGCCAGACGATTATGGACAGATATGAAAGATTGACTGGAAATAAAGCTATAAAGTTAAGTTAAATATATGGCCAAGGAAAGGGTTAAGGCAAAATTACAAAAAGAACTTTTTCTTACAAGGCTGGAGGAAATGCCAGTTACTTCTGTTGTATGCAAAAAGATTGGTGTTTCCAGAGCAAGTATATATCGCTGGAGAGATAAAGATCCTGAATTTGACGCAAAGGTAATTGAAGCCAAAATTAAAGGAGATGATAACATGCGAGATCTTGCAGAATATCAAGTGCTTAAAAAAATGCAAGAAGGAGATCTTTCTGCTGCCAAATATTATCTCGATAGAAAACATCCAGCTTATGCCAGAAGGACTTCCATACCTGACACTGCAAGGCAACCTAATTTATTCCAGTTGATTATAAGCAAAGTCGGTAATAAAGGAAAAAAGGCGGCAGAACATAAGAACGAAAAATAAAGTTAATCAACATAAAACATCCTTTGCGTCTAAGGATGTTTTATCTGTCTTATGGTTATTCTATAATCTTGTTTAATATATCTCCAGATCCAGTCTTAACAGTCTGATTGTTTTCTCTTGTTTACTCAAATTAGTTAAGTTCAATATATGCTTTATCGGGACTACCGAATCCACCGCTCACTTCAAGCTTAAGGTTACTGGCATCTTTGGGAATATCAAAGATAAGTACTCCGTTTATTTCCAAACCGGGATTCGCCTGTTTTAAGAAAAGATCGTATTGATTGTTATTAGCGATAGAATAAGCACTGGTAGCTTCAGTGGAAACGACAAACGATCTGCCTTGATCATCCATCAGTTTAAACATGTTGCTATCCGCATAGCGTGATTCTTTGTCATTGTTTCTAAGCGTCAAAGATACGATTTCATAAACTCCAGAAGCATCATGGTTAATATACTGGTTACCGACCGACTGGGCCTGTTCCGCCTTCTGCACTCTGTAGCTGAAATTTCCAACAGAAATAGTTTCATTTATTTTACCAGTCTTTTGCTCTGCCTTGGTATTATTTTGAATGCCATTAGAAGTTTGCCCATTGTTAGAGTTATTTGAATTACTTCCTCCACCTAGGATACTGATAAGTATAAGAACAAGAAATGCGGAGAGAACCTTGTGACGCATAAACCAGCTTCTAATATCCGCACCGCAATACTTGCACTTTTTCGCACCTTTTAAAACTTCTTCTTTGCACTTGGGACACTTTGTCGTTTCGCTTACTTGGTTTTCCTGACTCATAGTTTTCAATAATTAAGATTAATTAGAAAAAATCATTTTCGACCTTTTGTATGAGGTCGGGTCAGAAAAACAAAAATGGACACCCGACCTAGTTGCGAAACAGTAAAAGGTGTCCGTGAGGATCCTACTTACGTTCGGTCGGAGTGTCCGTTCCTGTACGTAAATAGGAAAAAATACCATTATAAATGGCAAATCCTCACACATTAACTTTTACTGTTTCGCACCTAAAATATAGCTCAAAACAGGCCAAAAGTAAAGCCAAGTTACCAACAGTTTGTCTACTCCTTGCTCTGGACAACGGAAACGGGTCGCGTCATCAATGTAAGTGTAATAAGTAAAGATGAAAGTATTATGGAAATACAAAGAGAAATACAAACTATGGCACAGGAAAAAGAAGGCTTATCCCCTATTAGGTACTGCCTTTATGCCAGAAAATCAACGGAATCGGACGAACTGCAAGCCCTTTCAATAGACTCGCAGATTAAAGAGATGTTGGATATGGCAAAAGCGGAAAATATGAACATAGTGGAAATACGAAGAGAAAGCCACTCGGCCAAAGATTCGGGACAAAGACCAGTATATAATCAACTTCTCATGGATATACGAGAAGGTATGTTTAATGGTATTTTATGCTGGGCACCAGACAGATTAAGCCGAAATGCAGGAGACTTGGGAGCATTAGTGGATTTAATGGATCAAGGCAAAATATTGGAGATACGAACTCATGGACAAAGGTTTGGCAACAATCCTAATGAAAAGTTTTTACTTATGATTCTCGGATCACAAGCTAAATTGGAAAATGATCATAAAGGAGTAAATGTGAAGCGAGGATTGCGAGCCAAATGCGAACAGGGGTGGAGACCGGGAATGCCACCCTTAGGATATATTCATGATAAATATGCGGATAAAGGAAAAAAGAAAGTATCGATAGATCCTAAAAGAGCGCCATATATCAAGACAGTATTTGAAAAAGTAGCCGATGATGGATGGAGCGGAAGAGATATTCTCAAATGGATAACAAATGAAACTGATTTCAGGACAAAAAATAACAAGAATCTTTCGCTGAGTATGATATATAGGATGCTTAATGAACCGTATTATTACGGAGAGTTTGAATATCCAGTAGGAAGCGGTAATTTCTACAAAGGAGGATATGATCCCATAATTTCCAAAGAGCTTTTTCTCAAAGTCAGAGATAAACTGAGCGTTGCCCCAAGGAGACATCCAGGAAGCATTGACTTTGCATTTACTAAGCTTCTCTATTGCGGAAGCTGCGGATCAGGAATATGTGCAGAGGAAAAATTCAAGCATCAAAAAAATGGCAATATTCATAGATATGTTTATTACCATTGCACTTGCGGGAAAGACCGAGATTGCAAAGAACCTGCCATTAGAGAAGAAGACTTGATAAATCAGATGGTTGAACTTATTGATAAGGTAGATATCGATAAACTAAAAACCGTAGAGAAGATCAAGAAAGAGATTGATAGATTTCAAAAGTTTAGTTATATAATAGGCAGCGAGGAAACAAGTACAAAAGCAACAGATGTTAATATAAAAAACTATGGTAAATATATTCTGCTGGAAGGAACAAAACAAGAAAAAAGAGACCTGTTGGAATGCTTGAAAAGTAAGATTCATTTGAAAGATAAAAATATTTATTTAAAATAATATTTATATTTTTAGACGCTATTTAACAATAGCTGTAAAATCGTTGATTTTCACTTTGAGCTGCTCAAGTCCATAATCGTCACCAACATCAACATGAGAAGTCGTCCAATTACAAAATGAATAGATTTGCTTAATCTTGTCCAAATCGCTGTCATCGATTTCTTTATTTTCTTTTACACCATCGATAGCGGATGAAAAGTCATTAGCATTCCAATGCAACAAGTTATTTTTGATATACCTCTCAACCTCATACCGCAGATATTGACCATATTCAACGGTCTTTAGTTCAATATCAAGACTTGCTGGTGGTATTTTTTTCAAATCTGTTTCAAAGTTTTTGAGCTTATCAAGGAACTTATCTATTTTACTCCTACAAACAAAGCTTCCACCGAGCTCTTTCTTGTTTCGTATTAAATTATACTCCTGGCAATGCTTGTCAAAACGCTTTCTCAGAAATTTAAAAAAGGCTTTATGATGAGTAAAAACAAAAACTTGAGAGAAAACTTTATATTCTTCTGCAATCAGGTCAACAAGACAGCTCAAATTGTTATTATCTAAGCTTGTTATAGGATCGTCAAAAACAAGTATTTTTATATTTTTATCTTTTTGAATATCCAGAAAGGCAAAGAAAAAACAAAGCGATAAAACCTGAACTTCGCCCTCTGAAAGCCCCTCTTTAAAATCGCGCTCATTATCCTCTAAGTCTAAGACTTTAAAAGCAAAAGGAAATTCCGTTTTATTTCCCGTTGGATCTGTCTTTAGTTTAAGTTTGAAACTGAAATTAAAATTTTTGAAATAGTCTTGAATCTTTGATAAAAGGTTAGAAAAGGCTTTTGTAGAACAATGGTCTTCATATTCCCTCAATGCTATTTCATGCTCTGTTTTTAATATGTTAAAAACTGCTTGCAATTCCCTTAATTCTTTTTCTTTATCCTCTTTCTTCTTCTGCTCCTTAATTTTATTTCTATTAATAAAATTCAATTCCTTATCAATTTCTAAAGTTCGTTTTATATTTATATCTAATCGGGATTTAATTTTTTCATCGGTATTTTCAATCTTGAATTCGACAATAAGTTTATTTTTCTTCTCCACAAAATCATTAACTGCTTGAAAATATTTTTCAACCTCTTCAAATTCTGCTAGTACCTTATCATAGAGCTCCTGGATGTCTTCTTTACTTGGTTTTGTGAGCTCTATTATCTTTGTTCTCAATTTATTTATTTCTTGAATCCGAGGTTTCTTGTATATTATTTCGTCATCAACAGAATAGATATTCGGAACCTTATAATTTTGATCGAGTCTTTTCAACTCAATAAAAATTGAATTCAAATCAAAATCGGAAATAGTTTGAAAAAGCAGTAAAAGTTCATCAGCCAAATTTTGCTTATCTTTTCCAAATTGACGTGTCTGCGTTTGATATGTTATATCATATATTTGCCCGTACAAATCCACGATTTTTTCAATTCTTCCTTCTTCATTTTTAGACTGACAAAAAGGACATTCATTTCGATATATTTTTCTTATTTCAAGACCAGCATCGAAAAAATGTTTGTGTGTTTTGATTTTATCAATTAGAGCTTGCTCTGCTTCTATTTTTACCTGTTCTTTCAGATCAAAATCAAAGATTGCCCGGTATGCTTCATAATTCGATAATAAAACCTCGACTTCAACTTTCGGAATAATACTTATATCGCTTTGAATATTTGACACTTTCTTTTGTAGTACCTGATCTGTTTCAAGATTTTTTTCTATTTCTTTTTCCTCGTCTGACAAATCCTGCTTTTTCTTGTTAATTTCTTCTTCGTCTTTGTCTTTATAGCTTTGATAGCATAGTTCTTCCTCATCACTCAAATTGAAAGCTAGGATGTCTTTATTAGTCAAACTGAATTCTTTTATTTTTTGATCCTGTTCCTCTTTCGCCTTTTTTGCTTTATCTTTTACCTCTCGCAAGTTGATAGCATCGCAATCAAACTCGATAATCATTTTTCCAGATACTTGCTCCTGTCCATTTTGGGTAGTGTCTCTTCTACTTCCTAAATGCACATTTTTATCAACAAACTCACGATCAAAGAACAAAATAGAATCTTTTGTCACTTTCTTATCCCAATCATTATTCACGGGATATTTTCTGTCTCCAATATCAAAAGACAGGCAGATTTCGGTTGGTCTGTATTTACCAAAAGATTTATTATCAGAAATATTTTTCAAAAGGTTACAAATCGTACTTTTTCCACTTCCATTTTCACCATATATAATGTTTATATCCTCATGAAAATTTTCACTATTCAGAAAAGGCTGCCAAGAAAAGTCATAAAACGATTTGTAACCTTTTATTGTCTTTATACGTAATAATTTCATATTTTTGGTTTGGATTGTATCCTTAAGTCTCTGTAATATTCACTATTTCTTCGTTCCTCTGCAATATGGGAACCTTGAACATCCATAGAATTTTCCGTACTTGCCAGATCTTAACACCATCGCAGAGCCACATCTTGGGCATAATATGTTTTCCTCAATAGTAAGAGCCGTTTCTTCACCCTTCTCGATGTTTTTTGTTTTACCGCTTTTGCAATAGCAACAAAATCTCCCGTATCCAGTAATCAAAGAATTGTCTTTAAAGTCATTTAGGTTTCTAATTTCCTTACACTTAGGACATTCTTTCATTTCACCGCTTTGCAGACTCTGTATATTACCGTATATAGAGTCTAGATATTTGTTATCTTCATATTCTTTTATCAATAATTCTATTCTCTCATCCAGTGTTTCAATAGGATTTTCCCCGACATTAAACCTGTTAATTCGCAAAAACTTATAACCATAACTTTCTAAAACTTTCTGCCGATAGACATCTTCTTCAGAGTAATAGTCATTGAAATTGTATTTATTAACCGCTTCAAGATCAGTAAAATGCTCCTTAAATCCATCGTACTCAATAATAATCTTATGTTCTTTACCAAGTTTATTATATACCAGAAGAAAATCTACCTTGTAATTTGGATGGTTATAAGTAGGATCCATTTGATGTAAATATTTACCGAGTTCGAACTGAGGGAAAAATTCTACATTTTCAGAATTTTTAAGATAAAATTGAGTTTGATAGTACCAATGCAAGACCCGTTCTTCCATTTTGGAGTTTTTATCTACCTCATCTATACTTTTTTCATTTTTGGCTTGCTCAAGAGTATTATAATAATATCGAATTGCGTCCCCTATAGAACCCTTAAATTTATCAATTGGTTTGCTTAGTACAAAATGCATACACTCTTTGGCACGACTAAAGCCGACATTTAATCTCTGAGCTTTAATTTTATCTTCTTCTTCAACATCAATTTTACTCAAATCACTAGCGAACACTCCCCATAGACGATCACGTTCTTCAGTAGCAACCATAGAATAGTAAACAATGTCTCGTTCTTCTCCTTGGCATGTATCAAAGGTCATTATTTTTAGACCCAACTCGTCAAAATAATAATCCCTATCTGCCAATTTATTAATTTTTTCCATTAGCAGTTTCTGCTGATCAGTATGAGGAGTGATGATACCAACAGAATATCTACAATTTTCATTTTTTAATCTGTGTAATTCATCAATGATAAAATCAGCCTCGGAGGCGTTGGTATTTGAGCTGACCTCTATCTTACCGTCATGATTTATTACCGAAAATTTCAAAACATCATCAATGGACTTACCCCTTATTTTCATTACCTGCAAACTGCCTTGATAGAAAAACTTATTAGAATAAGATATTATTTCTTTATATCCCCTGAAATGCTTTTTTAGTTGAGTATTATAATTGCTGATAAACTCAAAAAACTCCAGAATGGAAGTTTTTATATCAAACTTCCCTAATTTAACTAATTTAGTCGGTTCTTGAGAAATATATTTTTTAAAAGATTCATCAAGCCTATTTAAGTATTCTTTATTCGTATCCGATCTTGCTTGTGCTGCCTTTACATTACTGAATTGTTTCCTGTCCCCTAGGATTAAAACTTTTTTCGCCCTTAACAAAGCTGGAAAGGCTTGAGCAATACTGACCTGAGAAGCTTCATCAATAATGACCAAATCAAATAATTCCGGCTCTAAAGGGATATATTCGGCATAATCTCTTATCCCAGCAAGAATACATGGAAAAGCCTCCTTTAACTTCATAAATTCATCTTTCGGAAACCTCTGCTTGCTTTTTATTATTTCCCTCAGGGCTTTAGCAGTAGCTTTATTCCCTTCGAAAAATTTTATTACCCTACCATCCATCAGATAAGCCATTTGGGTAGTTACAAGACTTTCAATATTTTTTTGCTGATCAGAATAGTTAACAAATGGTACTCTTGCAAAGTCGGTCTCTATTTTTTTCTTGAGATAAAAATATCTAGCTAACTTATCAAATTCCGAATCAGGCAATTTAGCTAATTCGTTCTGAACTATCGTCTCAAAGTTTCCTATGTCTATACCAACTTTTTCGAAAGTCTTCGGATAGATTTCTGAATCGTTAATCAGACCTTTTATGTCCGCTTCTACAGAAACCAATTCTTCCATGGCAACCGATATATCGCCATTTTTTATAAACTTATCCGCTAACATTATGAAGTCTTGCTTTATTCTAGAATCAAAAACTTGCTCTTTACCATAGTGTGAAACGAAGTTATAAAATTCTTGTATTTTTTTAAGTTCGTTTATGTTTTTATGCGGCTGCGCCAACTTTATGTTTGGCATATTAAGGCAAAATTCATTATCCATTCTTTCAATATTTTTCTTTTTGAAAATATACCCTAATACTGGAGATTTTATATCATCATATTCTTTTATAAATTCACCTACATAGCCTAAATTATTCTCAGAAAAACCATCAACAATTTTTAGATAACCCAAATCCTCACCGAATTTTTCTTTTATCTTATTGCTTAAACTTAAAAAACTTTTAGCCAACTTTAAAATACTTGACAGATCGTCTAGGTTTTTTATGTTATCAATATATATTTTGAGTAAAGTCAGAGCTTGATTTTCACTCAATTTTTTAATTTTTAGCAAAGCTGAACGCAGTTCGTCTAATTCGAATGCTGGATCGGGCTGAGACATAAATTCATCCGTATCCACAATGAATCCGCGCTCTTCGATGCAAATCTCCAGCCCATTCAACTCTTGTAGTTCTTGAATTGAGATATCTCGATAAGCTAGAATCTCAGCTTCTATATCTTCTCTTAAAGTATTTGATAATTTCTCAATGTTTTGATCAAGAGCCTCATGCTCCTTTTTCACGGCCTTATAATGTAACCAGATTTTATCAAGAGAGGATGGAGACAATATCTGGCTATAAGTGCTTCCAGTTTTCCCTAATCTTAGAATAGGATTTTGAAAACTCTTCTCAAGTCTCACCTTATTCATAGTATTAGTAATTTTGTCTTCAACAACATCAAGGGCTTCCTTCTTATCTGATAAAACCAAGATAGATTTGTTTTTCAAAATCATATCAAAAACGATAGCTGTAATCGTATGACTCTTACCTGTTCCCGGAGGTCCCTCGACTATAAGATATTTGCATTTGTCTTTGTTAATAGCGGACAATATCTGTCTTTGTTCACTGTTTAATGGAATTGGGCTTACGGACAAAAGTTTCTCTGTGACATCAGTACCGTCCCATTCTTCATCAATAGCTGTATTAAATGAATCCGGATCATTATTGATAAAATCTTCTATTAACTTACCAAAAGCCTCTCCCAAGACGCTGTCCTCAGAATCTATTAATTGTAGGATATCTTCATAATCATTAATTAAAGCCTCGTCCGACTTATCAAACAAAGAGATATAGCAAGAATTTGAAATTCTAACCAGCAAACTCTTAGATACCTGATGATTTCCCTCATAGATATCAATATCCTTGTCTAACTCGAAAGAATTAACAATTTCTTTTAATATTATATCCATCAGATCCTTGAACTTCTCTTGATACTGAGCCAAATATACTATTCTCTCATTAACAGTTTTTAGATTACCGGCCTTACCCGTACTTTTATTGTATTCTTGCATTATATATTCAAGCGCTTTTTTATTTATGTATACTTGTGCATCAAAATCTAAATTTAAATGATTACTGTCTTTATTTATAGAAAATGGAATATAAAAAATAGGATATTTCACCTTATCAAAAGTAATATCGCAAAAATACAAATAGAAATCTTGCTTATCTAAAATGTTTTTATTTCTATCTATCTCATAAATTTCATTAAACAAATCTGCAACCTTGAAATCTTCAAAAAAATCAATTATTTTTCCTTTTACCTCTTCAGTTTCAAAAACAACCCTAAGCTGTTTTGGAATATTTACTTTAACATCAGACAGCAATAATTTTAAGACTTCAGACACTTCATTCTCTAGCAATTTGCTAAGCACGCTAGTCAGATCCTCTTCCATTAGAAAAAGACCATTTTCATCGCCAAGATCAAGATTCTCTAACGATTTCTCCATGCTCTCAATAAAAGGAAGAACAAGGCTCTGTTTTATAATAAGGCTAGTCGCGTCAAGTGAATTAATTATAGCTGCATCATAATCCTGTTTATATAAAACAGCAGCCTCTTCAATTCGAGCTGATACGTCTTTAACAACTTTTTGTATAGTTTTATCTGGAACCCTATCGATTTGTAGCTTAATCAATTCCTGTAAATTTGCAGGAATATTAGTCCTATATACACCTTTTTCAATTTTATTTAATTTGTCCCGATCAAATCCATGATTTATAAGGCTCCATATTTTATTTCTAAAATTAGGATATTTGTCTAAATTTAAACCGAGTAAAAGATTGTCTTCGTTATGCAATTTAATACTTCTCTTTGGATTCTTCCTCTTATGAAAATCCGTCTCAAGAAAGTCCATAAAATACTTAGCCACTTCCTTGATAAAGGATAGACCATCCACACTTTTTTCTTCTGGCATGCTATTATAAAATTATTATTTCTTTCATCCTTAATATACCATTAATACCCCATAAAGTAAAAACAAAAGCTCTTATAGTTCGAGTCCTTTTCCTATCAAAAAACATCGAGTTTTTACTCGATATTTTTTAGCTTGTTTTAGCGACGCATGCAGATCGCTTTCACAAGAATTTACTACTCCGGCTATGAGACCACATTGAAATCTTTTTTATCTCAAATGCTGATTTATGTCGAATTCGACAATAAAATGCGCTATCTATCCATTAGATCCTTCTCTTTACTACGATATTCTTCAATACTGCCTACACATGTTTCACAATAACTGGTAAGGACTTTCCCCTCTGTCGTAATATAAGTTAAGACCTCCTCATTTGTTTGGCAGTTTACAACTCGATTCGTCTGCCCCTGCCCTTTAATGGAAAGATACAACCAACCTCCAGAATAAAAACATGCATTTTTATATTTATTGTATGCATATTGTGGATTATAAACTGAATAATCCGGCTCTAGTAACGATTTTAAATCATCATGATAAAGATTTTCGCAAAGATTCTTACATTCAGTTTGCTTCTCAAATATAAATGTTTGTTGATCTTGTTCCATTTGTATGTTTTTCTGTACTGGCAAAAAAGAAATATAATAATAAGAAATCGACAGTGTCACCATTATTAGTAATAAAAAACTTACTTTTTTCATAAGATCAAGCAATAAAATTTAAGAAATACCCAATTCTCTTTTTGTATCTTCCGGCAATCCTTTAACTTTTTTCATATACTTTATAAAAGGATTATCGTAGAGTATCTGTCCTAAAAAAGATACAATACTCATCAAAAAACTTGATGCATCATTATATTTTATTTTTGCTATATAATAAAGCAAGATTGAAATCAATAAGATTGTAATACACCTATAAAAAAGTTCTTTGTCTAGTTGTTTTTTATTATCTTTAATCTTTCCTTCTATAAGTTGCCCCTCTCTTTTAATTCTCTTTTCTTTCTCTTCTTCATATTTTTTTTCAGTATCCCTTCTTTTTTCTTCTTGTGCTTCGATTTCTTGTTTTATCGTCCCCTCTTCTCTTTCACAAATCCTGTTAATTCTTAGCTGAAGATATGTATCTTCAATTTTTTTTCCAGACATCCTCTCTTTTGCGACTATATTAACGATTTCCTTCACTTTACCTGATGGTAAGTTTGCAGTATTATTATAAATTTTATGAAACCAGTACAGGTCTTCAATAGTATATATATTTTCCGGAGGATGGAACTGCGATAAAAGAACATTCGCAAATAAAGGGGTATAATTCACAGCGTCATAGTCATCTGAACAAAAATTAATTGATAATAACTGAATTAAAGCATCCAAGGAGATAACTTTAGGCGAAGTATTTTTACTAAGAATATCGCTTGAATATTTTTGCAAAGATCTGTCTAAAGTTAAGACATAAGTGTTTTTTCTCTCCTGTCTTAAGAGATCAATAACATAAAACAGTGCTACGTCATGACTCAAGGCGGTTTCTGTTTTTGATCTAAACCAAGAAGGCTTTGTTTCTTTATAAGATTCGCGCAATCTTTCTTTTAGCTTACTGTCTTTTTCAGCATTTGATATATTATCAACTATCTCCTCATATTCTTCTATTTGGATATTTTGATTTTCTGAAAACTTTTCTGGCATTTCTCTTATGCTTTCAAAAAATCTTTCACAATCTTCTTTCGTCCTGCACCCTCTCGCTTTAGCCGTTTTAACAAAATCATCATTCGAATCAAGCACTACATCCACATTAAACTTATCTAGAAGATTGATAATCTGAGATTGCCTACTGTTTACAACTCTGTTATACTCCTCTTTCGTTGGCCTTATATAAACCGTTTCACAGTTTAATTTTGACAAAGTATCTCCAAAAGAGTTAAGCGAACCAGAAATCTTATGACTTTCAAGCGCTAATGCAAAAAATACGTTTGTATCCACTATAATTTTCGCTTTTTCTATTTCGTTTACTGTTAGAGGATCTGCGCTAACCTCACTAGCCACCAGCCTCGCAAAAAACATTGATCGTATGAGACTATTTAACAGTATTAGATCTTCACGATCATTGCTTGATATAAAATCAACAAAGCCCCGCACTAAATCATCTTTATATTTAGAAAGTTTATGCTTTTCGATGGATACTTCTAATATTTCCTCCAAAGTTTTAATTTTTGAGAAATTTGGTTTTATATTTTTACAAATTGATTTAACCAATTCATCTCCATAAGCACCAAAAAAAATAGATACAGCGTCATAAAACCAATCTTTCAGCACCTCTATGTCTATTTCTTTTGTAAAATGTTTCGTTAATACTTTTTCCTTTTCTAGATTATTGCTTTTTAATACTTCAAGGATCCTTTCTCTCTCTTTACCGCTCAATGACCATTTGTTAGACATTTTTTCTATTCCAAAGGTTCCAGAAAAATCCTGCAATGATTTTCCCACCAATACGATAGAAATTCCTTTTGTATGAATCAGTTTGGATATCTCTGATGCTATCTCTTCTTTAGTTAACGCTTCATTTCTTACAAACAATACCTTTGCACATAATTGAGCAAAAGCTAAATTCTTAAGAGGAATAGCTCTTGCATTATATTTTAAGTTAACAGAAACAATCTGATCAATGTCTATACTATCAGAGTATTTATCCATATAATTTTATTAATTATATATGAATATTAACCCTTTTAGACCATTTTGCAAATAAAAGTCAAAATTATCAATTTAGAATCCTAGCCCTCGCTAGATTATAAAAATAACCGTTTCGGCAAAGAGATATCAACCAGTCGGTTGCACAGAAATATTTCTGTGCAGTTCAAAACCCTTTCCCGTCACAAAAATACCGAGTTTAAACTCGGTATTTTATCCTGTTTTAGCGACGCATACGGGTCGCTTTCACAAGAATTGACTGCTCCGGCAATGGGATGCGAACCGGTCGGTTGCACGAAAATATTGCCGTCAGTTCGATACCCGTTTCTGTCACAAAAAACACCAGATTTGACACTGGTGTTTTTTGGCTTGTTTAAGCGACTGTAGGTCGGTCGCTTTCACAAGAATTGACTGCTCGGGGTCTGGGACGATGTTGGAACGTTTTTTAGGGGAAAAATGATGTAATATTAATATTACAATTATGACTTTTATTATAAGTTAAGAATTATTTCGTCCATATAATTATCTAATTATCGAATGCTTCTATGGCTTCAATACCAATCGCATATTTCGAATAATACCTGCTTGCATAACCTTCAAGATCTTCGATATCGTTTGAAATTTCTTTAAAAATTTCAAAAAATTCAGCAGAGGACAACCCCTTATCATTGTTTCTATAAGCTTCGGCAACGAATTGATAAAATCTCTTAAGATCGTCTGGATGTCCACTAGTCCAAGTGTCCTGTGTCAGAAAATATTTTAATTTTTCCTGTGTTCCTTCTTGCATATTTTTAAAGTTAATAATTATACCTATATCCTATCATAAGTATACAGAAAGCCCTAGTTCTCCTAATGGTATAAAAAATAACCGCTTAAACAAGCGATTATTTGACTGGCTCGGAATCTGGGACGATGTTAGAACATTTTTAACAACAAACACAGCTTGCCCTCAAATAAACTAGAGATTTTATATCCCGTTCCTTTTTAGACAGATATCAAATGCAAACTCATAGATTTGTTTTTTTTCTGAGGGCGCTTCGTCTGCCGATTTAAGAGCTTCCAAATTACAGGTTTTCTTTACCTCACTTGGTCGCCATTCATACCAATAGAATAATCCTAGACTAACAAAAATTATAAGAAGAAACGGTAAAGCTTTTACGATTTTTGATTTCATATAATGTAATTTAGTGCTACATTCCTTGTAGATCAACACCGCATAAAATCAAATATGCCCTATCAATATTCGGAAGTGCCGTCCCATAACTCATATAATCCCCAATTTTTTTAACAATGACGGCCAGTCTTTCTCTCTTATCCAATAAATAATTGTATCTTTCTGCCATAGCGTTATATTCAGAAACTGAACTTGTTTGTCTTGTAGCTATCTCTAATTCCGCCAGTTCAGTGTTTATATCCTTTGCTATAGACGATATTTCTTTGTCTATTGCAGCCCCCTTAGTTATTCTATCCAATCTCGCTTGCGTTTCAGAATTATATATAGCGTCGGTTTTATTTCCAGTATCAGTTCTAGAAATTTTATCCTCTATACTCCCCCTATAAATATAATTGCCAAAATCAGTAGCATTTATAGTATAAGCGGAGTTTAGGTCGTATCCGTCGGTAGATGTTAACACATATTTATCTCCATTATCTCCATTAGGAAAAAGTTTGTATACAGCAGTATATCCATCAACCCTTACCAAATCCGAAGTTGTATAAGAGTCCATCTCGGATTGAGAAATTGTTAAAAGGTTTTCCCATTTCAAATGTCCGTAACTTTTAAAGACTAAAGGATTTAAAACTAACCGCTTATACTGCTTACCTGCATTATACTTTACGATATATACGTCTGGGTTATTAGCCGTTTTGACGATAGCACCTTCTGGAATAGTTGAGGCATTAGCACTAAAAGCAAACAAAAATGCGAATAAAAACAATAACTTTTTCATATTTAGTATATTAAATTAATGACAACTCTTAATACAAATGATACAACTTTTATAAGATAAGTCAAAATAACGAACAAATCACAAGCTCTTTACAAAATCTATAAAAGGTATATAATACTATTAGTTTGATTAACTGTGTTGTGGCTACAAATTTTTGTTAAATTATACTGCGAAAAACGCTATTACTAGTAGCGTTTTTTATATTATATATACCTCATAATAATCCTTTCTATTATAAATAACGTTATTCTTTTAATTATCTCTCTCATTTCTTTTTTTAACTTTATCATATTTTTGTGTAATGTTAGATTGTAGCCACAACGCAACAAACCAATTTTTTATACAAAAAGGGCGATCTATGCTTTTAACACAAATCGCCCCGATAAATTCTAATATAAGCTATCTCTTTTTTGCTAAAGAATTTAAACATATAAAAAAGGCACATAATGCCTCGCCCTTAAATCTTTTTCACTTCACTATAGTTGCAGTATATCATGGATTGGTTTTTTTGTCAATACCCTGCCTATAAATCCCTATACTAAGCCTATTATAGGCTATTACATTTTTTTAGCCTGATTTTAGCATAAAGTCAGGTCAGAACAAATAAAGAAAGTTATCCATAGCACCCTCTATTTTACTGAGAAATTTTAAAAAATTGCCAAGAATAATAATATGGTGTAAAATGGCTTTAACGTTTTAGAACTTTGAAAAATCAAACTATTATTATTTATTTTTATTTATTATTATATACACCACAAATATATTATAGTTGCATATTATTATCTTATTTATTAGCGGCCTAGCGCTCTAGGAGCCACATATATTACATTATCTCAAAGCAACACTCAAAAAAAGAAGGTGAAATCAAATTATTATTATTATTTTTATTTCATCTTCTTTTTTAAAACAATCTAGCATTGGTTCTTTAAAAAGCGGATGAAATACTCATCTGTTTTTTTATGTATAAATTCAGTCAAAAACTTAGAAAGCGGATTATCGCCTATTTCTTACAAGAGCATAAGGTCGTAATCACAAATGAAAAAGCCGAGCAATACTTAGACTCTTTGGCTGATTTTTATTTGGCTTTGAGCCAGAAAAAAGGAACAAAGCAAGCTTTCTAGAAAGCGGTTTGGTTCTTTTTTATGGCGCAAAGCGTTATACATCGCAAAAACGTTGAAGACTCACAAAAACTATTTTCGTCTTACCGAAGGCATTTCATTTTCCGGTAATCCGGAAAATAGCGGAGCAGTCCTCCGTAGGAGGACAAGCGGAGCCTCTCCGGTAAGACGGATACCACCCAATTGTTGGAGTCTCCTCGCTCTCTCGTATGGTTATACTTGATATATTGCATACTTAATCAGAAAACTAATTAATCAAATTACAACAATATGAAAAAAATCACAAACAAAAAAATGATAGTCTCAGGGGATTTCGTAGAAATCTTTGAATTTGAAGAAGGTGTCATTTATGGAAAAGACGACCGCCCGAGAAAAAGCACCTACGTTGGAATCAGAAAAGAAAACACCTTAGAAAATAGGCAGAGATCCTTGGGAACTGCCAAAGGCAATTTAAAAAGATTAATAAACGCCAATGCTGGAAAATGGGAAGATAAATATGGTCAGTGGTTTATGCCTGTTTTTCTCACACTTACTTTTGCGGAAAATATAACCAACATCAAAAGAGCAAATCGGATTTTCAGCAAATTCAAACAGAGACTCGATTATGAAATAATGGGAAAGAAAAAAAGCTATTTAAAGTATGTTGGAATTATAGAATTTCAGAAAAGAGGCGCAATCCATTATCACGTTTTAATTTTCAATCTCCCCTATTTGGAAAATATCTATGACAAAATAAGGGAGATATGGGGAGAGGGTCACATTATTGTAAAATCCATAAAAGATATAAAAACTGTCGCCTCTTATGTCTGTAAATATATGACCAAAGGAAAAGCCGATGAAAGACTGTGCGGACAAAAAAGTTATTTTTCAAGCAACGGACTTAAGAAGCCAATTGAGATTTTAAATGATAGCCAGATAACAGAAATATTAAATAGTGATCTGGAAAATGTAGAATTTCGCGAAGATAAATTTGTAAGTGAGTTTTGCGGTGAGACTCGCTATAGAGTATATAATTTGCAGGATATGAAAGCCGCAGGGAAAAATCCAAAAGAATTTCTGGATAAAATAAATCCGAACTTGATAGCAATAAAATTTAATGATACAGTGTAAGTGCTTACTCAACATAAATAAATGCTATAAAGCTTTATCGTTTTTGTCGCCTGAAATGGGCGGTTCTGCCGACAAAGTTGCTTTATAGTAATTGTGTTGGGTAAGCCAGAACCGTCCTTTTTAGTTATTTAATTATTAAAATATGGAATATATAATCTATTGCCGAAAATCATCGGAAGCGGAAGATAGGCAAGTTCTATCTATCGACTCCCAATTTAACGAATTGCAAAATCTGGCAAAACGAGAAAATCTAAAAATCAAAAAGGTGTTTAAAGAGAGTATGTCCGCCAAAGCTCCAGGCAGACCTGTTTTTAATGAGATGATGAACTATATCAAAGAAAACGAAAATAAAGAAATAGGGCTTTTGGTTTGGAAACTGGACCGCCTTTCCCGAAATCCTGTAGATGGAGGAAATTTAATATGGCTGTTAGATACAAAAGATATTTTGGAAATAAAGACTTTTGAAAAAACTTATAAAAATATTGCTGATGACAAATTTTTTATGAGCATTGATTTTGGTATATCTAAAAAGTTTGTAGACGATTTAAGCGTGAATGTTAAAAGAGGAAACAGGGCAAAACTTGAGACGGGAGGCTGGCCCAATCACGCCCCGCTTGGATATAAAAATGACAAAACAAACAATACGATAGTGATAGATAAAAAATTATCGGTATATATTGTAAGGTCCTTTGAGCTTTGCGCTACTGGAAATTACAGCATAAAAGAAATATCCGACGCTTTATATCAAGACGGAATGAGAACGAAATCAGGCAAGAAAGTTTTTAAAGGGACTTTTCAGAGAATGCTAAATAAAACTTTCTATTACGGCGTTATGGAGAGAGACGGGAAATTTTATAAAGGCACTCATAAACCATTGATATCTAAAGAACTTTTTGATAAAGCGAAATATGCGCTCGAAGAAAGAAACCGACCCAAGCGACAGAGCCTATTTTTTCCCTATCGAGGTTTTATAAACTGCTCTTGCGGTTGTGCTTATACTGCTTCGATAAAAAGAGGTCACGACTATTATTATTGCACCAATGGAAAAAGTATCTGTGAGGCTCATAAAAACTATATGCGATCTGAAAATATTGATGAGCTAATGGCAGCAGAGCTTGAAAAAATAAAGTTTAATAAAGAAAATATTGAAATTTCATACGAGGCTTGCAAAGAAAAACATCTAAACAATGCGGATTATAGAGAAAATGCAAAAGCCAATATCGAGAAAGAGCTTCTAGACGTCCAAAGAAAGGAGGCAAAGCTCTTAGACACATATTTATCCGACTTGATAGAGCAAAGCCTCTACGAGGCAAAATTGAGAGAATTAGAGAATAATAAAACGGCACTTGAAAGCCAAATTAAGAACTCAAACTTTGTAAATGGAAACGGCGAAACTACTTTGGAACAAATAAAAAACATCTTTTTAACCGCTAACAGAGCCAAAGAAAACTTCCTAGAACGCGATCCATCTCAGAAAAGAAACTTGCTTGAAACACTACTTTGGAACGTTGAAATTGAAAACGAAAAAATCGCTCATTCTAGGTTTAAAGAGCCATATACCATACTGGCTAATACTCCTAAAAATTGCGATTTTTCAACAATGCTCGGGGACAGGGATTCGAACCCCGATTAACAGGACCAGAACCTGTCGTCCTACCGTTAGACGATCCCCGAATAATATCGATCGGTAGTTTATAAAGAATGACTAATAACAAGAAGAAGTATATATCAAAAAAATAGGAAAGTAAAGATTAATGAGGTTTGATGAGAGTTAAAGTTTGATATTTGAATTTTTGTTTGATAATATTGGATAAAAATGAATTACCCCGCCGCAAGCGGACGAGGTATCCGGCTAGAATAGTCGGAGTTGGTGATCTTCGTGCATTTTCTTGTATTCTTGACCTTGGGTTCTAACGTAATCCTTGATCATATCTTCATTTCCATGCTTTCCGACCGTACTTGCAAAATATCCGTCCGTCCAAAATTCTCCTCCCCATAGCCTTTTCCTAACATCGGGATATAGCTTAAACACTTCTCTGGCTGTTATATTTTTTATCATAGTTACTATCTTTGTCAGGCTATAGGTTGGAACACTTTGTACTAGCAAGTGGATGTGATCTTCATCGGTTCCTATTTCTAAAAAATGCACCTCATATCTTTTTTCTATTTCCAAACAAATATCTTTGATTGTATTATCAATTTTTTCATCAATAACAACCTTGCGATATTTCGTTGGAAATACGATATGATACATTAGGGCAGTTACATTGTGTCTTTTGTGAATATAGTCGCTCATAACCCTATTGTATCATATCTTGGAATCACGCCCCAAGGGGACGGGGAATTAACCCAGAGGGATTAAAAACGCCAGAGAAGAAAGTCCTGATGTAGTTTTAACCAACCGCGACATTAAAATTGTTTTTTCTCTTGGAATACCAAACAATATCAGAGCTTATGCCGAATTAACTTAATCTGTTACATAATTGATTTCACATTTATTCCCCCTCACCCCGACCCTCTCCCGATAGAAGAGGGAGAAAATCCGAATACTTTATAAGCAGATTGTGATATAGATTAAGTTGATTTGGTTTTACGCGTTTAAACCATAAAAAATCACCTTTCTATAATTCCCGCATTGATACATTCCTTTTGTCATCTTTGTAAAGATCCCTTGTATACGGTTAAACAAAATAATCAAGGGATTCTTACCAGAATGACAAAATATCGGTTCTATCGCGAAAAAGAAAGTATTGAAGATTGACCCCATTTGTCATCTCGAAGGAGTACTCGACTGAGAGATCTGGGAAATGCACGAAGACTTCGTTGGTATTGTTTTTACAGTAAGATTATATTTACATAGTATTGTTCTTAAGATTTCTCAATCGGAGTACCTCATTTCGAAATGACAAATATTGATTGTTTCTTTTAACGAGAGTACCTTCTCACAACGACAAGCTAAACGCGTAAGTCCTAAAAATGTATCTTTCGCAAATTGTCCGGCATCGGAAATATGCATCGGCTTTTTCATTATTAGGCACGTCTTCCAGTAAGGGAAAATCGACTTTTTCCGTCACCAAAACGGCGCCGCTTCCAACAAGACTGACAAGAAGACAAAGTGCGCCTGTGGATAAGATAGACCACATCTTTATTTGCAAACCAACGAAACGACCAAGATCTTGCTTATTTTAAATTAATACTCTATCAATATCCTGTGGATAACTTCGTTTGACATGTAGCAGGTGCAAGGTATAAAATGAAACTACAAACTAAAGTTATGACCTTTCTCCCTTTCTTTTTTTTCAAAAACAGCGAGTGACTACAAACTGCCGAGAAAAACCGAAATGACCGAAAGACCATAATTTTCGCAAATTAAAAAAATTTTGCACAGACCTCAGGAAAGCTACAACCACTTGACTTTAGTTTTTAAGTAAATTAATTTCGATTACGGTTGTTTTTTGTTTTTCAATAAAGGTCGAAGTTATTGATCTCGATTCTTGGCTGCAAACGCGGCTAAGGGTGAAAAATCGAAACCGATAACTAAAAAATCTTTAAAAAAATAATTTTGCTCAAAAGGCAAATTAAGGAGAAAAATATGAACATTAAAAAAATGAAAAGTTTTTGCGCCTCAGTTCTTGCCTTCGCCATGGCTTTTAATTTTTTCGTTCCCGCCATCGCGGGTGCGGCTGACACGGGGGCAACCAATTATCAAACCAGTCTAACCAGGGAATCGGCCGGAGGAGCCAACCCTGTTATCAAAGCCAAATGGGAAATGAACGCGACCAAAGATGACGGGGGCAAATATCTCGGTACCGATGACGCTGCCACCACCGGAGCCCAATTCATTCCCTCGGGAGTTTATGAAAACAACAAAAGAATCGCGGTTTGCGCGATTGTGACCGACCCGGACGGTGTTGCCGATATAAACAAAGTCACCGCAGATACTTTCTATCCGGAAGGAATAACCTTGGGTCCGAACCACCAAGCCGACAGGCAAGGTTGCGGTCAAACGATGGGCGAGTTCACCCTAAACAAACTTTCCAAAGCTGACGGCATTGACCTTTTCTGCAGCAAGGTAAGAACCGGTAATACCAATTTACCAACCTTCAACACCACGCCCGTGGCTTATGACTACGACGAAATCTGCGCCGCCGACGGAGAACTTACAAAGGAAACTGCTTACGTTTATTGCGGAGAAAAGGATCTTTCCTACGAAGACCCGTCCGGTGACTACAAAACCTTGGTGATGGCTCAAGACAAAGCCGGTCTGGACGGTACTTTGACCAACTACTTCAAATACCTGCCTTTGACCGCTTTCGAAACTGACTTTTCCAAGGTCGTCTATGGCACTGTCAAATTGAACACTCACAAAATCATCAATGGGGATTTGACATGGGATGCCGTTGTGGACTCCGGAAAAGCGTCGGTCCGTAATGTGGGCAATACCAGGCTTGCCATGAAAGTCACTCAAGACGACATGGGCTTTGGGCAAACCGACACCACTTGGAATGTAAAGTATGACGGAAGAGTGGGCAGTGATGCGGTATTCAAAACCTATAATCCGAATACTCTCACTACGCTTAACGATCCGTTAAATCTTTCCGAAACCGACGAGATGGATTTCTCAATTGATATCTCCAAGTTTCCGCCGACTCATACCGGCGCCAGTTATACGGGGAATATGACGCTTAGCGCCACAAACGTAGCTCACTTGCCTTGCGTATAGTGGATTTCATCAGGCACTCTCTCCGAAAACGAGAGACGGGGAGACTTAGGTCTCCCCAAAAGTTTGCACCTGAAGATCAGCTTCGGATTCAGACTTTTGCCAATCATTTTAAGCGAAAAATATGAAAAAACCAAACGTAAAAATTCTTGCGTCTTTTGCGCTCACGGTTATTTCTTTGCTGCTGCTCTCCTCGAATGCTTATGCCATCGGACAGATTACCGAGCCTATAGACATAAAGAACGCTCTTCGTGAAAAGACCTACAACGAAACGATAACCGTGGTTAACACGGAAAGCACCGCGAGCACGATACAGCTTTCCGCAGAGGGAGATATCGCCGGCTGGGTAAGATTTTATAAAAACGCCAAAGACATGGACAACATTACCGACATAGAAGTTCCAGCCAATTCCAGAATTGACGTTATCGCCAAATTTACCATACCGGCAGGAACTCCAAACGGCAGTTATCACGGCAATGTCGGCGTGTTCAAAAAAGCCGGAGACAGTATGAGCGACACGGAAGGCTCAAAAAGCTCATTGTCGCAAAAAATCGACCGTGAAATTACAGTGGAAGTTAATGACACAGAAAATATAATTTTTGACGCTTCCCTGATACCCGAAACTTACGACCTCAATCAAGGGCAATCGTTGAAAATCAGAGTTATCTATGACAACCGCGGCAACGTGGAAATAAAGCCACAAATCGGTTTGAAAATCAAACAAAAAGAAAATGTCTTTTATAGTGCCATATTCCCCTATCCGGACAGCCAACCAGGGGTGAGCCCTTATTCCATTTTTGAAATACCCGCACTGGAGATTCCAACCTCCGGCTTGCAAAATGGAAAATACGAGGCCGCCTTCACAATAGCTGAGGGAAATAAATTTTCAATAAACAAAGACTTCACTTTCTCCGTCGGCATGGTAAAAGCCGCGAGCACTGCCGTCACCGCATCTTCAATACCCCTTTTGAGGATATCCCGGATAATCATCGTTTTGATTACCGCCTTTATTCTATATTTAATTCTTCGTTCTGCAATCAAAAAGACTTTAAAAAGACGTGAAGAGGATTTGGACATCTGACAAATCTTGATCGCGCTGCATACTTTCGGAATTAACTTTTCGCAAACGGCTTGAATAAAAACTAACGAGAAAATGCCGAATGGGGGGGGCTATAGGTCACGCCAAATTCGGATTCTTGGTGTCTGTCATAAAACTATATTTTGCGTATGACCCCCAAAATGCGGCGTATATATTCGTTCTTTCCGCGTGGGATAGCGGCGCAGGCTAAAGCCTGCTACTCCGTGCATAGTAAAAAGAACTAAAAACGGATTTTATCTACCAAAAAAGTTGTATAGCCCTTGATGTATTTTTATATGTCCCAAAAATATCTATAGTAAGAGTATTTGCTCCTTCGTCCTTGGCGGACACTTTGGCCCTAACAGCACCTCCGAGAGAAGTGAACAAGTTGCCATCGATAGGAACGCTGCTCCCCACGCCCGGTGAATATTCTTCATTTTCAGACAAATAATAAAGAGCATTTTCCGTCCCCGTATCGGCAATATAATAGGCTTGCACCGAGCTTACTACACTTGAAGAAACCTTGGCCTGTCTAAGGAGATTTTTTGAGATAAAAAGGCTGACAAATAAGACCAGAAACAACACCACGAAAATGATGAACATAATCACCTGCCCGGAGTCTTTCTTTAAAAGTTTTGTTTCAATCTCCATATTCTGATTTTATTTATTTTTTATTATACAGCCTCATCGCTACACTCGTTTGCAAAACGGTGCTGACGCTTGGTTCTTTCACGGACTGCATCCTCATAGAAATGGTTATCAGAGGCTGAGCATCGGAGAAACTCTCCGAAGTGAAAAAATTCAAATCGGCAACCTTGACGCTCGAAGAATTTACCTGCTGCCATTCGCCATGATCTCGACGTACGGAGAAATTTTCCCCCGACTCGGCGTTGCTACAATTACCATGCGAATTGGTAAAGCAATACTCAATAGGGTTTCCTTCATGATCTTCAAAAGTCAACTTGTAAGCACCGTCGAGATCCGCCTGGCTGTTATTGATATCGGAAGCCATTCTTACTTCCCGGGAAATCAGTTCCATTAGATACGACCCTTCTCTTTCCACTGTCTGCATTTCCGCTATCCTTTTTTGATAATAAAAACCTTTTACAAAAGTATTCAAGACGGCAACAAGCAAAATAGAAAATATCGCCAGCGAAACCAGCATCTCGACCAGTGTAAATCCTTTATTTTTCATAAGCGCTACTCCTTATACCAATTATTAAAAAGATAAGAAACCACCTGTACCTTGCCGTTGTCATTCTCCCCGAAATACACCGTTGCCGTCACTTTTATCTGGTAATCTGCCGGTTTTGCTATGGAAATAACCCTCCTGAATTTGGTCTTTTCCCACGAAGCCGGATGCGCTCCGTTGGCCTGAACATAGACGCCGCTAACGAGAAATATCTGTTTATTGTCATTGTTCGCAGGCACTAATGCCCACCCCGACGGCAGGCTGAGAGGACTGACTTCAAGCAAACTTAGCGCCTGTTGTTCTCCGCTATTGATTCCGTTATCCCAATCGGTACCTATGAACCAATTGGTGTCCCTCTTTTGTTTAATAATTTCCACGCCCTCTTGCGCCAGATAAGCGGCGGTAATCCTGTCACGGCTGAGCATCTCCGCCCTGATATTGCTGGCAAACACAGCCATCACACCCACAAAAGCAAAAGAAATAATCCCAATTGAGATAATAACCTCCATTAAACTAAAACCTTTATCCTTTTTATTTTTTATCTTGAAAAGCATAGGTCACGATTAACTGATAAATCCGGAGTTGTTTATTGTGATGGTCTCGCTCAGCCCGGCATTGTTGGTAAAAGTAATAACCAAAGTGATATCATCATCCAAATTATTTATATAGATCTTGCCATATGGAGGCTCGCTCACATAATTTACAACATCCATATCATTTCCGTTCAAGGTCAGCCTGGAAATCGTTACATTTCCAACCAGCTTGACCGTCTCAAATAATTCATTTCCACCGCCATATGCATGATCCGGATCCGCCCCTCCATCTCCGAAGATAATGTAAGAACTGCCTTTCCTAAACTGAACTCCGAACCCTCCGGTAGCGGATGTCCCGTCCAAAAGCTTCTTGGTTCCCAGAGTGTAATCCTGCGTATATCTCAAATCGGTAATTATTTGCGTCCTGGCGTAAGACATGGACTTTTTATTACGATAAGAAGCGTACCTTGGAACGATTATCACTGCCATAATCGCCATAATAAAGATTACGACCAAGAGTTCTATCAGAGTAAAACCTTTTTTGTTTTTATTTCTCATAGTTTTTACATAAACTCTGTCATTTGATAAATCGGCATAATAATAGCGGCGACCAACAGACCCACTCCTCCTCCCAAAACCAGAATCAGTATAGGCTCAATAATCGCCGTCAAACCGTCAACTGCAATATCAACTTCCTTTGTATAAAAATCCGCCACATCCTTCAAAGTCGAATCAATTTTTCCCGTCCTCTCTCCGATATTCAACATCTTGGAAATCATGGGCGAAACGTATTTATTGTTTTCAAAAGCATAGGCAATCGACCCCCCGACTTTCACATCTTCCACGCTTTCGAGAATTATTTTCTTATAGACCATATTACCCGCCACGCTCGCTGAAATCTCCAGAGCGTTGACGATATTTACCCCGCTGCCGATAAGCATGGAGAGATTGTCGGCAAAACGCGCCAGATAATATTTCTTAAAAAGCTCATTGAAAGGCGGAATGGAAAGGCACAAAACATCCACTTTTTCTTTTCCTGACGGCGTTTTGACATAACGTCTGACCACGACAAGGAAAAAAACAACCGCGAGCACGAAAAGTAAAAAGTGATTTACCAAAAAATTACTGACTGCTATCAAAATTTTGGTAGGCAAAGGAAGCTCCGTCGCATTCTGCTCAAAGATGCCCACCAGCTGAGGAACGACAAAAATCATCATTGCAATGCCCACCCCGAGGAATCCCAGCATAATCACAGCCGGATAAAGCATGGCATTCTTGACTTTTGCGGAAAGCAGATAGCTCTTCTCCACATAGTCCGCCAAATGCAAAAGAGCTTCCTGCATTTTACCTGAGACTTCTCCGGATCTCACGATATTGATATAAAAATCCGAGAAGGTGTCCGGAAATCTGGATAGAGTGGCCGAAAACGCATAACCATCCTCAACCATATCTGCCATAGTGGCAATCTGGTCCTTGAAACGTTTATTGTCTTCCTGTTCGCATTGGATATGCAAAGACTCCACCAAAGAAACCCCGGAAGAAATGAGAATCGACAACTCCTTTGAAAACATCACCAGTTTTTTAGGAGAAACCCTCCTGTGGAATTTATTGAAAATTCCCGACATGGAAAACTCATTAACTTTATCCAAGGACGTCAAAGTAAAATCGTATTTCTGCATAATTTCCACGGCTTTCTCATGGCTATTTGCTTCAATAATTCCGGATTGTTCTTCCCCCTTTTTTCCGATGGCTTGATATTTAAATTTCATATTAAATTCAGTAAACATTAATTAAATTGAGTTTTTTACACATAAGGCATCTAAATTAGGACTACGCGATCGATACTGTTTGTCATTGCGAGGAGCCGGTACTCTGGGCGACGTGGCAATCCCGATACCGGAGCTTAACTAACCCTATTTGTCGTCTCGAAGGAGTACTCGACTGAGAGATCCGAGAAATGCACGAAAACTTTGTTGTTATTGTTTTTACAGTAAGATTATATTTGCATAGCATTATTCCCGGATTTCTCAATCGGAGTACCTCATTTCGAAATGACAAATATTGATTGTTTCTTTTAACAGGAGCACCTTCTAGCAACAACAAGTTAAATGCGTAAGTTCTATAAATAATATTTTCTCACTAAGAATGTCCCCAATGACGTTTTTTTTAAAATTCAATGCCACGCGAACAGCCACAAATGTTATGCTCGACCAACTATTGTCCGTATG
>Ga0172378_10000170_pt1 | contig 52137 bp, 56 predicted proteins | sample GrowelOW332metaG_FD_119755 | JGI IMG/M metagenome (GOLD analysis project Ga0172378, IMG submission 119755) | Groundwater microbial communities from an aquifer near a municipal landfill in Southern Ontario, Canada - Pumphouse #3_1 metaG | ecosystem: Environmental > Aquatic > Deep subsurface >...
GGCAAAAGAAGGGAGATATGTTGCAGGTTGGGATTACAATCATATGTGGGATATGGAGCAGGGAGGACATGACATAAGAGATGTCGAAAGCGATATAGAGAGATTCGTCGATGCGATGAATGAGGGAGAAGGAGAAGAAAATGAATAAAAAAGAATACGACGAAGCACTGTCTAATCACAGAATGAAAGTAGAAGAATACATATACTGTATATCGACAAACCTGCTTATGCGCGGGATGTGCCATGACAGTTCCAAGTATAAAGAACCCGAATACAGTGCATTTCTGAAAGCGACAAACATGAGAGATTGCGAATACGATTCTGAAGAATACAGAAAAAGACTCGCATCGTTAGCCAATGCTCGTTCGTATCATTATCTCGTGAACTCGCATCATCCTCAGCATTACCGTAACGGCGTGAACGGGATGGACCTTATGGATGTGATTGAAATGCTCTGCGACTGGAAAGCATCTGTATGCAGGAACAGGAATGAAGGATTCGCAATGTGTCTCAAACTCAATATCAAAAGATTTAAGATTGATGAACAGTTAGGAGAGATACTCACTAATACGGCCGAAAGACTTTGGCCTGAAGACTTCAAGAAGAAGGAATGAGTATGTCTGAACACTTTTGCAGGGAAACAGTATATGCCTTCCTTATGGGAACAATTGCTGATATGCATGTTAATCTGAGTGTACCTCAGGTGTGTCAGACACAGAAAGATATATGAAGCAGGTATATTTATATTTTATTAAGAAGAATGAATTATTTCAGATAAACTTCTTCCCTTCTTCATTTCTTTTTGCAGGTCTATGACAGAGATGCCTGTGACCTTGCTCCATTCTCCGAGAGTACGCCAAACGCCCTGCGATTCAAAGCGTTTCTGACTGCTGTACATAGGGGTCGTTACAGCATCGTCGAACGTATAGCCTCTTTCCATCCTGTGCCTTATCGTCTGCACGCTCAGACCTGTCTCGCTGGCCCATTGAGCGATAGTAAGTCTTCTGCCGTCATGCTCATACAGATTGTGCTGTATATGCTTAATAGGGACAGATACAGCCTCTTCGATGCTCATGCCACTGTTGATACGATACAGCAGAGTGGAGTAAGCGATATTATATTTCTTACTAAGAGAATGATAGCTCGAAGTCTTATCCTTCTTAGGACGTTTATTGACACGCTCTTTCTTTACCTCTTCTACATACTGAGGGTCAATCTCATTGTGTGAATCATCGAGCATATGCTTCAGAAGATTCTCACGGGAAATAGAGAGCCTCAGTGCCTAATCGTTCAGAGGGCAGGTTTGCCCTTTGTATGTAGCGAGTATGGGGTCTGTACTCATATGAGCATGCTTCCGATAAAGTAATAGACACAACAGGTCATGAAATTGACCGCCATGCAGATGAGAATCGAACCGTCTTTGACGCTTATATCAGGGTAAAACAGGTCTCCTATTGTCATGCCAATCCACATGCCGACTGCGAATCCTTCAATGCACATTAAAGATTCCATCTGCCCGCTGAAATAGATAAGCAATGCGGTCAGTATCAGCATAATCCCGACCATCATCCAAGATACAATCATGGTCTCTGCAAAGATTACCAGTGCGTCTGATTTATTCAACTTATTGCTCATAATTTTTCTCCTCAGGTACAGAACTCATATCATCAGCGCTTATACTTTTAACTTTCTTTGCAAATGCTTTCTGAAACTCATCAATTATCCAATATAATTGTATATTATGCTCTCTCGATTGGAATTTGCAACTTTCCAATGCGAAATCGGCCTCCATATCAATCGCCCGTTTTGCATCTTGTATGTATTTTTCCATTTTCAATCCTCTTTAATCAGATTTTAATACTTCATCTTTATAAACAAATTCATCAGTCATTGTTATCATTCCTTTTTGATTTAACTCACTTCGATAGTATGACGACTTAAATCCCGCTTGAACAATCTGGTCATGAAATCGGTATTTTCATAATTAGGGTCGGGTTGAGTGCCACACGTTGACTTGTATGCGTTTGAATTACACTTATCATCCCTATACAGCGGTACTTCACTTACCCATATAGGCACACATCTGCCATCGCAAGTCATCTCATCATCTATCCCGCATACTTCCAGTTTAAGTGTCAAGCATTTATATTCACAATTATCAAGCATATCGTCTCTGTTGTTAAGTATTTTGTAGATTGTATAACCGCATACACTGACAGATTGACCATCAATGGTCACATACGGATGAGATACAGCCCACGATTCTACTGCTTGCTCGGTATTTATTTCAATATGAGAATCATAAGATGTCAGTTTTACATTTGCTCTGAGTTCTTCAGGATGTACATACAGCCATTCTGCAATCAACTGAGAAGGCTGACGCTCTTTCTTTATCTTTTCACGTTGTTTTTCAGTCATTGATTGCAGTACAATAACATCATTCGGTAAATACGCATATTCGATACTCATTGTTTCACCTTCAAGTCTTTAACGTATTCGAGTTTGGCACCGCATATCGGGCATGCTACCAAATCACGCTCATGAAAATCTTTACTATATCCTAAAGTTGTAAACTTAAATATAACTTTGCCTTCTCTTAAGTCTACAGGTTTTGACATCAATAACACCATACCCTCACAACACGGTTCGATAGTTTTACCATCGCTTTTCAATCTTCCATCTTCGATACTCATGGTGTTCCTTCTTGAAATCAGAAAGACGTTCGCGTATATAAACCAATCGAGTATCTGACAGAAATGAAAAAGAATATATAAGTTATAAGTTATCTAAGATAACGAAGAATCAAATCTTCAATAATAAAAAAGAATCAAGCATTAAAGAGAGGAAAGAACTATGACATATGAACCTGGAATCGCGGTTTGGTTAGGCGGAGGACATGACTTCGTCTGTATGCATGCAAACGTCAAGGCCAACGGGCAAACAGTAAAACTCTATTCTGAAAGAAAAACAGCGCCCGGAAACTACGCTACAAACAGTCAGATGTCCAGTATCAGAAGAAGCATAAGAGGCCAGGCAAAGAAGAACGGAATCGACCCATCGAGACTGGTATTTCCGTATTGACAAAAGAAGGATATGAAAAGAGGAAGAGCAAATGATAGAAGCTAAAGGTCATGCTAAGGTATCATGCGATATCTGCGGATGCTCAATCGAACAAGACTACGAAGCGGTCTTTGATGAGTATGCTTTACGCAAGGAAGGATGGCAGATAGGAGAATATACAATATGCCCCGAATGTGTCAAAGCAAATGCAGGAGGATGGAGAAGGGCCAAACTCATCAGAGAAAAAGGTCTTGCGCCTTCTCTTTCACTCAGAACAGTTTCAGAATCTGTGCATGCTGTCAAACGGGATTGGGACGAGCAGTGCAAGCATATCAGACCTCAGTTCTATGCACTTCCCGATAAAGACAACCCCAATCTTACGGACGGAGACAACGGGATGATTCTGATGTATCTTCCGATGCCTCAGTACAAGAACAGATTCTATCAGCATATGATAGACGATTGCATAGGATGGACCGTCGACCCTGGGGCAACACGCTACACGATTCATCAAGTGAAGGAACAGAATGAAGACGGAATGGTAAAGATATCACGCGAAGAAGCCTATAAATTCTCTCAGAGTTCGATTGATTATAAACTCTCTCGCATCATAGAACGGAAGTTCAGCGATAGCGATACCTCAGAGTCTGTATACTATGTATCGAGAAATCAAACATACGCATTGAGCATATTCCACTTTTATAAATCCACAGCAAGTAAAGATGCTGAAGAGCCTTATTTATACACAAGCATCAACGACGAAGGAAGAGAACTAGCCAGATGTTCAAGCCAGCCTTTCTCCGAAGAAGAAAATAAACTGAAACAGATTGGATGCAAACCTAAATGCAGAAGCGAAATCTGTAACGAGCTCGATGAAATTAAGCATAAATGGCACGAAGAATATGATGAACGTTGGAATAATTTAGAAGTGTGGCAGGAAGAATACGTGAACGGTCTGCGTATGAGATTTGAGCGAAAAGGTGGGAATGAATGATAGAACCTTCATTGAATGTCGATGTATATTGCGACAGATGCGGTAAACATCTGCTTCTGAACAAGCATACTGAAGATGTATATGGTGAAACTGACTTCGCATATTTCCCAGATGCAACTGAAAATGAACTTATTGACTTAGGGTGGTATGCAGACCAAGACGGATTTGCCTATTGCCCAAAATGTATAAGGGAAATGCGTAAAGAATGGGTTCCGCTGAATTGCAGCCTTGATGAAAAAGACAGAAACAAATTGCAATCGTTTGTAGTAAGAAGCATAGGAGACGCATGCAAGGTCGAATCTGTTCCGCACGACTATATGTATGAAGGTATCTTAGAGCTCTCAGGCGCTCATGATAGACATCTTCATTATAAATTAAGAAAAACAGAACGCGGATGGGATGTGCTTCTGTAAATCAACAAGTATGGAGTCATAAACTTTTTATATTATCTCTTATATGCAGTAATTACGGGCGTGTACCCCTAACGGTAAGGGAATAGTCCTGAAAACTATCGCCGATGAGACTTGCAGGTTCAAATCCTGTCGCGCCCGCCACATATGCCTATGGTCTAAAGGTTAAGACACCTCTCTTACAAAGAGGGAAGTTCAGGTTCGATTCCTGATAGGCATACTATTTTATATTTGAACAATTATATTCATCCGACTGCCCGACTGATTGAGGTCAATCTTCATATCTGCAACCGTGCGCTCAGCGTGTGAGAGTACGGATATGAAGAAAAGTCACTAAGCAGAGGAGGAATTATGACAGTAGATATAGTTACGAAGAACGGAAATTTTAGAGTATCGGATGATATATGGCATAACATATTTGAAGTATTAAAGGATAGCAGAAATAAAGGCATAAAGACGATATTCATAGATGTGAATGAAGATACAAAATTAGAAGAAGATACGCCATGCTTTTTACATTTAAAAGATATCAAGTATGTTTATTATACAAACGAAAAGAACGACGATGCAGACGTTATCTCTAAAAAGCCAAACGAAGACAAACAGACCGTAAAAACAGACGATGCTCAGATTGAAAAGACAGAGGCCAAACCATTGGGAAGAATCTGTCCATATCCGTATTGCCCTTGGGAACATAATAGGTCTATCTCAATTGGAGACCCTAACCCTTATAGCCCTTATGAGCCTACAATAACCTGCAATGCAAAAGCAAAGAATGCATCCAGCATTTGCAAAACTAAATTATAAATACTACAATTGCTTAACATAAAGTGTGCAGATGTACGAAAACACCGAGGTCATACAGTCATCTGCCAAAAAGCGCGTGTAGTCTAATAGGTTAGGACGGGGCCCTTATAAGACCCTAATAGAGGTTCGAGCCCTCACACGCGCACCATGCTCATATAGTTCAATGGCAGAACAGTGCTTCTGTAAAGCACAAATCGGGGTTCAATCCCTCGTATGAGCCTAAACGATGCGGTAACTCAGTCGGTAGAGTGGCAGACTGTTAATCTGTTTATCGAAGGTTCAAATCCTTCCCGCATCGCCATAACTGCGGTGATGGCCCAATGGTAAGGCAATGCCCTGCTAAGACATGGGAGCAATCCCTCTGAGTTCGATTCTCAGTCACCGCGCCACTACTTTTATATACATGAAGTGAGATATAGTATTGTGCCTATGATGAGGCAGACACTAGGCCATCAGACACGACTGGCCCGAACTCTGCCGAATAGGAAACGTGCGCCCAAACTGCACTAGAAGTTTGGCATCGCTCATCCATATAGGATAGAGGCATGAGGTATGCGGTGTCTTGCACACCTCAAACTTATATTTTGTCGGTATGTGTCCAATCAGGCAAGACGATAGGCCCAAACCCTATTAGCACAGACTCTTGCAGGTTCAAATCCTGCTACCGGCACCTTCATTTTACCATCCGATTGCAATCCACATTATCGTACTGCAATTATCAGGAATCCTAACAGTGAACGAAGATGTACTGGTAGAGATTATATGCAAATCAGTTCCTATACCTGTAGAACCGCTTGAGCCTACAGGAGTTACAGTGACCATAGGATTCGTATTGAATGTAGATGTGAAAGATACAGTCGCATTTGAGTTCTCAGAAACGCTGGCCGTGCTTCCTTCAATCTTAAGCATTTTGGGATTTAGCGAACCGCTTATATAGCCTGTTATATCTCTGCCAACCTCGTTGTTCTTATCAACATGCTGAAGCTCTCCAATCATAACGACCTTTGATGAATCGAAACTTAAATAAGTGCTTGGGCTTTCTATGTATGTTCCATATCCAAGATATAATGCATTGGATAAACAATACATAAATCCAGTAAGAGTACCGCCTGAGGTCTTGAACGACAGCGCGTCGGTCTCAATAGGACTGCTACTTACCAGCAATGATAATCCCGCAGATGAAAGCGTGGCTCCTCCGAGACTCACGCTTCCTGAATTAAGAACGATACCCGAACTGCTGAACGAATTACCGCCGATGGTTCCTGTAGTCAGCGTAGCACCCGAAGAGTTGATTATCGTGTTTCCGATATGTATGCTACCGCTTGTAAGAGTAAGCCCTGATGAATTAAGAGTAAAGCCTGTTCCAGTAAGGCCTAAGGAGTTAAGCGTAACCCCACCTATGCTTATGCTACCGCTTGCAAGTGTCAATCCACTGCTTGTGAGCGTAAAGCCTGTTCCTGTAAGACCTGACGAATTGAGAGTAACTCCGCCTATACTTATGCTACCGCTTGTAAGGGTAAGCCCTGATGAATTAAGAGTAAATCCCGTTCCTGTAAGGCCATCCTCATCCAGCGTTACCCCGCCGAGAGTGATACTGCTTCCGCTTCCAATGACTATACCAGAAGCGCTCAGAATAACGCTCCCATTCCCTGACATTATCTTACCGTCAGAGTTGAAGTAGGCATTGAGCGTTCCGTTCTCATATCCTGCCAGTCTGTACAGGTCGTTGTTCCAGTTCTTCTCGATTATCAGGCCGTAGAAGTTCTCACGGTCGTCTGTCAAATCGCTGAGCGCCTGTGAACCTATGACCAGTTTGGCCGCGTACTTATCGCTGATTGTGCTGTCGGTATTGCCTGTAGTGGTCGTATCCTGGCTGACAGACTCTAAACTGGATACCTGCTGGGTAGCATCCATGAACTGCGGGTCGCCCCACCAAAGCGTAGTGATGCATGACGGCCATGCGACCTCTGTACAGGCAAGAGGAGCATTGGTGATGGTTATGGAGTTCTGATTGTCTGTGAAGGTCTCACAGCGGGTATAGGGAAGGAAAGACGCACTACGGTCTCCGTCGACCCCGTATACGGTCCATACGGCAGAGGAAGAACTGTATTGGAAATACACGGTAGAACCGTCTGTGCTTACCATCGCAATATCTCCGTCGCTCATCCCTGTAGCAGAGAACAGCGCGGTATACGAAGTGAACGCAGTACCGCCTGACGGAGTGAAAGTTACGGTGGGAGCATTACTGTCGACCTCTGATATCTGAATGGCAACGCAGTCCCCAGGATGATAGTTCATCAGCAACAGGTTAAGCCCTATCATCATCGTCTGGAAGTTACGGGGCTGATTCATTCCTGTCAGAGCGTGCCATGCGCTTCCGTAGTATTCATAATACAGCGATGTAGCGGTAACATATGCGATATCGCCTGGATACATGGTCGTCATGGCTTCCAAAGCGGTCAATGTAGCAACAGCGGTAGTGTTATCAGGATAGGACTGAGAATCAAAACAAGGATAAGCATAATATACAGATGTTCCTGCTGTTTGGGTCGTTACATCACTCACAGACAGAGTATCTTTGTAGTTCTCGGATGTGACCTCCTGGGATGAACGTATGTAGTTGGAGCCTTGGTCGGCATTGGTGGCGATGTAACTGAGATTGTGCTCGATTTCAGTTACAGACCCCGCCGAGTCATACTGTTCTTCTGTACAGGTTCCGTAATCTACCGTCATAGACTTATCGCTCTGATAATAATCAGAAGGAAGTTGAGCATTATAATCTACGAAGTACGCTCTGTCATAGAAGAATGGGATACGATTAGTAAGATAGCCTAATGCCTGTATCTGCGCCCAGCAATAGGCATCCGTGCGGAGTTTGACGACGGAAAGCATGTTGTCAAGACTGTTCCTGGTGGCTTTCATCGTGGTAAGTTCGGCACTCGTATAAGAGTCTTCCAGCGACGTTCCGTAATCATATGTGAATCCGCTGTCTATGCTGAGCGTAGCAGGAAGATACCCTGCTCCGACGATGGCGAAGAAAGCGAATATGCTTCCTGGGTCGCCGAACATGTACTCAGTGCTTACCGTGTAAGTGCCGGTTCCTTCGACATACACCTGGAAATAGACCGTATAGGCAGGACTGCTTGACAGGACACAGGTAAGAACGAATCTGCTTGTATCGGAACCACGCTGAACTGCCGTCACCGTGTATGCACTGGTGTTTGTGAATGCGAACGTGCTTTTATCTGAGGTAGTGAACGAAGCAAGCGATGATATCTTGGTCTTCTTGAGCTTATAGGCAGGATGATAGCAGGTAAAGGTTATATAGCTGTCATCGCTGTCGTGACTGGTTATCACCATATTCTCGGCACTGCCGTAGGATGATATTGCAATTGTGGTAGTAGCGTCGGTGATGGTGGGGACAGCCGTCACAGCAGGAGTGAGACCTTCCCAATATGAAAGCGAGTTGAACAGGTTCTTCTGCACCTTTATGACCGCTTTAGGGAACGGCTGATTCTTTCCGTAAAGTATCTTGGAACTTACGGTTATATCGCTGACGGGATATTGCCCGTCTATGACCACTGTAGGCTGTGTTAGCGTTGACATTTACTCACCTGAGGGGAATTTATTGGTCGGAGTGTAAACGGTCGTTCCTACAGGCCTTGATTCTGTAAGCTTAAGCGTGTATTCCAACCCTCCCGGAATTGTATCCGAGAACTTATACTGTATCGGACCTGACGCTACTAAAATCGTATCAGTGACAGATGCTCCTGGGGTGCCTGAGAGGAACGTGTTATCACACGAAGCCTGAGAAACAGAAAGCGTATATCCGTATTTGGTAACCTGAAGATTCGAGGGCAACCACAGAATGCCTACGCTGTAGAACTTGAGTGTGTTCGTACCGCCGTTCTGACTGCTCACATCGTTAAGTTCGTTGTATATGAAATCCACATTGCTGATGTATTCTTCGCTGTCGAGCCTCATTCCGGTTACTGTTATCTGTCTGTAAGCTCCTGTGACATCGTAGGTCTTGGCATTATAGGCAGGTTTGTTAGGGATGCCGATAGTGGATGAGGTTCCTGTGATGGTCTCGGAGATAGACGAGACATGCTTAAGTTCCCAGGGAACGAATATCCTGGTCACTCTGTCAGTAGAACCTGAATAGGCCCCGCTCGGACCGAATTTACAGGTAAGCGAATGGTCTTCGGTCATAGTTCATCACACCGCCAGCAGTTTTGCACGCATTGTCAGATTGATGTTCACATCGAGGTTCAGGGGATTCAAACTGTTCAACGCATCAGTACACGTATTGAGGAACACATACAGTTCGAGAGGGGTAGAATAAACGGTATTCTTATGTTCGGCTGTATCCGAATGGCTTCTCTGAGAAAGATTGTAGATACGGAGGACATATGCGTTGTTCTCCATCTGAATGGTCTCTCTCATCGCCTTTATCTTCTTTCTGAAGAAAGCATTGGAACAGTTGGTATAATCATTTGTATTTCCGGGAGTTATCCCTGGGTCCGAATACGATACAGGATTGACCCTGGTGCATTGGAAATTAAAGGTATCCACGGGTCCTGTGCCTCCGTCAACAACGATGGCATTGGCTGTGCTTTTGCCGATTATCCCTACAGTGCTGAGCATATAGGAAACACTTCCGCTGTGCGAATTCCCGCTTCCTATGTACATGAATGAGTTATCGCTCAGTGAAGAACTCCACGGAGAAGTAGATATCCATACAGAGAAATTGGGAACAGTATCAATCGTCGTCATAGTATCACCTGAACGTAGAAGCGTTGATGTTCTTGGTCACAGTATCAGTGATTATCTGCTCAAGACTGTCAACCCCGTAGACTGCGCCCTGGAAGATTACCTGTACCTTAGTGCCTGACGAGCCTGAGGCTATGCTACCTATCTCGTTCTCAGGGATGATGTATTCGCCCTGATTCGCTTCTGCGACACGTATGACAGTTCCGCCGACTTTAGGCGCTACATAACCGCCTGTAGCGAATGAACCGAGTCCGCTCTTGATTTTATCCCAGAGACCGCCCAGTCCACTGCTCAACCCATGTCCGAGATTATGGAAGAAATCGGATATGCCCGATACAGCACTATGAATAGAATCTGTAAAGTTGTTGATAGACTGCATAAAGTTCAGAACCCTGTCCATACGGGCTACCACATGCTCCATGAAATTGGTACCCGCCGTGATGAACTGCCATATCTCACGCGGATGGTCCAGAATGTCCTGCATGACATTGTTCACGAGATTGAAGAACGTGCTGAAGTTTCCGTTCTCAAGCATCACTTCAAATGCCGATATACCTTTGCTGACAGCATCCGCTATATTATCCCAGTTGTCAACAACGAACTCGGCCATCTTGACAACGAACGATACCATCTGAGGTATCAGACTCACGAAGCCGACTATCATATTCTGGAAGTCGGTACTCGTTATGAGTTTGGCAACCTCTTCTATGTTGTCAATCATCGAAGACCAGAAGGTATCATCGAGACCGTCTGCGGCCACTGTGAAATTAGCCAGAATAGATGACAGGTCGGTTGACATCTGAGTAAGCATGTCCTCAGGGATGGCAGTGATGAGACTTGCCAACTGTTCGCCTACACTCACAGTGAAGTCAAGCAGACTTGTAACCAGCGGGATGAAGCTATCGCTCAGCGCTGTCGCAAGAGGCAGGAAGAGCATAGTGAATGCAAGGTTCAGGACATTCTCTACCGCTTCAAAGACAGGAGATGTGCTGAGTATCTTCTTGAGTATCTGCGTCACAGTGCTTAAGAGAGACTGGAAGATTGAGATGGCGGTCTTTATGCCCGCTGAGGCTATATCGACAAAACCTTTGGTCAGAGTAAGACCTGCGCCTATCATCGAAGCGGCAGGATTGCCGCCTCCTCCGCCAGAACCTGAACCTCCTCCGAGCGCTCCCGCCGCAGTTCCGAGCAATGCACTGGCCTTGTCGAGCGGAGAGGATATTAACTTGCCCATTCCGTCGATGAATCCCTGCATTGCTTTGATAGGGTCAGCGCTTAATTCGCCGAAGGATGAGAACATACTGCTTAACGCTTTGATGTTCTCGGTATCGACATTGGCGATAGCGCTTAATGAAGTTCCTATTGTAGATATTACTTTGGAAGCAGTTTGCATCACGGCAAGAGCGGCGGCCGCAGGACCGGCACCTTCGGCACCGGATAATGCCTGAACTCCTTTGAACGGAGCCTGAAGCAATGCACCTGCTTTACCTGCTATTCCAGGAAGTTCCGAAGGCGCAGGTATACCTAATCTTCCCCAGAAGCTGTTGGCCGCTTTGGAACGGCTGGCTCCTGGCGTGTTCTGCGCCCACAGTTCGGGATTGGGAGCGGGCTGGTTGAACTCCCCTGCATTCATACGGCGGAAGTTGGAGAAAGCATTCGCACGGGTGGCATTCATGCTCTCAGGAGACTGATTCCAAATGTTGTTTACGAATCCGCTACCGCCTGTGCCTGTCTGCTTCGCTCTGAGCGCATTGTAACGGTCAAGGTCTGACTGTTCGTTCGCACTGGGTTGATAGTTCGGATTGGCCTTTATCTTGGCTCTGACAGAAGCGGTCTTCTTCCCGTATCTTGACAGCAACAGACCTAATTGCGATTGAGTTCCCTGCGCAGGGGCTCCTCCGCCCATCATGGACCTGAAGGCCTGTGATATATTGGCTGGATTCATCTCGCTGAGATTGATGAAGTCAGCAAGTGCGCCTCCTCTGGCCGAAGTGGCTACAGCAGGTTTGTTCCCTGCCATATATCTGTGTACACCCATCGCTTCATCAGAAAGCACAGAAGGCATTCTGGATTTAGGAATACGCGCAGATTTAAGAGCGTTATACTGTGCAAGCAGCTCATTGCTTGCCTCGGTTCCTTCCGCTGTGGGAAGACCGAACTGATTGCGATTAGACACCAGAGACTTGTTATATGCGGCCCAAACGTCAGCCATCTGAGCCTGATGGCCTCTGCGCGTCCTGTAATATCTCTGCGTCAGCTTCTCATCGCTTAACGCACCCAGCCCTTTCTTCTTGGTCTTGGTTTCGGTAGATACAAGACCTGTAAGCTGAGAAAGCAGTTTCGATGCCTGTTCGATGTTCTTGCTGAGAGCGATAAGCATGTTGGAACTTGGATTGTCTGCAAAGTTCTGCATGTCTGCGCCTGAAGAAGGTACACGCATAGTACGGGGAACTGAATCTACTACGGCTCTCGATATTCCCATCCCGCGTCTTACCATCTCACGGGCATAATCGCTTGATGAGGGAACAGAATGTCTGACAGCAGAAGCATTCCCGTTGAACACATAACCTGCTTTAACTGCCTCATCACGGCTCATGCCTTCGTTGGCAAACGCCGATACAGCAGACGGTGAAAGACCTCCGAGGTCGCCTGTAAGATAATAATCAAGCCCTCTGCCGCGTCCTGTAGTTGTGGTAGGATTCCTGCGAGGACGCTTACCAGGCCTTACAGTGGATGTGAACATATCAGAAGCGATTGTGTTACGCGGACTGACAGGAATAAGAGAACGACTGCGCTTATCGAGAGGATAATAGATGTTCTGTTCGCTTATCGCTCTGCTCCGACGTTCGCCGAAATCGTTAAGATAACTGCTGGCGTTACGATGCACAAGACCTGAAGCCTCACGTACACGGGATTCAAGGTCGCCACGGAACTGCGTGCTTCCAAGCCCTCTCTGTAACCAATCTCCGTTCTGAGTACGTCTTACCACTCTGGGTTCGGCGTATCTCTGCATACGGCGCAGAGTAGAAGCGGTCTTGTAGACACTGGCATCGAGAGAACTGCTCATACCTCCCATATGCTTATCTACAGAGTTGATGGCCTTGGTGAGTTTGGACATGCCGTCAGTCACCAAAGCGGCGGTTGAATAACCGCTCTTGCTCAGACTGTAAGGGGCTTTGGGATTAAGAGCACTTGATATCTCGGAAGGACGGATTGAAGAGAACTGGGAAACAAGGCGGTCCAACTTCTTATAATCTTTGGTAAGTTCAGTGCCTCTGAGTTTCCCTTTCTGTTCCATTACCATACTCATCATGCGGGGAAGGTCACGCATAATCGATGAGTACATCTCCATGAACTGCTCATCAGAACGGATGTCGGTAGGAAGAGGCGCACGGCTACGGGCGTTCTCAGCATATCTCAGCGCTTTGTCAGCCGCTGATTCATAAGTTCTTCCGTTGCCTGCCATGTGTCTTTCCTCCTCCGAGCATCTTTCCCACCAATGATAATTTACGGTTTATTTTAGCAAAATAATAGGCGGTAAGCAGTGCGATATCACTGGCTGGAAGGGAATCGAACTCATAGCCCGACCTTCCTCCGTTAAGCATCCATTCGGCCTTTACTTCGGCATGTATGATATCGGGGTTGGTGCTTCCTTCGATTATGCCTTTGCTGAACGCTCTTTCGGCTCTTTCGACCGACCCTTCCCAGGGTCCTGTGTCAAAGGGAGCTGGCTTAGACCAGCGATAGCCCCCATGACCTCGGTCAGAAGAGAAGCATCGAAGGTGCCTATCACATCATCGGAAAGACGTTCGCCCTGAGCAAGACCAGGATAGCTCAGAGTGCATCTGCTTATGCCGAACTTGGCAAAGTCTTCGCTGTGAGCTACCATTATCTCGTTATCGTTCATTCCGAGGCATTCCTTCTGATGCTTATAGCGCTCCACCATAGATGCTATGGCAAGCTGGTCAAGACCGCTGTATCCTTTGACGGTCATCTTCCCTTCCAATCCGTAAGGGGTAAGGTCTATGTCCTTGGTTGCAACATTGAATTTATTTGCTGTCATTGTATTTCACCTGATTCAGGAAGCGGGGGTGTATCCTACCGCTATGTACGCTCTCTTCGTTGTGAGGTCAGGGGAATCCATGATAGTCTGTCCGACATCATATGAGAAGTCCATGCTTCCCGATATCGTGTCGGTAAGGTTGATGTCCAAGAACTCGGTAGGCGCAGTGCCTGTGTCGGTATCCTGAGAACGAATCTTCAGGAAAGGAATGACGTAGGGGTTCTTGGTATCTGTATATACAGTGCTTTCACTGAACGATTCATAACCCGTAAGTGCGGCGATGTAATTGTTCGGATTTACACTGTAGGTCTGCGTCTTCACATCGTAGCTGACGTTGGCAAGCGCATATGTTCCGTAAGTGATTTTACCGCATGCAGGAACAGCTTGCAGATTGTTGCTGATATCAAGTTCGGATGAATCAGTGTATGCAATCTGATTGTATGTATACGAGTCATCTGACTTGAGCATACAGCCTGTGATAAGCACCTTTGACGGAGGGTCGTCGATGATATTCGCGTAATCAGTAACAGTAGATGATACCTGATAGAATTTACGGAGATAGTATCCGTTGATAGAGAACTGAACAGCCGCGTCTCCGCCGTTCTCATATTGCAGGGACATGGTGTCTATGTAGCACCCTGTATAGACGCATATCATGTTGTTCCCGCCGTTTCCGTCAGCGGCGGTGCTGTTGATTTGGAACTGCCCGATATCGAATGATTTGGCAGTATCGAGATGCTTGTATCCGAACACGTCCACAACCATCGCACCGCCGTTTATGGCAACGATATAGTTGGCAAACACGCCGAGGGTTATCGGAAGGGTGCTGGTGGTTGTACCTGTCTTGACATAGCCGACAGTCGAGAGACTGGGCTGGGGGTTGAGTATAGCGCCTTCTGAATCCTCTATCTGCCCAGCAGTACCGCTGGCGATAGATACCTGATATTCAGTACTGTCTGCTTTGGTAATGAACACCGAAGCCGATGTAATCTCAACCTTATCTGAATGAACAGCATAGGCAAGCCAATCAATACACTCGGTACTGAAATAACCTCCTACCGTGAACGAACCCTGAGTGATACCCTGGGTCTGCGTAGTAGGTTCGCGAAGACCGAGGTCATTCTCCAAGGCCGCATTACGGCTTTCGGTGGAACTGAAAGTAACTGCACCGCCGAACCGTTTAGTCAAAGAACTCAGGGCATTCAGCGGAGTGGTCCCGGTAGGAAGCTCATCAACCCCTTCGCCTGACACTCTGCTCAGATTGCCCCATCCAACACACGTCCGTATTCCTGTCATATAATCAACCTCTTAGGTAATGGATGATACGGCAGAATCGCCGTATAGACATACTCTTTTTCCCAACAATTATACGTATTTTTTTTAAGTTTACTGCTTTCCGCTGTATACTCTATAACCTGCCAATATCCGAACGGCATGAAACGATGTTCGGCCAATATGCGGCGGAGTTCATTGGAAGCAGTTATCACGGTCTCACGCTTTATTCCCATGACATCGAATTTGAATGTACGGCTGAGCCTCTCACTGTCATAAGCAATGCCCAAAGGCTCCGATTTGACATTCCCTACATAGACCTTGATTGCTATCGCATTCTCTCCGAAGTTATGTCCTGTAGGGTCTTGCTCTTCAAGATAATAGATATTCGGAGTGATATCCGAAAGACTCCAATTCGACGTGATTAGTTCTCCGACGAGTTTATCATTGTCGATTTCATAGTCTACAGATTCGCTCATATAGACCCCGTGAGAACAAGCGTCTGATGGTTCATCAGGCATCTCTGCAACTGTTCATCCCACAGCGCTATCGTCTGCATCTTGGCAGGGTCGAACTCAGGAGACATCGGGAACTTGGCCCGATACCAATCTGTGCAGAGTACCTGCTTGGCTGTATAGATTATCGCCGCAGTGCGTATATCATCAGGAACCTCGGTCTGACCCCAGCGATAAGTGACCCTGATAGAATCAAGCTTTCCCAAAAGAAATGTCTTGAGGAACAGAATACCTTTCTCGTTGTCACACCAATAAGGAGATACACCCGGCTGAAGACTGTTGCATTCGGGCATAACGTTCCATGCGCTTCCTATCCATCTGGTCTCTATCAGGTCTCCCTTGGAGTAGTCGATGTCTCTTATCCATGTATGATATAGAGGTATCGGAAGTCCTTTGATGAAGTCCTGCCAGGCGGCGTTGCCCATGTAATACAGACTTACCTGCAAAGGCGATGCCAAATATCTGTCAGTGATAGCAGGAGCGTTGTAGATTTGCTTTACAACCCTGTTCTCACGCCATGAACTCTTTGTATTGCCGTCGATATACGCCTCTGCCTGTATTATCAGGTCGTTAATGGTCTCGATACTGGGATACGAGCAGTGAGTAAGCACGAAAGGCTTGCCTTCGTTGTTCAGCATTCCCATGAACGAAACCACGTCCTGAGCAGTGCAATAGGTAGGAAGACGATTGTCAGAGACAAGCAGATAGTCAAGCGATACGACAAGTGTCTTCCCAGCCTCGGACGGATTTGTGAATCTGAATCCTATGACGTTTACGAACGCAGGATTGAAGTCGGGATTGTCGGCTTTAGACTTGATATTGATTATGTAGTCATGCCCCATGTCGTCGAGCGAATACGTGTAATGTATCTCGTTGCCTGAAGCATCCTGCACATACATTATCGCTTCATCGAAGAACGACGGAAGCAGACTGCATTTGAAGTTCACAACAAACTGTTTATCAGCAGTTATGCAGAATCCTTCGGAGACAGTGGCATAAAGGTCCACTACCTGATTGACAGGCATATCGCTGACAGTAGCAATCAGAGTGGTTCCGTTGTTCACAAGTTCAGAGCCTTCCTCCGCAGACTCGGAATAGACGGTTTCGGTAGGTTCAGCTACCTTGAGACTCCATCTGCTTTGGTCGTCTGGGAATAGGGTTAGGCTCATTAGTAATACTATAACACGGCACTATTTAAAATAAAGGAAAAAGTTTATTTAAAAGGTTTACTATCAGGGTCGATTCTCAGATACGAATCGAAAGGATATAACCTGAAACAGCCGTATCCGCAGTGATTTCCGTACCGCCAGAACTCAGAACGATTTTACCGCTGGTAAGAGTGGCAACATCGCCGAAGTTGGTAAGCAGGATAGCCACATTGGAGACACCTTTGCTGTAATCAAAGCCGCCTGTAGCGTAAGTACCGCTGACCTTGATTATATCTATCCAGTTATTACCCCATGCCTTAGTTGTCAGTTCAGTTGTGATTGCCATGATTGCACCTCAAAGTAGAGGGAGGATTGCTCCTCCCTCAGGTTCAGTTGATGTGGATAATCTTACCCTGGCCCTTGAAGTTCCGGCACTGTAACTCAGCCCAGTACTTGAACATCGCGGCCCGATTCAGGCCACCGGCAACGAACGCGCTATCAGTGGTTTCGACCTGAGGCTGAATTTCAGGAGCCATATACAGAGTACTCTGGTCAACCAGATAGATACGGCCGATACCGGTCTGTGAACCAATCGCTTCGCCGGCAATACCCTTCTCGACGTTGTAATCAGGAATTATCGGGATGCCGTTGTAGTGAGAGACCATCAGACCGCTCTTACGGCCAGGCACAGTGTTGACACCGTTGACCGAGTAGTTAACACCTTCCCATCCGAGCAGACGGTTGTTGGCACCGACAATACCGCCAATCTTCTGAAGAGCCGTATAGTCAGTAATGAAGGCCTTACCGCTGGTCTCATTGTTACCGTTGTTCCAATAGGGCATACAGGCATAAATCATGCTGTCCATCATGTCCATAGTCAGAGGACGCAGGGTAGCGGCACCGGCAGTGTCTGACTCGGTATAGTTGGAATCAACGTAACTGTCGAACATGCTTCCTGAGGTAGCGCTCTGGCCACGGTAGGTTGCAAGGTTGGTGTTGGCACCCGACATCAGGGTGGTGCTGTTGTACCACGGAATAGCGTAGGTATCAGGCAGATGTGCCGCTTCGGCCGCGTTGCTCACGATACGCTCAATAGACTCGAATCCAACCCGCTCAGTCGAAGTGACAGTTTCGCCAGGAGCGACAGAGCCGAGACCGACAATCGGAGCATCCTCGATACGCCGAAGAACATCCACATCCTGATTCCAGACAAAGGTCTGAGATTCGGTCTTTAAGAAGTTCTCCCAATCAACCACATCATCCCGCTTGTCTGCGCCAAGCTGTACATAACCTATAGGCATCTTACGGATGGCCATATAGTTCTTGTAGGGCTCCAACAGTTGAGCGAAGCTCGGAGTTGAAGCAGAGGTCAGAACGTTGTCCCGAACCACACCCGCGCTGGTAGTTGAAGCAATAGACAGGTCGGTAATCAGACGGACACCGCTCTGGTACGGCTTCTGGCCGAATACAGCAAGCGCATTGTGCTGGATATACGGAAGCACAAAGATGTACGGACCGAATCTTGCATTGGCGGCACCAGGAGTGGTCATATCGACCATGACACCCGCGCTGGCCAATTTGGTTGTGTTCATAATGCTGGGAGTCCATGCCCGGTCCATACTGGCAATGATTCCATCGTCAGTGTCGGACGGCAGGATATCAGATGATATTCCATATGCCATATCAGTTACCTCTCATTTGATTAAAGTCGCTTAAATCCCCGTTTATCATTTTTCTGTACATACTTTTAACATCTGCGGTCCCTGCCTGGAATCCGAGTATATCGGCAGTAGCCAACTTGACATCGCCTTTCGGCTCTGCAACAACGATATCGCTACCGTTGCTTGCCTTGTAAGTTACTCCGTAATTCAGACTGCCAGGAGTTCCTGTGATTGTAGCTGTAACCTTGCCGTCGAGGCCTATGGCCGTCAGATAAGTCGCCAAGTTGGTAGCATCTCTGGCAGAGGTCATCAGACTGTTAGGTGCTGTAGCGGAAACAGGCGTAGCAGACTTCACTGCAACTCCCGCCGTCTCAGCAGAACCGCCAGCGGTCACACTCTGGACAGAAACAGCCTCAGGAGTAAGACCCTCTTTGCTCATTATACCGTTCATAAGCTCCGCATTCTTCTTAGCGAACTCGTCTACTGCGCTCTTGTTAGCCTCATCCTCTTCAGCCGCATGGATAGCGGCCGCCTGAGCCTTGCTGTGACACTTGTCTTCCTCGACGGTCTTGCCTCCTTCAGGAGTGACTTTGGTTTCAGCACCTACAGCGGGACTAGAAACCTCGGTACTCTTATTCTCGGCATCTTCCTGAGCGTGAATAGCCTCAGCCTGTCTGCCGTGACATTTGTCATCGACACTCGCGGTCTCAGGGGCCTCGGTAGCGGTGGGAACAGGCTCGGCATCCGATTTCTCGACCTCACCTTTCTTGGGAACAGGCTTCTTCTCTTCATCATTCTCTGAAGATTCTGCCTTCGGAGGAACAGCCTCATCGCCGTCAGGCTCCGCGTGCTGTCCTTCGTCCCCATCAGGTTCTTTGTGTTCGCCCTCGTCTCCGTCAGGCTCCTTTGCTCCTTCGGTACCTTCGTCGCCGTCAGGCTCTCCGCCTTCGGTCTCGTTACCGCCAGTCAGTCCGTTGACGGCCTGACCTACAGCGCTGGCAATCGAAGAGGACTGCCCGTTGTTAACGGCTATCTTAGCTTCAATGGCCTTCAGAATGCCTAATGCATTGTCCATACCTGCTTTCAGGTAGGCCATTATAGCCTCGGTATTCGCCATATCGCCGAGAGCATCAACGTCTGATTTCTTTGCCTCAGACTCCTGTCCCATATCTGCGCTCTTAGTTGATTCAGCCACAGCATCAGCCGCAGGTGCGGTTGTAGTCACGGTCGAACTTTCAGCGGCAGATATGACGGTTGAGGAATCTGTAGCAGAAGCAGTTTTTACTTCCGCCTTCTCCTTAGACTTCTTTGTCTCATCTATCATATTGCTTCCTCCTTCGCTTTGGAGCTTGCGCTTTCTCAACTCAAGTATCATAAGCACAAGCTCCTTCCCCATAGGCGAGCGCATGAATTCTGATATCTCATCATCGCCACGGCCCTGCAAAGCGCTTGCAATCTTAGTAACAATGCTCTGCAAGCGTGGAGTGTCAAGTTTCAGAATAGCGTTCACATCGACCTGTTCGTTTGTGAGGTCTATCTTACCAGGCGCGGCGAGATGTTTAGGCTCGTCATGAACCTGGTTTATGTCATGGCATCCTATTACTCCAGGATGCTCATGCTGACCCATAGGACAGCCTTTGGTCGCTATCTCTTCGGCGGACTCCGTTTCAGGATTTCCATCCTCGGATTCGGCCGGAAGAAAAGCACGCACCATTAGGTTATAGTCAATGCGGGCGTGGTCCACTTCGTCATTGATTATCTCATTGAACTTTTCAATGATGTATTTCTTAGATTCATCATCCAGTTCTGAGTTCTCTACAGCGGTTATGACCGCTCTGTAGCCGTCAATCGCTTCAAGTTCATCTATAATCAGGAAAACGATATCCTGCTTACTGGCGGACTCAATCTTGCTTTTAGGCACTATTATCTGCGTAAGTGTGCCGTCATCGTGAGGCATCACGGTAGATATGTAGGCATTCGCATAGAAATCACGAATAACCTTCGTAATATCGTCAGAACCGAGTTTCTCCCCTTCAAGCACAATAACAGGTGCTATCCAGTTAGTGGATACACCCATCTTTCCCATCTCAGCCTTGAAATCAAGATAGAGCGTCCTTACAGGACATTCTGCATTGTTGCAGGACTTGAGAACGAAATCGCTCTTGATGGTCTTCACACTGTCTTTGTCACCTTCCCCATTGGGGATGTTTATCCACATGATACCGGTTCTTGGGTTGGCACCTTTAGGAGTGGTAGAAACCTCGAACAACTGTTTGGGATGGGCTACGGTATGACATTCGTCAGCGTCGCATTCATAGCGTCTTTGGACAGATGCGCCGATGGAAAATTCATCTTCATCCCCGTCCACGAAACTGGCCCAGTCCTTATCGTAGAGAAGCTCATCGCGGAAGTAGTTGCCGTAAGCAATGACAGAAGGCTTTCCTGTCTCCTTATCCTTTCCTTCCTCCATGAACCAATAGGTAGAAGGAGGCTGAGACGTATGATTGCTGTGACCGCTACCTCCGTTCAGTATGAACTGCTTTGACAGCTTTATCAGTTCAGAGACAGGAACCACCTCTCCCTGAAGGTCGACTATCTGAGCAGTTATCTGAGCGACGAACGAACGGGAACTGGGAAGCGTCATGCTGTCCTTCCAGGCCATGACGCTTGCGCTCATGAACTCGTCCATGCCTGGGATTTTCTCTTCCTTCTTATCGGTTATATCCGTAAGATGCGAATTGTATGACTCCATCCATGCTTTTCTGTCGGCAGGACGGAAAGAGTTCTTCACATTGACAGGAAGTTCCTCTATATTAGCATATACCATATCAATCATCACTCCCTGAGATAGATTTGGTCATTGATTCGATAGGATTCTTAGGAGCATTTGTCTTTGAAGGACGTACATCTCCGTCAGAGGACTGCGAACTGCGCGGATTGAGCATTGTCTGACTCAAGGCTGTGAACGGGTCCTCTGTATCAGGCGTTGAACTCATTTCGATTTCACCATTGCCCTGCGATACAGCACGGAAGTTAAGGTCCCGCAGACCTTTGGCATTCTCAATCTTCTTGCCGAATGCGTCTTCATCGTCTGTAGCCTCTTTGTCAGGCGGTTCGACAACGTGAAGATACCAGTCGGTAATCATAGGATATTTCTTGACTATCCAATCGAGCATGCTGTTTACATGCTTACGCAACGGAAGAAGTGAACGGTCGAGCAATGCAATCTGATACTCTTCATTGGATACTCCTCTGTTGTTTGACAAATCACCCATGACAAACGAAGGAATACCGAAGAAAGCACAGACACGCTCTATGAGTTCACGCTTTACCGCAACCATCTCGCTGGTCGGGTTGTCAGCGAACGGAATCCATTTGGCGGCTCCGCCTATATCCGCTCTGACAGGCGGGATACCGATTAGCGGAGTAGCATACGGGTCATCATTCATGACCTCCTGTATCTGCCGTTTCATCGCTGACATATTCGAGTTGTCAATACCCGCGATAACCAGAATACCGAGCGGATGCCCGGTTTCATAATATTTCCTGGTACGGGAAGCGATAGCGATAAGCGCTCTGACCTCGATAGAGGCCAAAAGAATAAGAGGCATTCCATAGTTAAGACTCGGAATACCGAATACCTGATGGTAAACCTCGCCGTCTCCGTAATAGAGACCTACGGCGGATGTACCATATCCGTTATCTTCCCCTATCCGCCAACGTGACGGATAAAGTCTGTGATTCTCTTCATCGAATCCTGGATGGGCAGGATTGTCCATCGGAGAGCATACGCTACGGTCAGCGAGAGTGAACCCTGTCTTATCTCCAGGCGTACCGTCAATATCAATGATATATTTGGCCGCCGTAGGAGAAACGGGTATGAACTCACCAGGGACCTCGCCGAGCAGATTGCCCATAGTATCATAGAAGTAGGTAGACCTTGCCAATATGATAGGCTGATTATAGACCAGACTTACAGTGAGGAATGATACGCATAACTCTTCCAAGGTCCAGTTATATGAATTGCACTTTTCTATAAGCGAATGCCCCTCACGATTAATCAGCATGCTCTGTTGCATGGGATTGGGCTTCAGGAACGTTCCCTCGTAATGACATACCTGACACGAAGTAACGTTCTTTTTATATTCCATCCCACACCGAGGACATTTGCTTTGGAAACGGGGAACCCATTCGAGTCCTTTCCGCATTGTTTCCTCGGTCATACGTTTGACTATCGTAGCAAAAGGCAGACAGTGATAGAAGTAATAAGAAGCGGCGTTGTATAGATTACAATAGATGTTGTCGCTCTTATACTTGTAATCCAAACTAATCGGCGTAGGGACCTGCTCGGTATTTACCTTAAGTGACGATAAGGTAGGCTGAGCGGGCCACGGAGCATTCGCTATAGAAGATGTAAGCGAAGAATCAGGAGTAGGGTTTACCCCGCTCTTGGTAGCACAGCATACGTCGAATATAGTCACTGATACATACTATAACACGGCGCTATTTAAGTCGTGGGAAACTTTATATATACGAAGATAATAATTAAGAAGTTTACTCAGGTCAGTTCATATTATGGCACTTAATGAAGCACTTTATACGGGACAACCTCATACTCGATACCTGTAACCATCATCAGACGCATAAGGGCGATGTTTCCCATCTCAGCACCCTTAGGGATGAATGATTCGTATATCTTCACTTCCTTTTCTACATCCTGTGGTTCTACCTTGCCGATTCTCAGCATCGGGACCGCTTTATAGAACTTATCTGCCGCAGAAGCGTCTCCGCTGTTATTCGGGATACGTCCTACCCAATAGCTTTTACCGCTGAAGAATTTGGTATGGTATTCTTCGCTTACAATCTTCAAGACCGCTTCCATACTGTAGTTAACTCCGTCGCAGGAAGGAGTTCCTACTTTCTTCGTTGCCACAAGCAAATCATACATATCCGAATGTATAGGACTTCCTGTATATGTAGATTTCGACTGAGACGGAGGAAAGAGTACATCAATCAGCGTCTGAAAGCCCCGTTTTCAGCAAGTTGTCCGAGAGGGGATATACATCCGCATACAGGGCACCGTTCGGGAGGATAGCCTGTGGCGAACTGGCATCCGCATCTTGGACATCTCCAATCGGCATCCATAGGGCAGAATTTACCGAACACGTTGAGATAGTCTTTCTGCCAGACATCGTGCATGGATATTTGGGCAACATCGAACTTTCCATTGTCCACATGGTCCAGACGTTTATCCCTGTGGTCATCATCCACACTGTATTTACGCCGTTTAATCTCCCTATTGAAATCTTTGACAACAAGCTTATCAAATGCTTCGCTGTCAACCTCTCTCGGTCTGCAAAATACTTGGGTCATTCAATATCCCTCTCAATCAATCCACGCATAACGGATTCGCGCTTGCGTATCTCTTCTTCCTGTTCACGCATTGCCCTTTCCTGCTTTAGTTTCTTAGATATAAGCTCAGCCCTCGGACGTGAGTCCTTGAGGTTATCGGCAGGAACATAATCGTAAGGGGTAATAGGTCTGTCACAGAGCGGGCAACGCCCGTTATGCAGACTGATGATAGAAATCACATTAAGACACGACGGGCAGACCGCTGACGTTACGTAGCAGTCCACCCATGTCGGTTTGTTTCTGTATCCAAATTCCATGAAGGGAATATAGTCAGTGCGCTATTTAAGTTACTCCGACTTTTTCTCACGGAAGAGAGGATTGGCGAATGCGCAGTTCCCGCACATCCGTTCAGGACCCAGATTCTTGCCAGACCCAAACTCGAAGTTCTCACAGGTCGCACTGCTTTCGGTCACGGTAATCCCCTCATGCGAGCAATACCATCCGTCAGTAACCGATACCATCTCCACAGTATCGCTCGACGGATATGCTGGAGGTTCAGACGGTTCGGCAGACACAGGGGCCGTAACGGGCGCAGGAGCAGGGACGGTTGTCTGATTGGCAGGAGCGGAAAAGGTAGGATTGGCGGCATCATATGCCAGAATATCGGCAAGACTGGGCATCTGGTCCCTGTCCTTACCTGCCCAAACCGTAGCCCCATCCTTATTGGAAATCGTCACATATACACGCACTGTGTTTTTCCAGTCAGGATGCGACACTCTGGGAAGGTTCTTGTCCCCTGCTCCGAATAGGTAGCGCCCAGGCGGAAGATTCACATTGATATCCAAAGGCTTGTCGCAGGTGGGAATCTGCTCTCTCGGAAGATAATGGTCTACAAAATCCTTGGTATCCAGATTCATGCACCAATACCTAACCTTTGTAGGAGAATGCTCAACCAGAGCTTTGTAATCTTCAGCCATCAATCCGTATTTTGCTTGTATATGCACTAACATATCGGTCACATCCCTGTATTGTCTGTATCTATAAAAAGTTTATGCATCTTTTATTCCTGCTTCCCCAATCGAGCAAATTGCTTCTGTTTCGGAAGGAAGCATGCACATCTTGGTCAGATGGAATATCAGTTTCTTGCCCTGACCTTTTCTCACACGGATACGGCATTGACAATTATGATTGAACACATTACCGCCTGTCGGAAGATTAGGGTCCCCGTAAACGATTCCAGGACTTGATTCCATCTGATTGGTGACGAGGACCACCGCCTGATGCTCACGGGCGTAGATAGAGAGAGCATGGAGATAACGGTTCAGCATAGCCTGACGGTCTGCCAATGTTCCGCGTCCTGTGTATTCGGCACGGAAGTTGGCAATAGCAGAATCAACGATGATGCATCTGAGATTCCACTCCTTGTACCAATTGTTAAGATTGCTGAGCATCAGCAACTGGGAGGCGGCGGTCTGACATTTGATAAGATGAATATGCGACAGCACATCTTCTGAATTATATCCTCTCGCCTCAGCAATCTGCATTATACGGGCCTTGGTAAAGGAACCTTCGGTATCGACATACAGAACATCGCATCCCATACCTCCTTCCGATACAGGCCTGGTTGCCATCACAGCGGCGGTCATAGCGCTCTGTGTCTTCCCGATGCCACCAAGTCCGTGAATCTCGGTAACGATGCCGCTGAGATATCCTCCGCCGAGAATCCCATCATCTATGGCCTTGCTTCCCGTACTCAGATGCCCCATCGGGTCCTTATAGGTATCGAGCGTAACAGGCACATCCATCTCAGAAGCGGCAAGAGCATTCTTTATAATGGTTTCGGCCGCTGATTTGCTCATCCCTGTTTTATCGGTTATGTCGCCTACGCTTGCTACGGCAACATCGTCTACCGAATAGTATCCTCCGAGATAGAGTTTCTCAGCGGCGGCGTCTCCCACCATCTTAATAGATTTAAGTTCCTTTATTATTAACTCCTTCATCGCATCCTGCGGTGTTTCTTGGCTCTCTGAGGAGTTTGTCTCCGTAGGCTCCCCATTTGCGTCCGACTTTTGCTCTGGGAGCATCGGCTCTTCTTCCGTCTTTTCCTGGTTTTGAATCTTCACTGTCATGGTCCCTCTTGTACACATAGCGCAGATAACGTGCTAAATGTCCGCTGTATGCTCCATCATAATAGCATACAAGATTTATATAACCTCTATCGTGTGCATAAATATAAAGTTTGGCATCACAGTATCTCATCACGATTGCAGAGTCATTGAGGACGTTGGTACGGCGGATAGCAGTATCCAATCCGCATTCCGATATGCTCTGAATGGCCGCGTCTTTGGTCTTGGGAGAATAAGGGAACACCCATGTGAAGTTGTTCACCGCTTCCTGCTTCGCCTCTTCAGGGGTCAGACCGCATCCTATCACTTCGAGCGTGAACCTGGAATTGAACTGTCCTCCTGTGGTACGCTCTACAATGATGGCATAGCATACCTTCTTCCATTCATGCGCTTTCAGTTTGGGCAGGGACGGCATACAGTCAGGCCTTATCCGCTTTGATTTGATAAGTGATATTCGTTGTACTCAGAACGCATTCAGGCGCATCCTTGGAGATAAGCGACGCTTTTCCAGCAGGAAGCACAAGAACTCCCTTATCGGCCAATTGAGAATACAGTTCTTTGTGACCGAGATACAACTGCTCATTGACGATTGTATGGCGGGTAGTGGATACTCTGGCGATATGCCTGTTTCCGCAGAGAGAACGTGAACCGTCCTCATAGAGTGTCTTAAGCGTCTCCTTATAGACAGGAGTAAGGGCATCAATAAGCGCCTGTGACTCGTTGATGTATCTGTCAAGAACATTGAACGCCTCTTCAGGATGAAGAGACTGAATTCCTTTGATTATCTCATCAGCATCTACCATAATTATGCCTCCTCGATACGGGTGCTGTTCGGAGGGAACAGTTGCCCGCGCTTGGAAATGATTTCCTCTTCCATCGTGCCTTTGGCAATGACGTAATAGATATCGGCGTGCTTATCCCCGTTGGGACGGAGGATACGCCCCACCTTTTGAATCACATCAATGGAGGATGATGGATAACTGAGCATGATACCGACCTCGACTGACGGGTCTGAGAACCCGCTTGCGACCATCTTTATGCTCAGCAGTATATCTTTTTTGCCTTTCTTGAATTGGTCAATCTGCCGTATCTTGGAGGTCTGAATGGCATACTCCACTCCTTCCCTATCAAGCATCTCAGCGAATGAATTTATTTCTTTCAGAGTTGAAAAGAATATCATCATCCTTCTTCCGAAGTTCTTTTTAACTATGTCCATTCCTATCTTCCAGCGCTTGGGGAAAGAATGAACTATCATTCTGCGTTTATTGACGATTCTCATATAATTGAAATCGTTATAGTAATTCGAGTTCGGATGGGCTTCATGATATTCTGTAAGTTTATTGCATCTGCTGATATATTCTTTGCATTCGGCATCAGTCATATCGAATGTAACAAGATGAGTGGTAGAAGAAGCGATATACGCTTCATCGAATCCCACTGTTCTTATTATCCTTCCAACTTTAGCCGAACTTGTATTAGGAGTAGCAGACAGTCCGAGCATATGCGGAATACCAAAGTCAGCCACCTGACCCCATACTTCAGCTTCGAGATGCTGAACCTCGTCGAGTATCATACAGTCAGGACGGAAGGTCTTAAGACGATTACGTCCGTCCATATAAAGATAGACAGGAACATCTTTAAGACCGCTTTTGTCAAGCAGTTCTCTCCACTGATTTTTAAGTTCGTTGTAATCGCACAGAACCCAGATGGTATTCTTAGGAAAGACCTGCCGATAATTGAGCATGCATTTAACGGCGGCGTATGACTTTCCAGAGCCTGTGACTGCTTTCAGTATACCGCGAAAGTCTGACGCACTCCAAAGATAGAATACCTCATCCTGCCATGCATAGCGATTATCAGCGGTCATGATGCTCTATCGGAGAAAAGTTCTCGCAGTTAGCAGTCGAATATATATTTAAGTGATACTCGCATACAAGATAACATGCATCTTCGTTGCAGGTAAGTTTCAAATGAGTGCAGTTTGCACAGTCGCTTTTAGTAGTCTTACTCATTGACTTCCTTCCTTGCTTTTGAACTGTATATATCGAGTCCGAGTTCTTTAACTTTGTCCTTAGCGTATTTCAGCAATCCGAGTTCCGAATCAATCAATGCCTTCTGTTCGCTTGCAGACAGATTCGGAGGATACACGACCGTGAGACATCCTTTAGAAGGCGTTCCGATAACCAATGAGGACATGGATACTCCGCGAAGAGGCTTGAGCCTTTCCTCTGAATAGCAGGTCTCAAGTTTGCACGAATCCCCAGGATTCGGATTAAGCATATCGGTAGCCCCGCTGACTATCTTACCGCATTTATCGCACTGCATCCCTTCCAGTCCTTCAATCGAACGGAATGTCCCTCCGCACTTGCATGCTATCTGCATTCTCAGTCCTCCCTCGGAATATCAATCAATGACGGGATTGATGCAGTTTCGGCACCGTCAAAGCAATACTCGTCATGGTAATCGCAGTATTTGCAAAGGAACTGCCTTTTTCTCGGAAAGTCGAACGCCAGAAGTCTGTCAATGTATTGGTCGCACAGAGCAGGAACATAATCACGCGAAGCATGTGGAAATTGATATTCATCCCCGTTAAACAGGGATTTATAGATTATCTTCTTTTGGAATCCTGTTGCGTAGTCATAGATGGCGGCGGCTCTGCGGTAATCGTCAGTCTTCACAGACTTAGACGTTTTCCAGTCATATAACTCAGTCTCCGTCTGCGCATCGATGCGTCCGTTAAGCAGTACATTGCGTCCTTTGGGAGTGACCAACGGAACTTTGAACGACTGCTCGGAAACATAATCGAGAGTGCCGTACCACTTCTTCCCGTTAGCCATACATAACTTCATTTTGTCGATATGACTGTCAGGAACAACCTGACGGCGCTTAGGGTCTTTCTCATACATACCTTCGATATAATATTTATCGCGATGAGTAGTATGATTCCCCATCGCTTCCATGAAGGCATGCACCGCAGAACCCGTGGCAGTATTGCTGTAATCAACCTCCTTAGGCTCGATATGCATGAGATAGAGCGCAAGTTTGAAGGGGCATTGAATCCCCATATTGATTTTGTTTGCGCTTATCGCATATACCTTATCATCCTGAGGCATTGTATCACGGATTGATGGTCAGTTTAGAACGCAGTTCCTTGAGCTCCGAATCCTTAAGCTGGTCGATTACCATTACCTTATGATAGGACATGAACGAAGCAACAATTGAAATCCCGTCAGGAACGATGCCTTTGAGACTGTTGATTGCTTTGAGGTCTGCTTCCCTGCTGTCTCCCGATATGTCGGCACCAGATTTAGGGTTCGTCTCTGACTGAACAGCGCATCTGCTCGCAAAACCTTTGACAAGACCTGATTTCGGTTGAGAATCTGGTTCGGAAGAACCTGAAATCTCTTCATCGAATGAATCATTTGAACCCATTTCTTCAGAGGAACACATTCCGATTCCGAGGCATGACCTGGCACTTCTGCAATTAGCCCTGGTCTCAGCAAGTTCAAAGGCAAACTGCGTCATATTGGCATTACGAATGTTAATGTTGGTAGCGCTTCCTTCAAAGATATGAGTCATCTGCGAGATGTTTTTCATATCCTCAGCGGTCCATCCCATGAAATCAGCATACGCTTTGCTGGGATAAAGACGCAGACTCGATTGGAAACGCACAATGAATCTGGCAGTCGTCTTATTGGCCACTTTATCCTTCGTTGTATCGGCAGGTGCCAGAGGAAACAGCGTATTATCAACATTCTTAGCTTCCAGCAGAGTGGTTTGGAACTCAGGATATCCTATGCAATGCAAAAGATAAAGAAGACCTCCCCATCTGATGGTCTTAACGCCATGAATGGTCAGAAAATAATCATCAGGAAGTTTATCTAAGAAAGACTGAACATACAAATCCGAACTTTTCACATCTTCGTTCTCTTCAAGCGTAGCTTCCTCAGGCAATTGTTCTTCAGGCATGAGAATCACTCGATAGGCAGAATGAAGGTTTTGGACCCGTAGGCACCAATCCGAACATTCACGAAGGATTGGGTTTCGTTCATCGCACGAAGCATTGTATTAAGACCTTTGGCATCAGATACAAATGCTTTGACTTGCGCATTAGCCGCTTCTTCCGTGTCAAACACATCGTGGAAGATGAGTTTTCCGCTCGGAGCATAGATATAAACTACATAACTGACTGCGGTCATATTATCAGTCACATGATAGGCAACAAACTATATAAAGTTTGTACATCCTCTCACTCTATGTCTTTCAGCGAGGCAATGTAATCAGCAGTAGGAGTGACAGGAGCAGAAGCGGCCAGTATCGTGCTGTAACTGCTGTTGGTCAGTCCGACGACAGGTATGAGACCGGTAGGTTCTACAAGATAGTATTTGGTTGAACCGACAGTTATAGAAGAACCTATCAGAACCCCGCTGACATTCACACCAGCAAGCATATGTCCTGAAACTCTGACAGTGACGACATCCAATCCCACATATGATGCAAAGTAACTGAACAGAAACGCGGAATCCTCGCAGTCTCCCGTCCCTCTGCTCATCGTGGTTACAGGAAGCACCCATTCATCGGAAACACCATACTGCTTCTCGTCAGATACATATTTGACATTCTGCTGTACAAAAGCAAGAAGGAACGACGCTTTGCGTTTGTCGCTCATATTGTTGCATACAGACTTCAACTGCGAGGCAAGCGAAGCAAGCGCACTGTCGTCGATGGTAGGGCAATAGCGGATATTATCATTGGTCCTGAGACTGTATTTCCCGTAGTACGGAGAAGACACATAGTCAGGAACGCTGAATCTGCGATACAGCAATCCGAAGATGACAGCGGGCTTATGCGCAATCTTCTTGTTCAGCATGATGGCACCTTCATAGAGCAACCAGAGTACCAGAAGCACTACGAAGCAAATCAGAAACAGACTGAGAGCGTCCATGTCTGAGATATGGGTAAGACACTATTTAAGCCGTCACCGAATACCTTTTGATATGCTCCGATGAATCTGTGATTGTAACCGAATTGGATTGTTCGCTCTTAGGCAGTTCAGGCAATCTTACTCTTTCCATCACACCGTTGCATACTGCATTATTACTGCCAAGACGGATTGCGTGAGGTATCCGCTTCCAGCATTTGGTAGAGTTCCTCCAGCGTTTATAGGTCTTATTCACTTCATTGCTGACTTTCTCGCCGGGCATCACGTGTAATGCCCCTTCTACTATCTGTCTGTATGACAATTTGCTTCCGATGCGTGTCGCATCATTGGCGGGGTCGTCAAGCCAGCACTCAACCTCGGAAACCTCATCGTCGAACTCAATGATGGAGTTCTGTTCTTCGCTGGCGGTATCCTTCACAGAATCAGGAACGACGGAAGTAGCGAGATTATTGACATAAAGATAGTATGCTTCAGCCCAAATCTGCTGGATATATTCTGTCTCCTCAGGAGTGGAAGCAGGACGCGGGTCGAACTTGCGTTGGTCGGTACAGGTCACAGGATAGAAACGCCTGGCACCTGTCTGGTCGTTCAGGAATTCGGTTGTATTGCTGGTAAGAGCAATGATAAAATGTCTGGGATAGTCTTCCTCGTTATGATGCCAGGGTTTGCGGATACGGTCGAACGCTCTGGATAGGAACTCTTTGGTGGCACGTATGTCCTTTCTGACAGATTTGCCTTCACCGAGTTCTGCGATGATACATCCTCTGACGTTCTCAAGGAACTGCGCAGGATGGTCCATATCCACCTGAGTGGACACTGTATATCCCATACCCAGTTTCTCGAAGAAGGAGGTCTTTCCCACACCCTGAGGACCTATCGTGGATACGATTACCTCATGGCGGATAGGCTCATACTGACGATGCACCGCGCCTACAAGCCAGGCTTCGGCGACGGCCGCGAGATACTTCGGGTCGTTGGTGGCGCCGAGGAAGGTCTGGAACATCGTGTCTATTCTGGAAACCCCGTCCCATTTGGTCGTTTCAAGCCAATCGCGGAAGGGATTGACCTTATTGCGATATGCTTCGCTCATGACGACAGGTTCAATCACAGAATAGGCCCATTTGATGGCGAACTTGTTCTTGCTGGCCAGGTTTATATCCCTGTAACGGCTTTGGATATGGGCGACGATATACACAAGATGCGCATCGACAAGCTGTGACTTCTCCCCTGTGATGTCGCTGTAATAGGTTTCAGACAGAATGTCGTACCAAACATGATAAGGATAGATAAGATAAGGGAAATAATGCTGAAGACTGTACATATCGCCGACGAATGTCTTATTCTCTACGGATTCCTCCAATTCACTGCGCAGAGATGCCAAACGGACTTCGGGGTCATACTTGACAGCAGGACAGCTTACAGTATTCCCATCTTTAAGTAATAATATAAGACAGTGTATAACAGGGTCTTTTCCGACAGTTGTTTCAGTGGCAGAGACAATCGAACTGCATTCAATCTGAGAACCGTCAGACGCTTTGATTACAAAATCACTTGAGGAATCAGCGTCTACGATGTAAACGTCACCGCTTTTGACGGACTCGTGACGTGGCGAATGAGGAATCTTATTGCTCTGCATAATTTAAGCATTATATCTTTCGACTATTTGAATTGAACGATTCCAAGACAGGGGACGAATGTCTAATGTAATTGCTTGTAACCCATCCAAAAATATCAGTTACAAAATCAGTTACAAACATTTATTTAATTATCTTTTCATTCATTAGACATTTGTCTAATGATTCCTCTCTTTACTGTATAATTATATATAATTATGATTTGTAATCAAACAGTGTAACTGTAATAGTAAATATAGAGTAAAGGAAAATAAGAGAAATTCATATTAATAAAAGGAAAGTAGGGTTTGTATGCATACACGAATACAGATTACATTGGGAAGATGAAACCATATTAATATCACATAGAATATCGTCTAATTATGAGGCAACTCGGCAAGCATTATCCTATAATGCGGGGTTATCCCCTCTATTGTCCGAGTCCTCTCCTGTAACTCAGTTACAAACATCGAGGGGAAAAGAGATGAGCAAGAAGACTACTTCAACTGACAGCACTGCTAACACTGACGTTTCATCCGATTCGGGGGAATCGACCACGACCGCCTCCGCTTCCGCTACCGTCACCACAACCGCAACGACTACCGCCTTGGATACGGCAGTCGCCGAAATCCGCTCAAGACTGTCGGAGTTCTCGGATGAAGAGGAGTATTGCCGTGCCATACAGATGTCAGGTCTGTATTATACATGTTCATGGCAGGTCGCTCTGAAACTGATAGGCACATATCGTATGAACGTCTACGAGGTCGTGCATCAGAAGAACTATCCTGAGAGCATCGTATGGCCCGAACGTCCCGATATGGGCTTCATCGACAAGGTTATGCCAAAACTATAAATACTCGAAGCACTATATACAATTCGAGAGAACGAAGGGGAACTCTTGGGGAGAAATGCAGTTTCATGCTGTATTTCTCCCGTCTTTTTAAATAGCGTTTTGTTTATAATACATTCATGGGCAATAAAACCGAATCTGGACTGACTCTCAAAGATTTGGAGCGCACTCCTCATTACGACTACATGCATGAAACAATCGACAGTGCCATCCTCAAGGATGTATCGGCCCTTGTTCCCAACTATCGCGGGGTTTTGAACGAACGCACGATGAACTCGATACTTGCCAACCTTGAGAAGGGTTGCAGTCTCAAGACCGCTTGCGCCGCCGCTAATCAGGTGCCTCAGAAGGTCTATGCGTGGCTGAAGAAAGGAATGACGCAATATCAGAATCTCACCCCCGATGAACTCTCGGCCGCCGAAGACGACAATTCGCTCCTTCCTGCCGAATGCAGATTCTGGCTGAAGGTAAACGCCGCCATAGCCAACTTCGAGGTTCAGATGCAGTCTATCCTCTATGACCACAGTAGCGAGGAGGATAAGATTTGGATTGCGCAGTGGGAACTCGGCGTAGTAGACCCTCTGCGTTATAATGTCAAATACCGTACCCATCGCGAGGATATGGAGAACGAGAATGCCGGAGGCAATGTAAAGGTCGAATTCCAGATTGTCGACGGTACCAAATCACGCCCTGCTGAGGAAATCAAAGAAATCAACGATTCGCTCAAAGAACTCAGCGACGAATACAAGGATGAAGGAAAGGCCGATGCTCCTTCTTCCGAATCTGCCCCTTCCGATACGAAGGAGACAGAAAATGAGTGAGCAGATTGTCGAGGTCGAAGGAATAGGGAAGAAAAGTATTCTTTCCCAATTCGTCGACCCGCTTTGGGTAAGCAGAAAACGTTACATCGTGCTGTCTGGCGGTGCAGGAAGCGGTAAGGCCATTGAGGTCAATCAATCGGTCCTCATCCCTGGCGGTTCCAAGCCGATGAAGGATATCTGCGTCGGAGACAGTGTAATCTCAGCGTCTGGATTTCCATCTAAAGTGATTCATAAGATTGATGTGGGAACCGTCCCTACTTATGAGATAGAGTTCGAGGACGGGCGTTCGTGTCTGTGCAGTGGGGACCATCTGTGGGAATATGCTGTATGCTCTTCCTGTAAAATCCCGCATTATCCTTTATGGAAGATAGGAACCACCGAGAATCTGCTTTCTGCGATGAGTACGTCCAAGGTCATCATCCCGCTTACATCTCCTGTCAGGACTGTGCGCAGTTCGGATATGAGGTCCGACCCTTACACTGTAGGATGTTCGGGAAGCGATGATGAGAAACTTGATTGTTTCAATCACGGAGGTCTTGAAGACCGTTGGAATCTTCTTCGCGGTATCTTCGACAGTTCCGCTGTCGTCGACCGTGTTTTCTCCTGTGTGAAATGCAGTTATCATTCGTCTAATGATAAGAGCATTATCTGTACACTTGTACAGTGCTTAGGCGGAATATGTACATGTAACGGAAATTACATAGCGTGTGAGTTCAGAGGATGCGCAATCCCTGTTTTCCGTGCAGGAGATAAGATACGCGAATATCAGCGTTATTGTCTCAAATCTGTCGGACATGCGATGGAGATAAGACGGATAACTCCTGTCGGAGATAAGCATTGCCAATGTATCGCTATAGACGACCCTTCCGAATTGTTCCTTGTAAACGATTACATAGTTACACATAACTCTCATGCCACTGCCGAACGTGTATCTACGCTGTTCCTTACTCAGCATAACTGCGAGTTCGGTGTGATTCGGGGAACATCCCCTGCGCTTACCAAGACCGCCTATCGCGGTACTGACGGTATAATCGAATCGCTTAAGCGCATGGGGATAGACACGCTCAGCAACGGATGGCTTAACAAGACCGACAAAATCCTTACCAATCCTCTTAACAATAACATAGTTTATTTTATAGGTGTAGATGACCCTGAGAAAATCAAATCCCTGAGCCTTAACTATGTCTGGGCGGAAGAAGCCACCGAACTGAACCCTGATAAGTTCGACCAGCTTAACATGCGTCTTCGTAAATATGTCCCTGGGGTTACCAATCAGTTCTTCCTTACCTATAATCCTATATCATATAACAATTGGGCCGTTCAGCAGTTCCAGATAAACCCCACTCCGTATTTCAAAGAGAATACATATCTTTCCTTCTCTACCTTCTTCCAGAATCCTTATATTAAGATAGAGGCCGCAAGAGCGATGCTCGAAAAGGCCAAGCATAACCGTAATTACTATTATACATATATATTGGGTCAGCCCGGAAAACCTTTAGGACAGGTCTATCCCAATATCATGCAGAGTGCATCTTCTACATGGCCCGATGAGGTCAATTATATCGAACCTTATTACGGTGTGGATTGGGGATATGTCGACCCGATGGTGCTTATAGAATGCCGTGACTACATGGGCACCACATATTGCAGATGCCTTTATTACAGCACGCATCATACGGTCGATGATTTGGCCAATTTCATGCGTGAGATACATGTGAATCCGAGTGCACCTATATACTGCGATTCCGCATCTCCTGAGCGTATCAACCTTCTGTATAAATACGGTTTCACTGGTGCTGTAAAAGCGCTGAGCAAAGACATAGATGCGGGTATCACATGTCTTCAGAGCCGCAGTATCGTTATCGACGTGGCAGGGCCTTACGGTGCCGTATTCTCGTTTGAACTCGGCGGATACACCTACATGCCCGACCCGATGGATTCATCCAAATTCCTTGAGCATCAGGTCATAGACATAAACAACCATGCTATGGATGCCATGAGATATGCCATCTTCTCGCACTTCCTGTATGGGCGTGAGTTCTCGGTCGGAAGTTTCAGCACTTTGGACATGGCTTCGGAACTTAATCAGATGTCCCGTAGCAAAGAATTTACCCTGCCAAACGGTTCTATTCCCAATGAAAACCGTTGAGTAATATACTTTTGTAATATGTAAAATCATAGTTAAACCCCTATTTAAATAGCGTAATCACTTATAAAGGTATATGTTAACGATTTCCAAGTCGTACTCAGGCTCGGCTAATCGGACGCTTGAACCTGACACAAACACCTTTGCGGGTCTGTCAGGCGATGACAACTCTACGGTCATCAAGTTCAAGTTCCCCTCGATGTATGACGATTACGTCAAGAACGTCAGATTTAACTTCTATTTGAAGGATGAATCAGGAAATAAATATTTCCCTACATATAATCTTGATTCCAACAACAGCATGACAATCCCGCTGGCGGTAACCGCTGTCGGCGGAGGTGTGAGTTTCACTCTTATCTTCAGCAACACTGACGGAACGTTCGTCGAAGAGTCACGTCCGAGCATGATTTATTTTGACGGGCCTAAATATCTCGGCACATATGACCTTACCGATGATTTCACAGTTCTGTCGCATGAAGTATTCATTAATGCCGTTTATTCTCTCAACACTTCCAGTGACCGTCCGTCCATCGTCTTTACGAATCCTCTCGGCGGTACTGTAACTACTGTTTTAGATGTTCCTTATCTCGGAACGGACAATACAATTCCCGATAAGTTCCTGCCGTCAGACCTGAGAGGTTCTATTTGGTCGGTTACAGACGTTTCAGAACTTACATCTCTGACCAGCGCTCTTGAAATGGACCTTGCGATTGTAACACCGGTCAGCGGGCTGGGGACTTTGTATGTTCTTACCGCCGAAGACCCTACAGTTGCTGATAATTGGTACAAGGTAAAACCGAATACAAAAGCCGAAGTAGGACTTGGGAACGTAGATAATACATCAGATGCGGATAAGCCTATAAGTACGGCTATGCAGACGGCATTGGACTCGCTTCAGAGTTCTCTGACCGCCGAAATCACTGCCAGAACCAATGCGGATACGGTTCTTCAGAACAATATAGACAGCGAAGCGGGTACGCGTGCCTCTGCCGATACCGCATTGCAGACCGACGTTGATGCCAAACTCGACACATCTGTGGCCGCTTCTACATATCAGACCCTTGCAAATCTTGTTACTGCATTCCAATCTGTGCCTGATGATACGCATTATGCTTCTGAGAAACTTGTTTACGATAGTCTTGCGCTTAAGGCCACTTCCGAAGCGCTTGCATCTGAAGTTTCCAGCAGAGAAAGCGCGGATTCTGCTTTGCAGACCGCCATTGATTCTGAGGCTTCAGTCAGAAGCAGTGCCGATACAGCGCTTCAGAGCAATATAGATGAGAAACTGAGCATTACTGACGCTTCTGCTACCTATCAGACACTTGCCAATCTCGTAACCGCTTTCCAAAGCACACCTGATGATTCTCATTATGCCAGTGAAAAACTTGTGCATGACCAACTTGCTTTGAAAGCGTCTGCTTCTTCTCTTTCTGCACATATCGCGGATACAGACAATCCTCATTCAGTTACTAAGACTCAGGTTGGATTGGGTAACTGCGATAATACATCAGACGCAGACAAGCCTATAAGCACAGCGACACAGACCGCTTTGGATGCGAAACAGGCCACGATGCACGCAGGAAGCGGCATCTCATTCAGCGGTACTACAATCAATCATAGCAATTCCATTACCGCAGGAAGTCATGGGTCCGCCACTTCGATTCCTTCCATCACTTATGATGCTCAGGGGCATATCACTCTCGCTTCAGGTATAACTGTCTATCCGCCTACGGACGCAGGAACGGCAAATCAGTATTGGATGTCCAACGGTACGGGTGTGGGAAGTTGGCACAGTGCTGATACTTCCCCTACCGAATCAAGCGGTTATCTTGTAACTTCAGGAGGAATCTACAGCGAACTTGCTTTGAAGGCCACTGTCAGCGCGCTCACTGCCGAAAGCATTGCGCGTACATCCGCCGATACTGCTCTTCAGAACAATATAGATTCTGAAGCGTCTTCGAGAAATAGCGCGGATTCCGATTTGCAAAGCGCAATCGACACCAAAGTAACTGCGAATACTTCAATCACTGCCGGTACTGCCGCCAAGATAACATACGACAGCAAAGGACTGATTATAAGCGGAACTTCTCTGTCTGCATCCGATGTTCCTACAATAGCGCAGAGTCAGGTCAGCGGGCTGGTTACAGCATTGGCAGGAAAGGTAGATACAGAAAGCGGATATTCGCTGATGAGCGATGCCGAACATACCAAACTTTCTGAAATCGCCGCAGGTGCTGAAGTGAATGTGCAGTCCGATTGGTCTGTCAGCGATACAGCGTCTGATGCCTATATTCTCAATAAGCCCACCCTCGGAACCGCCGCATCCAAAGATGTAGGCACTGCCGAAGGAGATGTGCCTATTCTCGGCAGTGACGGTAAACTGCCAACTACCGTAGTTCCGTCTATCAGCATAACCGAATATGAGGGGACGGTGACCGCATACGATGATTTAGCAACTCTGTCAAGCGCTGAACAGGGAGATTACGCCATCGTTAATGATACTGTCGATGATACAGATAACGGAACTTATTTCCTCAACGGCACGTATTCTACGCTTACAGATTGGATTCTAATCAGCAGTTCTGCTACTTCCGTTACATCTGTGAACGGATACATAGGAGTGGTCAATCTCGCCGCTTCCGATGTTCATGCTTTAGCGGATACTGTCAAATATGCTTACAGCATGTCTGTTTCAGGCACCAGTGTAACTCTCAAGGACCAGGACGGGACTGCCCTCAGCACTATAACCACTCAGGATACGACCTATGATGTAGCTACCGTAAGCGCTGACGGTCTTATGTCTTCTACTGATAAAACGAATCTTGATACTTTCGTCAGCGGATTGGTAACTGCTTTCCAAAGCACTCCTGACGATACGCATTATCCTTCCGAGAAATTAGTATATGACCAGTTAGCGCTTAAGCTTACTGCCAATACGGCGATAACACCTGCCACGTCTACTAAGATAACTTACGATGCTAACGGACTTGTAACTGCGGGTACTTCGTTATCTGCCAGTGATATCCCTGATATCGCGGAATCTCAGGTAACAAATCTGGTCAGCGACCTTGCATCTAAACTTGCTTCATCTACTGCCAGCACTACCTATCAGACATTGGCTAATCTTGTTACTGCTTTCCAGGATACTCCTGACGATACGCATTACGCCTCTGAAAAGCTTGTATACGACCAGTTGGCATTGAAGGCATCAAGCTCAGTCGTATCTTCCCATATTGCCAATACCTCCAATCCGCACAGTGTCACAAAGACGCAGGTAGGATTGGGGAACTGTGACAATACCGCCGATGCTGATAAGCCTGTCAGTACCGCTACACAGACCGCTTTAGACGCGAAACAGGCTACTGTAACGGCAGGAACGGGTCTTGCATTTGACGGGGCAACTCTCAATCATAGTAACTCTATCACAGCAGGAAGTCAAGGTTCTGCTACTTCGATTCCTGTGATAACCTATGATGCTGAAGGTCATATAAGTTCTGCCGGCGCAAGCACTGTATATCCGCCTACTGAGGCAGGAACAGCGAATCAGTATTGGAGGTCGCAGGGAAGCGGGGTCGGAGTATGGCAGACCGCTGATTCTGTACCTACCGAAAGCAGTACCAAACTTGCTGTTTCGGGAGGAATATACACTGCGATTGCAGACGAAGCGTCAGCACGCAGTTCTGCCGACACAAGCCTTCAGATGAACATTGACGCTAAGTTGTCTACTGCGACCGCCGTAAGCACCTATCAGACACTTGCCAATCTAGTAACTGCTTTCCAGACGACTCCTGACGATACGCATTATATCAGTGAGAAGTTGGCGTATGACCAACTTGCTCTGAAAGCGGATGCTCTGAGTACAACAGCAGGTACCTATACAAAACTCGCAGTCAACTCTCAGGGATTGATTTCATCAGGAAGCACGCTGTCCGCTTCGGACGTTCCTGATATCGCTGAATCTCAGGTAACAGGTCTTACTGCGGATTTGGATGCCAAGCAGGACGTTCTTACTGCTGGCGGAAATATAGATATTACAGATAATGTGATTTCTGCTGAGATATCAGACCTTCCGTCAGGCATAGAGCAGTCTTTCTATCTTGCATCTTCTACAACGCTTTCGCCTACCAAGCCTGCATCTGATGTATCGGCGGATGTTTCGCTGGTCGGAACGACAGCCACTCAGACCGATTTCACTTATACGGCCGAACTCGATTCTACATTTGATTCTACTACAAGCGTTTATTGTTCTGTCAGATTCAGCGGGTTGACCGCAGGTATACTGTATGCGTGGAGACCTTTGCTGAATGCGACCGTTGGCAGTACGACCACTTTGCTTGCTGAAGTTGCTCTTGCTAATGCTATAAATTTCACTCCTTCGGGAACAACTTATACAGCGTATGTGAAGATGCCTTATGTGCCTTCTTCGAGTTTTGATGCTCCTGTCGGAACGGTATTCACAGGTTCTATACGTCTTGTAAAGCAAAGCGGTACCGATACAGTAACTGTCCATATTGCAACCGATATTGTCAATGGAAATTACGTCTATTTCCAGCGTTCAGGCGGGTTCATCTCCGCTACGCAGGTCTATGATGTATTGGATTCTACTGTATATGAGCAATCCACACTCAATGCGCTTGATGCCACTCACAGAGCGAATACTTCCAATCCTCACAGTGTAACCAAAACACAGATAGGATTGGGTAACTGCGATAATACATCAGACGCAGACAAGCCTATAAGCACAGCGACACAGACCGCGCTTGATGCCAAGCAAGCGACCGTTACAGGCGGTGCTACTACTGTTGTAAGCGACGATTTGAGTGCAAGCAAAGCACTTGTTTCTAATGCTTCAGGTAAAATCGCTGTTTCGGCTGTCACTGCTACCGAATTGGGGTATGTCGCAGGAGTAACAAGCGCATTGCAGACGCAGTTGGATGCGAAACAGGCTACTGTAACTGGCGCGGCCACGACTGTAACATTAAGCGATTTGAGCGTATCACTGGCGTTAGTATCGAATGCTTCGGGTAAGATTGCTGTATCTGCTGTAAGTTCAACGGAATTAGGTTATCTGTCAGGTGTCACGAGTGCATTGCAGACACAACTGGATGCTAAGGCGATAACCTCTCATGCTTCGTCTGCTAGCACTTACGGATTAGGCACTACGTCGCTTTACGGCCATGTGAAGATTGTAGAAGCGTTGACCACCTCCGAAGCGACTGACGGACTGGCGCTGGGAGCATATCAGGGTAAACTGCTGAGCGACGCTATTGCGCTCAAGCAAGATGCGCTCACGTTCGATACAACTCCTATTGCTTCAAGCACTAATCCTGTAACATCTGGCGGAATCAAGACGGCGTTAGATGCTAAGCAGTCAACTCTAACGTTTGACAGTACCCCTACTTCGGCAAGCACAAACCCTGTTACATCTGGCGGTGTTTATACATCTGTAACGGCTGTGCAGACAACTGCAAACGCGGCATTGCCTAAATCAGGCGGTACCATGACGGGTGCGTTGGTGAATGCGTCGGGAACGCTGACCACTGCTCAGAGCAGAAATATCACCATCAGCACATCCGACCCGTCAGGCGGTTCCAGCGGGGATGTCTGGTTGGTCTATACGGAGTGATATAATGCCTGGATATGTTAATGTAAGCGGGACGCAAAAAGAGGTTAAGAGCATATCTGCAAATGTAAACGGCACCTGGAAGGATGTGTCGGCAGGATATGTGAATGTTAACGGTACCTGGAAGCAGTTCTGGCCTTCGGGATGGATTTACGGAGTACGTATAACTATCGGGGAAAGCAACCCAAGTACTGCTGTGGTTTATACCGACGACTGCGCAGGATGGACACCTATGAGTATGTCAGGAACTACGTTTTCGGCAGGCTCGTGGACTACATCTAATAGAATGCTGGCAAATATTTTTCCTGTGATGTTCGACGGCACTACTGTAACCAAGTTAAAGAAAACGAATCTTGCACAGGATGAGAATGGGAATGCAGTAAGCAGTACTGTCGATAAGTTTACTCAAATCAATCACATGTGGTTGGATATACACAATGACGGAACGTATATCTATGTCAGAATTTCAGACCATCAGGAAGACAGTAACTTCAGTGATTGGTACTTCTCATACAACGGAACCGTACAGGATTGCATGAGAATAGGATGCTATCTGGCTTACAATTCTGGTTCTGATTCGTATTCGCGTACAGATGTTGCACCTACCGCTTCTGTAGGTCTTAGAGATTTTATCACGTATATACAGAATCGCGGAACAGGATACGACATGTTCAGATGGAATCAGTTGATTTTCGTTCAGGCACTTTATCTGATACTGTTCAAATCACTGAACTCACAAAGCGCTCTGGGATTGGGGTATACATCAGGCTCATCTGCCGTAGTTACAGGCGCAAACAATTCGCTGGTCAATGAATTCGGGATGCACGGAAGCACCTCTTCAGGTACTGTGCATGTATCATTCCTATGGATTGAAGACTTATGGGGCAATCTGTCTCAATACATCGGAGCGATGTGTTCTAATTCATCACAAAATCTGTTGGTTTCAGACAAATCGTCCATTTCTACTACTGGGTGGGCCGAAGTAAGTACAGGAATATCAAGCTACCTGTACAATATAATAGAAACTGTTCAGGGAACAGCTATGGGAGGATTTTGTGCTAAGAGCGCCGAAGTCTGGAATCCGTATACTTATTATTGTGATTATACCACTATCGATAATGAGCCATCTCATCGTTACCCATACTTTGGTGGAAGGTGGTCTATGGGAAGTAATGCAGGTATCTTTTGCTTGTATATCGCTGCTAATGAGAGTGACGGAGGTTCAGCGATTGGTTCTCGGATTTCCTATTCGGGAGCGTAAAAGCGAAGCGCTTTTCCGTTGTGATTCGATGAATCGGCAACAATTCAGAATTTGCTATTGCTGTCAATACAATATATCAATGATTAATCAGGGAAATTCCCTGATTAATCATATTTTTAATCAGTTTGATTTATTGCTGTCAATCGGTATATTGTAAACGATATCATAGATATCTGTGATTTTAAGCATATTGTTCTTGATTTCTGCAAATTTAGCATAGATAGGCGTTGTTTCCTGCTTTTTGCCGAGAGAAAGACATGCTCTGCACTTAACTTCTGTAACTAAATATCTCTCTTTTGCTTTCTGATTATATAATATCAGATGTGTCATATTTATGCTGTCATTGAGTATATTGCTTAAATCATTGAATTCGTTTGCCCATTTGATTGCCAGCAAAATATAATCTGAATCCCCTACCTCTTCTTTCTTTTCCATATTTATAAATGTCACAATCTCACGGGCATCTTTTGAAGTCACATATTTCATCTGCTCGATTAATCTTTTGTTAAAATTCAAAGATTCATCATCTGTATCGGTCAGACTTTCGGTTTTTGTTATAGTGATGCTTCTATCGATGTATAAATGATTATTATGCGGATTCATATTCTTTTATCTCCTGCAAACATTCTATAACTCATTCCGCCTATGCCTTTTATAATCAGAAAATTATCGACTATTGATGCGCTTATTGCATGTATAGGTATAATTGCATTCCATTGATATTTCGCTTCTTGCTGATATATATCTATAAATGCCCGTGGACTGTGGAATTGTATTTCAGTCAGTGTTTTCGTTTCCATATTCATAGGATTCAATATTGTAACTTTAGCCATCTCCACCATTAATCCGTAACGATAGTTATATGGCTCATTTTCGTTTATGTTTAATGCTAAATTATTGCCATCGTATATATTTATAAAATTCATTACCTTTTGAGCATTATCATAATAATGAAATCTTATATCTTCTATACGCGCTTTATTTTCCAAAAGCAAATCATTGTCCATAATTGCATAATAGCAAAGCATCTATATAATTCTGTCGCGTTGGATAATTATTTATACTCGCTTAAAGATACACTCAATGCAATCAAAGAGTGATTGAAATGGCCAAGAAAACTAAAGATGAGAAGAGCTTTACGCTTGATTACAAGCAATCGTATATCACTGACTGTCTGTTTGATTTCCCAAGAGCGATGGTGCTGATGAAGCGCGGATACCCTATGACGCGCAAAGATTCTGCACCTAACGTTTTCGTTTCTCGGAACAGAACAGGAAATCAAATCTGCGTTTTCCTATATGACCCTGATACCTATCATCATCCTATCATTGGCTCAAAACTCTATGTGCCTACCGTTGAGGATATCGCTTCTAAAGATTGGTTCTCGCTCAGCGGTACTCACCCGAAGCATTACTTCGATGCGGAAGAAGGTACATTCGAGTATTCGGTTGGTGAAGCGCTGTGTTGGAGGAACTCGTTCAGCACTTCTGATGGACTTGACAGCGTTATAGTAACCAAGCATGACAATACTCCCACCAAAGTGGCTAAGCGCATCGTTGATGCTCTGTTCGACCCTAATGAAAACGAGTCTGATGAGATTCAGGAACTGTATTTCAAGACAGGATGGCATAATTTCGAATCGATGTGATAAAAATGGAAATAGATAATATGAAAGACGAATATAATCGCTTTGCAGACGAATACGAAGCGCTGAACGAACTTGCTGATGCAATTGTAGCAAAGATGTTCATCGCCAAGGGTCTTGACCCTGGTAAGTTTGTTCTGCTTGTGCATCGCAAGACAGGGGCATTCGGATATACTACGACCAGACAGATTTGGCCTGATGCGAACGGCGTTCCTCATCGCGAAGTCGGCATCTCGCCTGTTGCCTTCATCTCGCTCGATGAGGTCATGACCACTATGGCGCATGAGTTCGTTCACTGCTACGATATGGATAACAACGTGAAAGACTGTTCTAACAAATGTCATAATGAGCATTTCAAGGATGTGTGCGATATCATAGGACTGCCCTGCTCTCTCGACGAGAACAATCCCGAATTCGGGTTCACTACTCCTTCAGGCCACATCCCTGTCTTCGATGAGATTCTTGCTTCTCTGTCCGAGAAGTCGCAGAACACGCTTAAGCATCTCAAGTCTCCGTATGAACTGCGCAAAAAGAAGGAGAAGAAGCCTAAGATGCGCTGGGTATGCCCTGCATGCGGACAGACGTTCGCAGGGAAGCCTGAGATGAGCGTTATCTGCGGAGTGTGCAACGTTCCGTTCGAGTATCGTGAGATTGACTGACGGGCAAACCTTTATATTATTGCATATCATCTCCTGTTCACCGCAGAGGAATGAAAATCTGCGAAACAGGAGATAAACTCTATGGAAAAGAAAGTTAAAATCGGGATTGCCATTATCATTGCAATCCTGTGCCTCGGCGCAGTAGGCTATGCTGTCGTCGAGCATGAGAACAATAGCAACAATAATCAGAACGACGGAAGCGATTCTTTAACGGTGACCGCTACGATGACCCTTGGAGATTATAATGGCGTAGTTCCGACAGGCGAGCATTTCATCGGCTGGTCTACAACTGCTGTAATCGGAATCGGAGTAACTGCCAATGTTAATTACAAAGCAAATACGACGATTACTCTGCCAACAACGGTTGGTGACAAAGAGGTTAATAAACTAACGCTTTATCCTGTGTTTGCGTCTAATAGCTGTACAATCAGTTTCAATAATAACGGTGGTAGCGCTTCAATGGAAAACATTACTGCTACTTATGGTAACAAAGAAACGATTGTTAATTGTGATATGACTTATGCAGGGCATAATTTCAAGAATTGGAATACCCAGGCTGACGGCAAAGGGACTACATATACTGTCGGAAGTTCGGTTGATACTTTGATTGAAGCGGAAGGCGCTTCTGTTACTTTGTATGCCCAGTGGACTGCATGTACTTACGATGTAACCTATCATATTGGAGCAAATACGGCAATTAGCAGTAATGCAACTTCAACCACTACGGAAGGTATCGACGGAACCGTTACCTATGGCACAGATTTGACAATTACCTACGACTTGAAGTTCACTCCTGATGACTATAATATGGTAGATGGCAAGGTTATCAAACTGACAATCACCATTGGTGGAAAGGCATATGGAGATTATACCGAAGAACTAATGGATAGCAATACTGGTTCTATTACAATCGCGGGAGCAGATATTACTGGCGATATCGTTGTAACTACAGAGAAGGTTAATTGCTTCACTGTTGCGTATTTCGATTATACAGATGGTGCAGTGGATAAAGACAGTGAAGTTGACTATAACTATTACACGCTGGCGAATAGCTACAAAGATGTAGAAATTCAGGATTATAAGACAGTATATCCTGACGATACATCCGGCTATCGAATTTGGTGGTTTGATGTAAACGGTAAGTTGTATACGCCTTGGTGGAATATTACTCTGACAGGCGATATTCAGTTATATGCTTTGTGTATTTGATAAACTTCTTAAGGGGCGAAAGCCCTTTTCTATTTTCCTTTCTTTTTAATAGCGTATGGTAATACGTATCTATCGGTGATAATGATGGATTACATTACCATTCTGGCAGTGATAGTCACTGTTGTAGTGTGCTTCGCGGCAGGTGTCTTCGTTGACAAGTACGCCAGCGCGGCATTGCTCACTAAGATGGAGACTGCCGTTAAGAAAGCTCAGACCTATCTGACCACTTACAAGGACGACCTGGTTACTACCTTCGGTCAGTCTACCTATGACCAGATGTGTACGCTGATAAACGCGGCAGTTGCGGCTTTGGCTGACAACAAGGTTACCACTGAAGAGACCATAGGTCTGATTCAGGACGCATATCCGTTGGCCAAGAAAGCGCTCAAGTTCGTTATCTCAAAGATTTGACGTAACTGCGTATCTGATATCTTAAACTTCTTTCTTTATTTTTATAATAACATTTATATATTTGTTCTGCGTTATATGTCTTAGGAAGACAGACTCACCTTTATTTCAACATTTACATTGCGAATATTCTATTCTACTCTTAGCCATTGTGTTCTAACTACACATCTGTCTTCCTACCTATAATAAATTATATATAGATGCTTCTGCATCGTGTATATTGCGGGTTCAGTGCATGAAAGATTAATCAGGACAACTCCTTTACCCGCGCCATTCTCATTCCTGTAAAAGATAGATTGATATACTTGATATGCTTTGCTATATTCAACTGCTCTGAGCGGTTACAAACCCCAAGACGTTGGGAGACCGCGTGATTCGGCCGTCATACTCGTCAGAGTAGCAATCACAGTTGGTGTAAGGGCGCACGCCCTTAGACATTCTTAGTATGGGATGCTTAAGGATGCACAGGTTCGACTCCTGTCGCTGTGATTAGTTTTATTTCAGCCTGATAATGCCGCTTTGCGTGCTTTATATGACACGATAATCTTTAGTTCGAGTGTTTATACATTTGATAATCTTCAGTCGTTTATAGAAGGCTCATCAACTGCAACCTTTCTGCATCAATAAACTATTTATATTCTGTTCATTATGTCTGAACAGTGATATCATGGATATGAAGATATTTGCAAAAACAATCGAGCCTCTTGCTCAGCAACAGTTAGACACACTTTGCGCTCAGGAGGCATTCAAGGATGCTAAGATTCGCATCATGGAAGACTGTCATGCAGGAGCAGGATGCGTCGTAGGATTTACCGCGAATCTCGGCGATAAAGTGGTGCCAAATTTGATTGGGGTCGACATTGGATGCCAGGTGAGTGTCAGTAAGATTCCTGTTGACTCCTTCGAGGTACGTGTGCTCGATAAAGCGCTTCATACAGGCATTCCCGTTGGATTCAACGCTCACATCTCGCCCGTCGCAGATGGCAATTTCATCAAGTCATTACTTTGCTATGACAAACTAAGGCATAAAGAAGCATTCGCTAATCAGATAGGCACACTCGGCGGAGGCAATCACTTTATAGAAGTAGATTCAGGGCCTGACGGTTCTTTCTATCTCATCATCCATTCTGGTAGCAGGAACCTGGGTAAGCAGGTCGCTCAGTATTATCAGAGCGTAGCGATAACCGATGTGCGCAATCGCTCTGACAATCAGAAAAACAGAGCAAATGAGATAATTGCAAGATGCAAGAGAAAGCATACAGAACAGGATATCCCTGAATTGCTTAGTCTTATTCCGAATGACAGCAGAACTCCTGGCAATCTATGTTATCTCGAAGGAGAGCATCGCGATGATTATCTTCACGATATGAGAATATGCGAGCAATACGCCGCTCTCAATCACGAAACGATGAGAAATATCATATTCGAGAGGATGGGATGGCAGAGTCCTGAAGAAGGATTCACGTCTGAGCATAACTATATCGACTTAAAAGACAACATCATCAGGAAAGGGGCTACACCTGCACGCTATGGGCAGAATCTAATCATTCCGCTTAACATGCGCGACGGATGCATCTTCGGAGTAGGCAAAGGCAACGACGACCGCAACCAGTCTGCGCCTCACGGAGCAGGAAGACTCATGTCGCGCACTCAGGCGTTCAACTCGCTGAATCTGCCTCAGTTCCAAAGCGATATGACAGGCATCTATTCGTCATGTGTCGATAAAGAACGTCTTGACGAATCTCCGCGTGCATACAAAGATGAGAACGAGATAATCAATGGAATAGCAGATACTGTGGACATAAAGTTTATATCCAAGCCTGTGTATAACTTCAAGGGATGATAATATGAGTTCAGATAAGAAAACAGAATCGAAGAAGCATGATGCTTGGTGGTCAATCACCAAACAGGAATACGAATCGCTTAAGAAGCTCTTAGAGTCGCCTGATAAGACGACGGTCTATGAACTTAATGGAAAACCCTTATCAGACTGCACAGAGCCGTTCAGTCTTGTAATCAGCAAAAACAAAACCACAGACAGGTTTGCATTCGATTGCAGTCTGTGTACCTCGTGCAGTTTCCATTATGCTACCGAGTGCGCAGACTTCACAAAGCATATCAGGATTTCGGACCCTGCTTACAGAAATCCTATGATTAGACTCACTGTCGTCGGAGATGAATGCTGTCTTATGGAGTTCTGGGTCAGAGTAGACGGCTTGAAAGACTCTGCGAAGGCGTGAGACTATGACGACCGTGATATGTACCGCATATCATTATGACCTCGGTCTTGATGATGACGACGCGCGTCTTGTTGAGTCTCCTGAAGAGTCATTCACTGCTCACAGCATGATAGCGGCCGTATATGAGATGTCAGAGCGTTCAAGACATATAGAAGAACAGGATGCTGTAATGTATACTGTGAAAATAAAGGATGAGTGATTGATAATGGATGAATTGCAAAGCATGTTAGACGTTATCGCAGAAACAGCGCGCAGAAACCGTACTAATATCCGTTTAGGAAGGTTTATAGACAGTTTGAAAGGATTCGACCCTGAGCATAAGGTATATTTCGGGTTTATCCCCGAACCGTACTTCCATCCGTCTGATGATGTAGCAGAAAGACTCAACGATGAGATATCCAGTATAAAGGATGATTTCGCGCTTGATACTGTTACGGATTCCAAACTGACACGCGACGGAAAGATTTGGGCGCTTGACGGTAACTCGGAATCATATCGCGGATATTATGAGGACATGGAATTGACTTACGGCGCGATGGATATTGACTATGCTTTCGGGGCCAAGATTCCCAAAGTAGATGGAAACAGCTTCTCTGTAACTGCCGGTCATTTGGTATCAGATTTGACATCCAAACTGGGAACGACCATGATAGGATACAAAGGCGGAGAATACACCATAACTGAAGACACTGTTCTTTGGATTTCCAATTACGGTCATTGTTCTGGCATCAGACCGCTGTCGCTTGTAGATGATGGACACAGAGTTATTATACTATGTGATATTTCGGAGGATTGATTGAAATGAAAACAGCGATATTCAGCGGTGATTCTGACGATTGCAGAGAGGTAGATGGGGATTTCTACGAGGAGGAATATCTGCCCGCCTGTATCGTAAGACGCAAGAGCAATCCTAATGAAGGAGTGATGATTGTCTATACTTATACTGGATGCTGGGCCATTGGACTCGGACAGATTAAGGATGATGCGCCTATTCCGGATTGGGCTAAGAATCCTAAGTATGATTGGGAAGGATATACGGTCAAAATGACGTTGACTGTGCCTGATGATGCGGAGATTGTTTGGCTGAATGAAGACGGAACGGAAAATAAGGAAGAGTGATATGATGGACCCTACGTTTGATATATACATAGTAACTAATCTTAATGGTAATTCAGGAGACAAAAAGCATGCTTTCTTCAATAAAGAAACTGCTTTAGATTTTGCATTTGATGTCATGACTGTAAAGATGTATCCTTCTGAAGTTCAGACACTAAGAGGACGGATTGATTCATATTTTAATACTTATGACTTTTTAGGCCATAATGAGTACGAGGTTAATAATATTAAAATAGAGTATAAAAGATATGGGATAGATATAAAAGACGATGGAAAACTTGAATTGGTGCCTGTGTTTTGACATGTAAGGAGGATGATGATTAATGAAAGCAACTTTAACAAATTATACAAATACAATCGATATACCAGTAGAATATGTAGTTGATGCAAAGCAAATTGGTATTTCGGGAAATATAGATAAGATTTCACTTTCGATAGAGGCATATAACGATTCGGATAAAACTGAGTCTTCAGTTGTAATCGAAATGAGCAGAAAGGAATGCAATTCTTTAATTAACAAACTCAGAGCAGTTAAAGACTCGAAGGATTATTTATACTCTGTAGAATCTATTAATAATTCGACCTAAAATAAATTAAAATAATTAATAATTTATTCATTTCTAAACTTTTCCTCTTCGTAATCTTTATATACTCTATTATCTATATCACTTCAGGAGTATCATTATGAAACTTGATGTCTATCCTGTAGGCTATTACATGGCCTATAGTAAACGCTCAGAATGTATTTTAGCAATCGCTAATATAAGAGGAGTTGACTGTTCCTTTGATAAGAATACCACGTCTGATAACATTCACTACAATGGATTGCTGTGGAGGCTTGGCTTCTTAGATTATGGCATGGAGCATTTCAACCCTTCATGGTCGATTTCTCAAATTAAAACTCATTGCAATGGAGGAGACTACTCTACAATCGACCTTATTCCTATCTCAGAATATACGGCTTCTATGCTTATTTCTGCCGCTCGCACCAAAGCATGGAATGTCAATAGAAAGTATAAGAATTGGAGTAAAAACGATAAGAACGATAAGGCCATCTTCCTTGGAAAGATACCTGACCCTAATCCTCCCGCTTACTTAAAATATATAACTAACTATTGATTTTTCATTTTAAACTTCTTACTTTTTTCTTTAATACCATTCTAATTTCGATTTGTTATCACAGCATTCTTTCAGCAGTTTTGTGAATGTATCGAATTTTTCCACACCAGTCTGCTTCTGCTTCGGTACAATTATCAAACGTTTTCTTAAGTCTTACCATCATATTCCCTCTTCTTCTTTATCATTCATCGCATCGACGAATCTCTCTATATCGCTTTCGACATCTCTTATGTCATGTCCTCCCTGCTCCATATCCCACATATGATTGTAATCCCAACCTGCAACATATCTCCCTTCTTTTGCC
>Ga0172378_10000171_pt1 | contig 52064 bp, 74 predicted proteins | sample GrowelOW332metaG_FD_119755 | JGI IMG/M metagenome (GOLD analysis project Ga0172378, IMG submission 119755) | Groundwater microbial communities from an aquifer near a municipal landfill in Southern Ontario, Canada - Pumphouse #3_1 metaG | ecosystem: Environmental > Aquatic > Deep subsurface >...
ACATAATAAAGAATTTGCAGAAGATTGATTAAAAGGAGTAGTCTTTGTCCATGTTCCAGAAAGTGTTGTACTATAATATACAACTCCACCACAACATGCTATATAATACGTCCCAGTCCATATGATATCATTTACAATTCCTGTTATAACATCTGTAGATAATTGTTTTGTTGTAAAAGTATACGTAGAGCCAGATTTGTACCAAATATTAGGATAATAGTCTCCAGAAGAAGATATCCTTCCACAAACAATTGTATATCCATTTAAATATTTAGATGATGCAAACATTCCACTTAACCCTTGCGTTTTATATTCCCAATTACCAGAAGGTCCTCTATTTGTTATGGCATATAAATTTGGATAATCTCCATCACTATATAATCTTTCTCCATTACATAAAAGCCAATTATCTCCGTAATCTGTTCTTATTGTAGTTTTTATATCCCCTATTCTAGAAGCATCTTGTGATATATTCGCTATTCCAATAGACATAAAAATACACCTCCTATTCTGCTTTTATATATGCATATGCACCGTTATATACTATTAACGGAACACATTTTGCAGTATAATAAAAATTATAACCATCTCCAATTTGATATTCAGAAGATATCCGCTGTGTTTTTCTACTTACATAAGTTTGCATTTTATCTGTTTTTACAGCACTTGTAAATGTAGAATTTACTTCATATACGGCATTTGTTGAAAGAATAATATATTTATTATCATAAAAACAAATAGATTGTGGAATATTTGTAGAAAAATCAGAATTTGTATAAGTATATATAGTCCCAGAATCTAAATTATCTGAATCTATATACTTTAAATTTCCACTACCAATATATCCAAAAAGTTTTCCATTGGAAAGCCATCCACCATAAGAATAAGATGTTATAACATTAGGAGGATATTCCCAAGAAATGTCCTCACTTGCTAACGCTCTTTTTGGTCTTTTTCTCTGCCATGTATAATAAGAACCTTCTGAATAAAATGAACCATAAAATATAATAGTGTTTTCATCATAAATATAATTAGAAAAACTTATACTACTTCCATTTATTTCTGTGCTTGCTCCAGAAAAACTAGTAGAGCCTAGTGTAGTAAATAAACTACAGTCTAGAAAAATACCATTAACTTGTGCAGCAAATGCAATTAAATTATATTGTGCACCGTCATACCACATACATTTATGAGAATACATAGCATCTGAATTATTAACAAATTTTGTTGTAGAATTTACACTCCATGTCCCACCTAAAGATGTTGTATAACATATATTTGTATTAGTTGATGTACTCCCAACTAAAAAATAATATCCATTTGCATAAAAAAGTTCTGATGCGCTTATATATGTATATCCAGATAATGTATACGACTGCACCTCACTACTTGAATCTGTTTTTGTATATATTACAATATTTCCAGAACTTATTTTTGTAACAGAATAAAACCCATTTACAAAAGAACTCCCTTGTATTGTTCCTGTTGTAATTTCATCAACACCATATCCAGAATAAGAAAATGGAAGTAGATCACTAAGTTCAGGATATAATGTTTCATTTATAGTAGAACCATTACATAAAAGCCATTTATCCCCGTATGTATCAATTACTGTAGGAGAAATATCTCCAACTAAAACTGGTGTTGATGTTATGTTTGTATACCCAACAGACATTACACCACCCCTTTTATACAAATTATTGTTTGTATTATTATACTGGAAGATGGAATATCTTTTGCATATAAATATACTCCACCACTATATGACGCAACAATACTACTGTAATTGCCACTAGAAGCATCTTCGCTGCTAAATATAACCATTGGAATATGGTCAGAAGTTATGCCAACAAGAGCAACGGAAGCCCTGTAATTGTAATCAGGGTATGTAGTATCAGATATCCAATCAGAAATTAATACAGATTTATTTGAAAACTTTAGAACTTGCGTGTTTTCTAATGTATCTGTTATTCCTTGCATCCTAGTTGCACTAATTGCTGGTTCTGCATTATTTACCCAAGTTGGAGAAACATAAGCCGACATAAAATCACCCTCTTTATTTTGATATTAAAATTGCAGTTGAAAGACTAGACCAATAACCCAACATTACACTATCGCCAGCAGAAATTGTTTGAGACGTTGTGACCTCAACATCAAAATCTTCTGAACCATCTGTAGCAGCAAATGGAATTCTCACCGTAGCTGTTGTACCAGTTATAGATATAACAGTTGCACTAGTGACTTTTATATATTTAGATAATGCTTTTTCTGCTTCTTCTTTTGCAATTTGTCTACAATATTCAACTATTTTTTTTACTTCTAAATCATTCATTAAATCACCTCATCAAGAAAATACAAAATCATTTACACTAGTAGCTGTTATTGTCATAGAGCCAATAGTACCAATTGGTAATGAAATACCAGTAATTAATAGTGGTTCTTCTTCATAAGTATATGGTCTTATACAATAAACAAGCCTATTTTCTCTTAAATGATACATTGGTGACGATATAATTTGTACACTTCTTTGTATTATTGTAAGTGTTTTTAAATAATATTCCGCTAATTCCGTTGCTTGTTCGTCTGTATAATATGTTGTATCTTCATATGGTTCATGTGTTTTTATGCCATTTCTTTCTATACAAGTAGGAGAAGAAGAATTAGTATTTTGTGCCCTACCTTGTGCTTGATGCCCATTTAATATATATCCTATTACAATAACATCATTATAAAATTGAGAAAAATCTCTACTAGATTGCTCGCTCATAAATTCTTGTTCTGTTGGAGTAAATGTCCATTGTATGGGTTTGCTTGAGTCTAAAATATCTTCTTGTGTTGGTTCTATTGTTAATCTTCCATCAACATCATAATATATATATGCACCTAATATTGTTGCAAACTCTAATAAAACATCTGCATATGTTTTCCCATATTCCATCCTAATTTCATAAGGTGTTTCAATTGCATTATAAGTCGTACTACCATCTGTATATGTTTTTGTTAAATAATAAGCACAATACATTGGCAATGTAAAATCTATAGCATTTTCTTTAGGTTCATTATTTGTATATACATTAAGACCAGTATATCTAGAAGTTTGTAACAAACTATCTATTGCATCATATATGTTAGATTCTAATGCAACTAAATATATTCCATCTAAATATCCATATAATGTACCATCTAAAAAACACCATTTATCTGTACATGATAAATTTACAGTCCTTTTATTAGGATAATTGTTTTCTGTAACAGAAGTAATATAAAATACTCCTTGAGGAAAGTAATATGGAGAACCATCATTTAAATATAATCCAATCCATAGTTTTATTTTTTGTGCATACCAAACATTATTAACATTAGTTAAAAATTGACCATTATCATTATTTAATTCTATTTCACACGTTCTCCTAGTACCATTATTAAGACTTATAGACAATGTACCAGAAATGTCTATATATTCATTTGTTATTTCTTTTTGCACAGAATCATCAGCGTTTAACCATTCTATTTTAATAGCTGGCTTAAAATTAGTTTTTAAACTTTTAACATAATCAGAATACAAATTTTATCACCACTATTCAATATTATTTATAATAATATTATTTTCAACAGAGCCAATCTCCATCCAACTTAAAGTAATTGTTACTTGTTGCTCTTTAAATTCATCAGATATTTGTTGATTGATTGGAGAATTTATTTTTACCTTCCATACATTACCTTTTCTATCTTTTAAAAATTTTACTTTACCATCTGTAGATAATAATTTTAAAGAATTCATTTTATTAATAGTATCACTATCTGTATATGAATTACAATTACCAATTAATGCACTTAACGTACCTGTCCAGTAGTTTGAATTGCTAGACTGTATTTTTGCATATTGTGTAAAATTTTCTAAAACTGAAAAAGACGTATTGTTATTCATTTGCGCAGAAGAAACGTTTAAATCAAATAAATATACATTATTCATGTAATACATATTAGATATGCTAGTATTATCACAAACTATTAAAGACCAATCCCACCAATATGAATAAAAAATATTAGAAGAAATAGCAGCACCAATTTTATCAATAAAAACAGGAAAAACATAATAATAATAATATGTTTGATTTGCTATTACATAATCAGTAATAGAAGTTATAGTATTATCTAATTCTGCTATAAAAGAAATATGAGATTCATCAGATTTTCTTCTATATATATCCCAATATAATACAGAAGAATCACTATAAACATTTCCAGCATTAAGCGTATTATTAAAAGTTGCAAGTAATAAAGTTTTATTATCCCACACAGGTTCATAGGTTATATTATTAAAGTAATTAATTTCTTCTTGTGTTAATTCACCAGATACAATCCATAAATAATTTACTTCATCTGGGCCACTTAATGTAACCTTATTATAAATAACTTCTGGTATTTCAATAGGTACGGAAATATAATCAGAAACTATAGCATAAGATTGTGCCGATGGATATAATGTTTCAGAAGGATATAATATATCAGAAGGATATAATCCATCAGACTGACCAGAAAAAACAAAAAGATTAATATAAGATGGAGAAATAGATATAACAAACCACGAATCAGAAGACGATGTAACATATATAGCAGTTGAACTTCCATTTACATCTAAAGATAGAACATCTTCTTGATATATAAGTTCTATATAAAACGGAGTAGATTCTCCTATAATACCTTCTGCTTTATAAATACTTTTTACATTAGAATCAGAATCTACATAAAAAGAAATTACATGTGTAGAGTTAGAATTAATAGATAAAGGAACTCCATTTTCTTCATCAAAATAAATATAATTACCAGAATCTATAATAATAGTATTACTATTTACAATATCTTTTTCTATATAAGAATAGTCGCTATTATATGCTATCCCAGATATATATTTTACTTCTCCCCATTCTACAAAAACACCAGTATCTGATGTTTGTGTTGTATTAACATAACTATTTACAGCAATTAAATCATATACAACTGAAAAAGTTTCAAAAACAGTTTGTATTTCAACACCATTAGCAAGCCAACATTTAACAGATATATCATAATCAGTTCCTGTGAAAAACCCATTGTAATATAATTTTATATCACCACTATAAATATTATTTAAATCAATTGTATTTATTAATTCATATCCACTATCATGTTCTTTTAATATCCAACCAAATTTTTCCACAACAACATCTTCTGCTTGTGTACAAGTTGCAGTAAATGTATACGATTTATCTGTAATAGTAGATGAATATGTATCTATTGATAAAACTGGAGAACTATAAGCATAAAAAACATTTTCATAAGAAGTTAAATAATCTGAAACACTCCAATATGAAGAAATTGTCCATTTATAAGAATCTCCATTTACCATTGTGCTAGTAGATGGTACAGTCACAATTAAAGAAGACTGTTCTCCATTATAATCAATTGGATAAATAGGAGTAGATAACGAAACAATTCCAGTATCATATACAACTGTACTAGAAGTCGTATTTTCCATAATTATTAATCTATATGCAGTAGTTGGACTATTACCATTTAATTGACAAGAAAAATCATTGTCAATAGTAGCATCTATAGAATATGTAGAGGTCAGGGTTGACGGAGTCAGCCCTGACGGTCTATATTGCCCCATACCGTCAACCCCCTTTTAATTTGTTAATGGAATATATCTCTTAATAATAGAAGATATAGTGCTAGAATCACTTTTACTTATAGAAGATAAAAATCCGCTTGGTAAATAAATATCATGACTATCTGATGTGCTTTTTGCAGAAGACTCAATATCAGAAAATGAAGAAAGAATTTTTATAATACTATTTATTTTTGAAGAATTGTCTAATAGATCAGACAAGCCATTAGAAACATTCAAAAACTCTTTTGATTTTTCTGGATCAAGTATTTTTGATGTTACATTACTATCAAAAACTGTTTCATCTTCATTTGTAGCTTTTATACCACCAATTCCAGTTAATATACCACCATTATCATACTTGCCCTCTGCTAACATTTGTGAAGCAGTTTGCGAAGAAATCGTATCTTCAATTCCTCCTAAAACATCTTTTCTATAAGAAGAATTTATTTGATTTAAAGATGATGCAGTTGTAGTATCTCCAGAATCCATTGCTTCTTTCCATTTTACTTTATTTTCAAGATATTCTTTATACGTCATTCCAGAACTAGAAGTATCACCAGAAGTAATACTAGCTACAGAAGAAGTAGGTGTATTGACTCCAGAAAATAAACTATCTAAAGAATTACTTACTAAATTAACTATTTCTTGCAGTCTTGGAAGGTCGCTTTCAGACATAGTGGACAATATACTATTTATATCTTCTCCCGATCCTTCTATCTGAGATTTTATATTATCCCACATTTCAGTAAAGTTATTTAATTGTTTTTCAGCAACATCTTTTTGTAAACTAAATAAATCAGAAATACCTTCATACTGCTGTATAATTTTTTCTTGCTCTGTTTCTGTTTTAGCTGTTTCTAAATCTTCTTCTGCCTCTGCTACACTTTGCATAGATTCTTGTACTTTAGAATAATCAGAAGTCCAAATCCAAGAGCCATTTAAAAACATACGAACATTTCTATTGGAAAGAACATTTTGAAGCTCTGTCTGTGCTTTTACAAGACTTAGTTCTGCTTTTGCTATTTCATATTCTTTCATTTTTAATTCATATTGTCTTTCAAACTCATTTGTTATTTCTTCTACTTTATATATATCATCTTCTGATAAATTACTTAATTCATTCATATAATTTTCATATATAGACGTAGCATCATTAGAAATTTGTTGTAGTTTTTCAGAAAGTTTATCATAATCTTCTTCATTAAATAAAGTTTCTCTTAAAGTATCATCTAAATATTTATACGAAGCTTTACTGGTTTCTAATTCAGAATTAATACTTCTCATTTCAGAACTTATATTATTAAGAGTACCAAAATAACTTTCTGACAATGTTTTAATAGCTTCTACTTTATCAATTTCATATTCATAATAATCTTTAAGATTGTCATACTCTTTTTCTCTTTTTTCTATAAGTTTATCAATGGCATCTGTAAGAGAACTAATTTGTTCTTCTATTAAAGATTCTTCGTAATCATTTTCTTCTTCTGCTAAACCTTTTCTAGCTAAATAATACTCCCACCATTTTTCTTGCAACTCTTCTATTTCTTCTGAATTATCTGAGTAACCTAATTTACGCAATCTAGTCGCTTCGTTATGCGTTGCTTGCTCTAGTTGCAAATAAATTTTAGATTGTTTTTCTTTTTCTTCTAAATATTCTTTATATTTTGAAATATCATCGTTATAAATTTCTTCCATATTTTTAGATAATGTAAGCTGATGCTCTAATATTCTTATTCTGGCTTCATATTCTGTTTCAACATCTTCGCTTGATTTTGTTGATTCTTTTGTTTCTTTTGTAATTTGTTTAAAAATTTTATCATATTCAGCAAGATTTGTTTCTGCATTATCTAGACTATCTGTTATGGAATCTAAAGATTTTCTATAAGCACTCCATTCTTCTATATCTACTTTATTAACATATTGCAAAGAATATAAAGTTTTTAGTGCTTTAATTTGTGCTTTTATTTGTTCTGTCGTTGTATTATAAGACAAAGCAAGATTATATTGAGAATTAAGCTGATCTATAGCAGCGCTTCTAGCTTTTTCTATAGCAGCTACATAAGTATCTCTCATTGTTTTTGCTAAAGTAGAAAGAGAACCAGTTGTTAAAACAAAACCTTTATCTGTTAATTCAACAACTCCAGTCAAGTCACCAAAATTTTTCTCAAGTTCTGCGACAGTTTCAGAAGACAATACTCCATTTTTTTTAAATTCTATTTCTGCATTTGTAAGAGATTCTGTTTTATCTGATATTTCATCTATCATTTCTCCATAACTTTTTAAAGAAACTGTATAGGAATTTACAGAATCGCTTGCACCTTCTACTGCTTTTGATACAGAATATAAAGCACCAAAAGCGTCTAATATACCTTGAATTATTTTATATAATTCAGAGCTAGGGTCTAACGCACTCTGTACTAATGTTAAAACATCAATATTCTCTTTTAGCGCCTCTTCTGTCCCTGCAAGAGACGTATTTATTCCTTCAACAGCTTTTGTATACTCTTCTTCTGTAAGCTCTCCACTTTTATATTGTTCATTTAAAGATTCAAGTTTTTTGTTTAAATTATCTATTTGCTCAATTTGATCTTCTGTTTGTTCTGCCAAAGATGTTTCTTTATATACTCCAACCTGTGATGTTTTACCTGTTGCTTTTGATGCTTTATTATAAACCCTTAGAGCTTGCACTTGTGCTTGCCTTTTTTCTATACTTTCTAAAGCCTTATAGTAATCTATTTGTCTTTTTATTTCTTCTGATTCTTTTTCTAATAACTTAGTATTTTCTTGACTACCAGTATTTTTTGATTCTTCAATTTCCTTTCTTTTCTCTTCTAAAGAGGAAGTAAGAGATTCAACCTGAGAAATATATCCATCTAAGTCTGACATACTAGAAGATAGTTCTTGTTTCATTTCTTTAAGAGACGGAACTAATGCATCTATAACGCTTATTAACATATATAAAGCTGTAACTATACCAAGAATAACTGTAACAGGAGAAGCTCCAGCAGCAGCGCCAGCTTTACCCCAAAAACCTAAAGATGCTAATATACCAGCTTCATCTTTTGCAATTAAAGTCTTTAATACACCTTTAAGCTGAACAAAAACACCATAAAGTATAGCTAATCCTGAACCCCATTTTATTATATTAGCAATAATTTCATTGCTAAATATTTTCATAACAACTTCTGCAATACTAAGCAAGTTCTTTAATAAAGTTTCTAAATCAATTTTTGAAACTAATGTTTGCCACATTGCGTAAAGCCTATCTAAAGAAGCAGTTATAGAATCTTGATAAATTGCATATTTTTCCATTGCCTTGCCATTAGAATTTTCTGCTTCTGTAGCTAAATTCATTGCTACTGAATAATTTTCCATTAAAGCTAAGAAATTTTCACGCTGTCTTACACCAGCAATTGATGTAGCAATACCTGATTTTTCAACATCACTATATGTATTCCATGAAGCAGCTACTTCGTTTAATACATCCTCAAAACTCCTAAAACTTTGATTTGTATCCCTTAGTTTTATTCCAACTTTATTAAGCGCTTTTTCTGTATCATTTAAAAATGTATTAAAATCATCATATTCAGATTCTAAGTCTTCGTCAATAAATTTACCAGCAGCAACAGAACCCATTCGTGAAAACATAGTTTTAAATGACTCTCCAATAGAACTTGCGCTTTTTTGCGTAACTTGTTTTACCGTAGCTATATAACCAATAAGAGTATTTAGACTTACACCAGCAATTCTTGCGCTATTTGCTGATTTTTCCATAGCTTCTGCTAAATCTTCTACACTAGATGCAGACTTTACATCGACTTGTGCAAGTTTATCAACAACACTCATAGCATCTTCTGCTGTTAATTTATATCCATTAAGTATTGCTGTTAAATATTCTGTAGAATTAGCAGATTCAATAGCACCAACTTTTGCTTGCACCATTGAAGCAGTTAAAAGTTTTGTCGTTTCTTCTGCTGTTTTACCTTGACGCAACCAATCCTCTGCACCCTTTGCAACATCTGATAAAGATGCGCTTAACGTATACGCTAATTTTGAATACTCACTCCTTAAATCTTTAATAGATTCAGCAGTACCTAGTGTAACCATCTGTAATTGCGTAAACTCATCATTAAGGTCTTTTGCTATTTGTACAGTTTTTTTTAATGTGCTAATTATAAGCCAAAATGCACGATAAGCAACTGTATAGTTAAGAACACGAGCTGTAGCCTCTTTAAATCCCTGTTTAAAGTTTTCAATAATACTTCTTTGTTTTGCTAAAGCAGCATTTGCTTTTTGCATTTCTGCATCCAATTTAACATTAGACTCTATATCTTTTTTATGTAATTCATCAATATAATCAATTGCTGAACCAGCTTTATAATATGTTTTTATAGCCATCTGATAATTTTGTACTTGTCTTCTAACAGACTCTATATCTTCTTCTCTTACTTTTACAATAGCCCTTAGTGTGTCTAATCTTTTTTCATACTCTTCTTGGGTTTCTCCTGCATATTTACCAGATGCTTCTGCTACATGCAAATTCATAACTGCTGCTCTAGACTCTCTAAGTACAGAATCGTATTTGCTAAAGCTTGCTGTTATCTTTTTTGTTATTATGTCAACGCCGTTCATTCTACTTTGCAAATTATCTAAAGCATCTTGAGCTCCCGGCATTGTAATATCTATCTTTTTTAATTCTTCTTGAAATTGCTGAACGTTATCTACAAGCTCGTTACTATAAGAATCTTTATACAAAGACTTCTCTAACCTATCTGCCATATTTTTATATTGCGTCGATATTTTAGAATAATTTATATTTGTTTTTTGTGTAGTAGTACCAAGTTTTCCAGTTTCTTCATTAATTTGTCTTACTATGGTTACAACTCTTCCAGCACCAGTTTGTATTTTTATTATTTGTTTTTCTGCACCATCTAAAGACTTTGTTACTGTCGTGTTTATCACACTATCTTTACCAAGAGCTTTTAAATCGTTTATCCATTTTTTTGTGTCTTCTAAAGATTTTGTATTAATTTTTTCAGAACTTCCGCTTGCTAGGCTTTCCATTTTATTAGTTGTTTTATCTAACACTGTAAGCAAATCGTTTAGATTTTTTCTATAAATTTCAACATTTTCTTGTTCTGATTTAAATATAGATTTATTATTTGTTGTTGACATTATATCTTTTGCTTTTTGTATATTTAAGATAGTATCAAGAACCCTATCTTTTAAATAATTTATTCTTTGTTCAACATCTTTAATACTAGAACCAAATAAATCTGTTTTTAATGATTTTTTTACATCAGAAGCAACATTTTCTCCGTTTATATCAATTTTTATAGCTTTATTTACTTGATAATTAATTGTATTTGCAATTTTCCTTGCAACGTCTTCTTGCAACTCAAATTGTTTTACATAAGCACCAAACCCTATTTGAAAATCAGGCAATTTATATCACCCTCTCTATTATAACGTCTCCAAGTTCACTATGAATATAAGATTCTATCCCATTCCTATTTATAAAATCTTCAATATCACCAATTGTATCAGCGACCATATTAGCGCCCTTGCGTGGAACACGAGATGAAGTACCTAAAGTACCTTCATCTATCCAGCGATAATCTATTAAATCGTCTCCGACAAAATATCCATTTATATTAACATGCGCTCCTAAAGTGTGTTTTGTTTTTTTACTTGTATTTGAAGCTAAAACGCTCTCGTCAAATATTACACTACCGAAATAATTTCCATCTTCTCCATCAGTTCTTAATCTGATTATAGAGCCATATAAAGCATTTGTTCTAACGTATTCAGTTGGTTTATCTTTACCTGTGAAATATTCAGCAGGATGTTTATATAAATCAATTAACGTGTAATATTTTAAAGAACGCTCGGCATATTTTGCTAAAGTAGTTACTGTGCCTTTTGCAGTTTTTTGTAATAATTTATTTACTTGCTCTGGGGTAAATAAAGGACTTGATGCTCTTCTTGGTAAATTAATAACAGCCATTTAATCACCCCTTTGAAAAAATAGGCCCACTGTTAAGTGGGCCTATTTTATTTTTTTGCTCTTATTCCAAATATTTCTGCTAGATTACCAATTGTATCTTTATTTTCTTTAAATACATTCATCATATAATCAGCATCTTCTTTTATATCCATATCTCCAAAACTCATAAGAGTATCTCTAATTAAAAATGTTGCTTTTATTTCTGTTAAATCTTTAAACATTTTTTCTAGTCTTTTATAATCTTCTTTTGTATCTTTTCTTATAACAAACTTATCAATTCCTAATTCCATACATTCATCATATACATCTATATTTTTTTCATCAACAATAATATCCATATAATATTCAATTGCAGAAAAAAATAATTCTATTTCCTTAGATATAATATATTCTCCAGAAGTTGGAGAATGATAATCAAAATCCTCTAAATTAGAAATTAAAACTTCACATATTTCCTTCTTTTTCCTTATTGGTATATAGTTTTTAAACTCAATTCTAGAAATTAATTCTTTATCATGATTTTTATAGGCTTCTATAAATTCTGTTAATTTCAATTAAATAGCCCCCTTTTTATATATTAATTTTCTGGTGTCATTACTTTATTTCCATAAAACATATACGAACCATAAAATTTAGCATGTCTATCTATAACAAATTTTATATAGATTCCATCCACATTTTCTTGATCTGTATCCTCAATATCATAAAAAACCATTGTTGAATTACTAAGGGTTTGTACTTCTATTGGTGTAACCCAAGATTCATTATCCCAAGAATATTGTATTGATACACCGCCACTCCAAAAATTATTTGGAGAATATTCATCTACATCTACATAAAGAGCTAGTAAATGATTTATACTACCACTAGACGTAGCTTGATAAGAAGTAACACTTGCATATCTCGAAAAGGATAGCGCCATAACAGGCATTATATCTTCGCTTGAAATTGTATAAATATTTTCGCTTGTATTATAATAAATTTTATTATCAACTTTACAATTAAATACTGGTATTGAAAAATAAACTTCACTACTAATATTTGTAGCATCAGTAGAAACAACTAAACAATATAAATTATTTTCTGTCAACCCAGTAATTCCACTTATATCTATAAAACCAGTTCCTCTTGGGAAAGAAATAGAATTTTCCCAAACTGGAGTTTCAGATAAAATAGGAGAACCATCACTATTTGCATTAAATATCTTAACTAAAATATCTCCATCTAACATTCCATATTCTGTTAATTGCATCGTTATATCTAATGATGTATTAATTGCTAAAAATGAAATAGAAATAGGAGTAGAATATATTATTTCTTTTACAGTAGCAAGTTCTCCATTATCATATATATCTGGGAAAAAATGAATATACTTATTATTATATATATATCCGTTTTCAACAGACATATTACTATACGACTCAGCCCATCCGTTATCTGCATCAATAACGTCTTGATAATTAATAACAAGATAACTCTCTACTCCTTCAACATCAAATCCTGCTGGGTATGTAGAATACATATATAAACGTAACGCTTCATATATTTGTGTGTTTAATATAGTTTTTATTGAAGATAAATAATTTTTTACAACACTAAACATACCATTTGGACTAAGTATTTTGTTGTTTATTGTTTCATTTTTAGAATCACTTGACGAAGCAAATAAAGGTATCTTTTTTAAGAAACTGTTTTCTACTATTTTTTTTCTCGCAATATAGTCGTTATACGACATATTATCACCAACTATCCAATTATTTTACTATAGCAAGAAATTGTGCCATCTAATGACGTAACATTTACACGTAAAGCAGCAATCCCTCCTATATATATTTGATAAAGGTGCGTAGCATCTGTTGCTGTTTGAGATATTTCAGCAGTACAAAGGTCTGTAGCACCTATAGACACCCAAGGGCTACTATCTAAGTCAACTCTAGCTTGGAACGTAGCTGAAAACGTACCTTCATTTGATATATCAAATGCAATATTAATTAACTCCACACCGTCCATAGGTACATTATATGCAAAACCAGTAGATTCAGCAGTAGCACTATTATGGAAAACATGAAAACCAAGTGTTTTATTCATAATTAAATCCTCCTTAAAATTTTAGTTATATATAAAGCAATACAACAAAAATACTAACCATTAATGTTGAAAGAACTTCAAAATAAGCTGCAAAAACGTTATAGTTTACTCCTGATTTGTTTTATCTGTATTCTGCACAGTTGTTGTTGAATTATCAGTTTTATTTGCTGTAGATTCAACTGTTGTAAGAATTCCTTGTAAAATTTCCTTAAGTTTATCAAACCCAAACATAGCTGCGTAAGCAACCATCATTCCTACAACAACAGCAGCAACAACCATATACCATATGACAGTTACAGCAGAATATTGGCAGTATGCAAAGAACACAACCATTGTAAGAACTACAGAAATAACAACCGCTAAAATGTTAGTTGGTATCTTTTCCCATGTCGCCCGTTTAATAACTTCAACAAGCACATTAACGATTGCAACAAGTACACCAATAACTGTAATAAGCGTGGAAATGCTTGCAAGACTAATATCCATATTTATTCCTTCCATCAAATAAATTTATCTTTTAGATAGTTTATCCACATTGAAACACCGTGTTTGCGGTCGTGCTCATGTTTTCACCGCCTTATACAGTCGGCATCGTGTATTCGAGGTTAAGTGTAATGGTGGAACTGTTTTCGTTTGTGATTTCAACAGGGGTTGCAAGAACTTCGCGGTAAACAAGGGAAGTTAAATTATAATTTGAAATTGGCAAATAAATACCGACTTCTTTAATTGTCATAGTTGACCCGCTGGAATTTGTGCAAAGAAATGAAATTGTATTTGTCCACTTTTTTGTTTCAGAATTATATGCAGGCGCACCTACAACTGGCGTTCCTTTTGTCCATCCAGACGAAATAATAGAAGCAAGCGCATAATCGTCAAAAGTAACTGCCGTGTCGCCGCTCCCTAAACATATTAAACCAACAACTCCCGACCCACCTGTGCTACCATCAATACGCGTAAGTGTTGCATATCCAAGCGCATAATCATTTAAGTATGAGTAGTTGTTTAATTCTAACGCCGCAATTGTCCCTCCGCGCTGTTTGGTGTTCAGATGCCCGTCCCCAAATGTAGATGTGCCTGTATTTGTAACACCCATCGTCAAAAGAGCCAGCAAATTGTAGTAATTTCTTAAAAGCATTTTTATCCTCCTTATGTAGCACTAGCAAATGATACGTTGCCAGCAAAGCCGCTAAGTGATGCCGTGCCGACTATTGCCTTTGGAACTGCAACCGCAGACGCGAAGGAAACGGAAAAAGGTAATGCCCCTGCACTTCCACCACTAGCTATCGTTCCTATATCTGTTGCAAAATCAGAAAATCCGTCTCCAGTATTTACAGTACCACCTTTTGTTGTAATTGCTGTTGCTATATCGGATTTAGCTGTTTGAAGTGCTGTGACACTAGTTGCAATACTCATAACAACGCCTCCAATGCTTCATCAAGACCATCCAGCGTTGCGGCGATCTCGTCTATTGCTGCTTTTACGGTTTCGGCGGCTAACCCGCTTGCCGTGTTGTCGTAATGTATAGCGCTTGAAGGGGTTGTTAAATCAAGCGTTCCACCGTTGTTGTTTAATGTCGCCAATTTGCTTGCAGATATAGCGTCTATGTGAAGTGTTGCTCCTTCTGCGAGATTTACAACGGTGTCAATACACATAGATGCGCCAATATAAATCTCTGAACCGGCATTTATATTTATCGTGCCGCCGTAATTCTCGAACCCGATAAACTCTCCATTGCACTCATTGAAAGTATGGGTTCCTTCAAAATATCCGCCTTGGTTTGCGATAACGCCCTTTATGTTTGTCAAAACGAAATTGGCGTACCATAATGTACTTTGCCCTGAAACTTGTATAAACGCTCCGCTCACAGAGCAGGAAAACACCCAATTTTTGTTTTTTTCCGTATTGCAGTCACAAACGTCTATTACAAAGGCGCTTGTATAGGTTCCAGATGCATTTCCAGTTAGTTTCAGGTATCTGAATTTTACATGAAGTGCCGTTGTTTCAAAAGTCAAATTTCCACTTAAAATTGTATCCCCATAGCCCTCCAATGTTAAATAGTCCTTGTTAATTGTCAAGGCTTCCGTATAAACGGCTCCAGTAGCTATTTTAATACAAAACCTATTACTTGAACTATTACCAGTTATAGAATCCATAGCTGCTTGAATCGTTTTGAACGGAAGATTATACGTGCCAACCGCCGTGTAGGTATCAGTTCTTTTATTATCAACATAAATAACGTTTGTCGCACTTGTTAATTGAGTATTTAATTGACTAATTGACACACCAGCTTCCTGCAATGCTGCTTCTACTGTTGTGCCTGTGTAATACGACCCTGCATCTGCTATACCTACAAATGTAGCTGGGCCAAGCGCCCATGCACTCCATACTCCATCAGACTTATATCTTATTCTCTGATCTACATTCCCATATCTCCAAAGAATTTGATGTGCATAAGATGTTCCTATATTGGAGTTAAGATGCCAGCCAAACCATGAATGATCGCTATCTGGCGCTCCAGTTGCCCCCACTGCGCTAGAATAAAATCCTGTAACAGCGAGAGTGCTCCAGTTAGTTGTAAGTATACCACCATACTGATTATCTGGGTAAAACATTTTTGATTTTTCAGCATAAATACTTAAATCTTGTTCTTCTGTAGTAGGAATTATTTTAAATGGCATTTATATCACAACTCCTTTTAATAACACATTCCACTCCAACGAAAAATCTGTCCTGCACTACCTAAAACTTGAATACCAGAACATTTTATAAGATCGTAAGAGCAAGAATCTCCTGCTGGAATTGTAATCACATAATCTGATTCATATGGTTTTATGTATAATATTCCAGTTCCAACGTTTTCAATAAACAAAGAGTTTAAATTTCTTGTTTCTCCATCAACAACAAACATAATAACCTCATCTTCTTCAACAGTTGTATAATATTCTGTCAAAGTATCTGTAGCAAGTTGATAAGAAATAAACCCACTACTGTATAAATTTCCTATACTCATCAGTTCTTCATCTTCTTTCCTGTTATATCCAAATTATCTAAATATTTTATACCAGCAACACCTATTAAAATAGATTCTGCAATATCAGAATCACCTGTTTTTATATCTAAACTATTGCTTTCCCATTTTAATTGTATATTATATTTTTCTCTTACAATTTGTATAGCAGCTTTTTTTTGGTCTTCTCTTTTTCTTCCTTCTGCTTTTACATTAGCAAGTTTTCTCCAATTACTTGGCGGCATAGGTATAATTCCACAATTTTTTTCAATTGCTATACTTAATATTGTTCCTTGTAAAACAAGTAAATGTTCTGCAACTTGTTTATTTATTGTTTTAGATAAAGGAACATTTTCTATAAAAATATAATTAATATCATATTTGCATACTATGTCTTTTATATTTTTATACATATATTCTATTCGTTTATAAGGATTTTCATCAGAACTCCTTATTAATTCATATTTTTCAAATTTATTTTCAATAAAGACAGAAACACCCGTACTTTTTGTACTAGCATCAACACCAATTATATTCATAACTAAACGACTTCATGCTTAGGTGTTAACCCAATAGCAGTTTCAGTCATACGAATTCTAATTTCATGATCTCCAATAACTTTATCTTGTTCTTCTTCTTTATCCCATATCCTTTTATGAGATTCTGTATTTTTTACAGTTATATCAGAAACACTTTTCTGTAAATTGTCAACAATTGTTGTTAATTTTGATATTGTACTTGTAAGTTTAATAATAGGAGTTACTATAGATACAATAATACCAAGTATAACAGCTAGTGTTTTCCAGTCAATCAAAAAATACCACTCCTTAACATGGGAGATCATCTGCACGCATACTAATTTTCCCACGATAATTTTTATTTAAATTACATATTTTACAATATTCTTCATTTTTAAACCAATTTAAATATTTTGTAAATCCACTATTATTCTTGTCTAATAAATCTATTTGCCCACTATGCCCTATAACAATTGTTTTACAGTTATCAGAAATTCTTGTCAAAACCTTCCTAAGTTCTTCAATAGTAAAATTTTGGGCTTCATCAATAATAACAACTCTATTTTCAAATGTAGTACCTCTTAAAAATGTATGTGGAATAGCATCAATAAAATCATTACCATTTTTTTTATTCATAATATTACATTGAGCTATAGCAATCATAGGGTTCTTGCCAATTTTTGAAAGAGATTGATATAATGGTTGAAAATAAAATTGCGTTTTTTCTTCCAAAGTCCCCGGTAAATATCCTTGTTTTAATTCTTGTGTAGGGCTAACAATATACGTAATGCCCTCATACATACAATACTCAACGAGTATAACAGCAGTCCCAACAGCAATTAGACTTTTGCCCGTTCCAGCCTTTGAATCTGAGAAAATGATTTTAACATCAGGATTCCAAACAGAATCTTTAAAAAGTTTTTGTTCGTCATTTAAAGTGTATCCAAAAAAATTATCATCCAATTTTTCTGGAACATCTAATCTTGCTTTAAGCAAAATATATTTCAACCTCCATGACAAAAAGAAGTGGTGGAGTTTCCCCCACCACTTCTAATTTATTCTACAATATCTATATTTTCTATTTTTTGAGCTTTTTTTTGTGAAAAAACTTCTTTTAAAATATCAGATGGTAAGTGCATCAAATATAAATCATCATATGAGTATTTTGACGCACCTCCAACAAATTTACCATTTTTAAAATCTGCTTCATAGATAAAATCTGTTTTACCATCTACTCTTTCTGCTAGGAATAATGGCCTCATTCAGTTATAGAACCACTATCGTAAATATAAATATCCCAAAGCGTTTCTTGTCCACAAGCTTTTAATGCCTCGAAAGTAATATTATGGACAGCGGGTTCTCCATCAGCAGAAATATCAAGAGAGTATTCTTCACTAGCTTTAGCTTTGTAATAAATAATTACTCCAAAATAATCTACACCTGTACATGTATCACGGAATAATGTTTTAGCGTGCAAACGAACGTTTTTAGCAAAAGCGTTTGTAGCATTGTGTATTTGTTTAACATCAGTAATTGTAGGATAATAAATAACAAGGATGCGAGTGCCAACAGGAGCTCCGCTAGTAGCAAATGTTATTGTCTTTGTAGCTGTTGCATAAGCAAACTTACCAGTCGTTGCGCTAGTCGCTTGTTCAAGAGTTGTCCCTATAGTACCATCGTTATTAAGGATATAAACAAATCCAATTTCATCATTTGTAGTACCAGTAGCAGCATAAGTAGTTAAAACTTGGTCAGCAGTAGTAACTGTTAAAATTTCATCAAACGGTGCAGATGTAGAGCTAGTAATAGTAACAACGTTTTCACCAGTTTGAATTTCAAGCGCACCATCAGTAATAACTGCGCTACCTATAGCAAGAGAACTTTCCTTAGAATGGCTAAAACCAATAATTTTTGGATTACCAACGCCACCTTGCGCATAAACAACAGTACCATTGTTAGAAAATGTGCTAGTTTTTAAATCTTCAAATCTAGTAATAAGACTACCATCATCAAGATCAAATGCGTCAACAACGAAAATCTGTTGAACTGCATATTTTGAAGTAGCAACTCCAGCCAAATAAATCCCTCCTAAAAATTATAGCATCCAATCTATTTTATCAGTAATATTATCAAAATCTTTTTTTGAAATATTCCCAGAATAATATCCGTACATTGTATAATTATAATTCATAATTCTATTTATACGAATAAGTCCATCATAAAATTGATATAAATGCATTTTAAATATATTTTCATAATTAACACCATATTTTGTACCCCAAATTAAAGAAGAAATTTGACTAGACAAAACAGATTTTTTTTCTTTTTTTAAAAGTCTTGCTTGTTTTTTTCTTTCTTCCTCAATAATCATTTTTCTTGTTGAAGAATTTCCGGGATTATATTTTTCTTTTTCATCCCTAAAACTTATATCTAATAAAAATTTTCTAATTTGTATATAAACAGCTCTATCAATAATAACTCCATCTTTATTTTTTAAAAAAGCATTATTATTTTTTGTTACAAGTTCAAAATCACTAATACCAGTTATCCAATATAAATTATTAACAAAACTATCATTTTCTTTTAATTCAAGTTCTTTACAAAACAAAATAAAAATATCATAATTAGTTAATTCTGTGTAATCTATACCAATATCATAAAGTTGAACCATCAAATCAGAAGGTTTTAATAGAAAAATATTAAAAGCTTTTTCATAATTTTGTTCACCATATAAAAATATTTCTTGAATTGTTGGATGCCTTATTTCCATTTTACCAATTTTTAGAGATTTACCCTGTAACAAATCTAGTTTATCCATTGCAGTTTGTAACACCTGTATTAGAAAGTTTGTATATCATTTTATAACCATAAAACATATCTCCAAATTTAATTACTTTCGTTCCTGCGTTAATTATTTTTTGCATTGAAATTGTTGAAATTTGTTTATATGATAACATTTCATCTATTAAATTACACATTCTATATGGTTTTATTTGACCAGAATTTAATATCCATGTTTCTAAATGACAACCAACTTCAATAACTAAATAATCTTCTCTAAAAAATTGGTTTCTATTTTTATCGTAAGGATAAGAACAATCAATATATACATTTATAAATGTTTTTTGCTCTCCTACTGAAAGCGGGTCTTTAGGAACTGGAAATAAACGAGTCATTATAACGTCTTCCCACCTTGGAGTTGCAGAACTATAAGGATTTTTTGAATCATCACAAAGTAACTTTAATAATGTCGTATTGCCTCTTATTAATTCAAAAACTTTATTTGTAATATCTTCCCATTCAACAAAATACGACATATTACCACGCTCCGTTTAATTGGACTTCTACAATCTTACTATATAAACCACTTTGACAAGTAACATATATATGATTACTAGTATCCATTCTATTATTTTTTATAGAAAAATTATTACCATCAATTGTAGAAAAACTATAATACGAAGATGGTAAATTAGTTTCATATGAAAATGTAAAAGTATTTAACATTCTTACTCCATTTTCATATAAATAACATGAAAAATCTTGTTCTAAACCTTGAAGTATTTCTACAACACCATCAGAAATAGGATAATAAATTATTTCTATTTGTTCTGTTATTGAATTTACAACAGAGATACTTATATCTTTTTTTATATCTGTATTATTAGACATTTTTACAGTAATAACTGTATTCCCAATATCGTTTAAAGTTATAAGACCAGAATTATCAACAGAAGCAATATCACTATTTAAGGCAGACCATTCTATTGGCTCTTCTATAATAATTCCATTTATAAAAACAGAAGCAGATATTTGTATAGTAGTACCAATTATATTTTCTATAGAATCAATATCTGTTTCTATAACAGATGAAGCAACATCTGCTATTCCATTAACTAAATCATCTGTTTTAGGATTAACATAAGATGCTTCCATAGTAAGCTCTAAAACTCTAGCAGAAGAATTATCATTATAAAATAAATTCATAAAGTTATTAACACCAATAGAAACCACTCTGAACGAGACCCATGAACCCGGTCTTCCAAATAAAAATCTCTGATTAGCAATTATTTGTTCTGAATCTGAATTTAGTTGTGCATAAACAGTAGTAACTCCATTAATATATTTTAATTTTGATAAAGAAATATTTTTTTCACTATTTATTTTATCATCAAAAACACACGGTATAGAAATTAAATCCCCGTGATTATTATAAAATCTCAATGCGTTTGTACACATTCTAATTTTACCAATCTGCTCATAAATTGTTTGCGAATCTAATGCCACACAAAACCAAACAGATTTTTTTCCTGTTTTATAATAATCCCAACAAATATAATCTCCTTCTTTTAACACAGGAGTTTCAAAAGGATACATCTGTATATACTTATATCCAACAGTATTTTCCTTTTCTGTACCATCAAAAATCCAAGATTTATAAGTTGATAGTCCGTATGAATTTATAAGATATATATCCTGTAAAAAATCTTTAGTTGTAGAAGAATCTTGTACAATATAAACTTGTTCATAATTTGGACTAATTTCAAAACTATCAGATATATTACTTATAACAGCTTCTTCAAATCCATTTTGACCTATACTTGGACTACAATTAGTAGAAGCTATATAAGAAGAGGGGGAAATAGACATTAGACTCCACTTCCTCTCCCTGCTAAACCAGAATATTTATCAGTAGAAGATTTATAAGTATATTCTGATATTAAACTATTTAAGGTATTATACATTTGATTATTTACATTATCCACCATTGTTTGTATATGATTAGCTTGCGAGAAAAATCTTAGAGATTTTCCTGTGACAATATACTTCATAGCATTTTGATCAGCAGCAGACTCTTCTTTATATGGTACATTCATACCTTCTGATAAAATATTTTTTTCTCTATCATCTAAATCTTCATTAAACTCTCCATAAGTATACGAATATACTTTTATAGAAGAATTTAATACAGGAATTATAGATAAAGTAATTATATTTGTAAGAGAATCAAATGTATTATTAGTAATTAAAGTCTGCTCTCCATTATCAATAACATAAACAACAAAAATAGAATCTTCTTCTGGAACTGGGTCTAATAAAAATTCATCATCAGAACCATTCCCAATAAAAGTATACAAAGAGGTTTGTGGGTCAGTTCTATCAGTTAAATCTTTTAAACAATCATATAAAAAATATGATATAGAAAACTGTAAATACTTAAATTGCAAGCAATTTAATTCGTAACCATCAATATTAGCTAAACGAGGATCGTTTTTTATTACCCTATTTAATGTATATATATCGTTATAACTTGTAGCCACCACAACCCTCCTTCCTAATTAAACATTCATTTTAATCAAACTTTTATAAAGAGTATACGCCATTTTAAGTTCCATAGTGAAATATTTTTCAACAAATTCCCTAATATCATATGACATTCCATCTAATCTTCCTTCTCCGCTCATAACAACTATTTTGTAAAATAGAGTATGATAAACATTTGCATCAAATTTATTAGATGTTACGGAATCAAAAAAATCTTTAATTTTATTTATATCTTTTGTAAATAAAATATTAAATATCGTATCATCACTTAAATCAAACTTTTTTACAATAGAAAAATAATTATACATTTCATTATCTATAAAATAAAGAAGACATGTACTAAACATTTTTCTATTTTCACTTTTCTTTAAAATTTGTTCAACATCTTTTGAAGAAATCGTTAAAATTTCCCTAAATTTAATTTGCATGTCTAAATCCCCATTTGGGGACGATAAATTCGCCCCCATAATAAGGTTACATCCAATTTCAACAGAAAAAGAATCTGACTTCTTCTCTAATCTACGAATTTTTTTTGATTGTTCTTCATTAATAGAAACTAATTCTTTATTTGCGTTCAAAACAGCGTCTAATTTCTCTAGTATACTCTTTTCATCCATTCTACAAAACCCTTTCTATAATAAAATTTTAATTAACTAACTGCTTGAATACCAAAATGCGCTTGAGTAGCAATAGCAGCATCAAACGACATAAAATATTGATACTCTCTACGATTAATAGAATTAGTATTAGGAGTCGTGTTCATAACACGAATATAGTTTTCACGAACAAGTTTAACAGGTTTATCTCCAACATCAGCAAGAAGGAAAATCTTATCTGTAGGAAGAAGCATAATATTTGAAGCAGTATTATCATTAGCCCCAATCGCAGCAGCAGCATTAGAAGCCTGAGATAAAACAATATGCGGGATACCATAAGCAAGCCCAAGGAATCCAGTACGAAGAACCTCATCTTGGCTAACAAAACCATAAGAAGTAGTAGCAGTAACACCAAGTTTATTAAGCGCAGGGAGCGTACCGTAAGCGCGAACACCAGCGTTATTAAGTGCTTGTAAATAAGAAATAGTAAGAATATAATTTGCACCAGTAAAACTAGAACGATAAAGCGGTGTACTAGTAATAACAGTGTTATTTACAATCTGACTAACAGCAAGTTGATATTGGGCATACATAAGAGACATAACAACACGAGCAAATTCTTTACCCATGTCAACATCACCTTTAAGCATACGAATAACATCAATAGCAGCACCAGTGCTATAAACCTTAGGAGTAACAGTGACAGAAGTCTTTGCAACACCTTCAAGGAACGTGGTATTACTCATATAAGAGTTACGTTGAGCAATAGGAAGACCCTTTGTCTCTATTTCAAAAGTACAAGAACCACCAACATCAACTGTTTCTATATTAGAAAAAATAGAAAGAGCAGTAGAATCAGTTCTGGACATAACGCCAAGAAGAGTTTCTGCAACTATAGCATTATAAATGCTTTCAAAAGTAGTGTTATTAAAAGCGTTTAAAATATGACGCTTTTCAGTTATTTCTGGAATGCCAGCACGATTGCCACAATAAGCAAGCATAGCCTTACGAAGAGAATCGTTTTTCTCTGAGTAATTTTCAACAGAGAACTTAGAAACAAGACCAGAGCCGATATAATCACGATCCATCGCAGCCATTGTAAGCTCTGTAGCTTCTTTGATTATATCATTAGCATCAGATTCAGAATTAATACCAGAAAAATAAGTAAGTTCTTTATATTCAGCCATTATATTTTCCCCCTTTCCAATTAGTCTACAACGATAGCAACATTAGTAGCCGCAAATTGACCACCCATATTACCACCAAGACGGAAATTTTTATCAATATAATCGACACGAAGAGCGCTCTTAACGCCAGATGTGCGAGAAACTTTTACTGTAGGTAAATACGAAGCGTCAACAGGCTCAATATAACAACCCAAAGTAGTAGAGCCAGAAATACAATCATCAGAAATTTCAAAAGTAAGTCCCGGGACAAGTAAAATAGCAGTGACTACATCGCCAGCAATATAAGAATATTGCGTATAGTCAGGTTGTCCTTCCGGGCGGCGACCATCAGAAAGAGTCTCAAATCCATCATTAATAACAAGCGCCATTCTGACACCAAGATTTGCAGTAGCGGGTTTAGTAGCAACATAAACTTGATAGTTGTTAGAAATACCAGTATCAAGAGTAGTTACAGCAATAATGCTTCCAGCATAGATAGTAGTAGAAGCGGGCACTCTAACCTTAATCACAAGATAGTCAGGAATACGAGGATTAGCTGCCCTACAAACATAATTAGCCATTCAATACACTCCTTTAAATAACTTTAGTTTTATATTTTTTAATAATTTTTTTCATTGGGTCTGTTTGCTGAATATTAGGATCGAGATTAGAATCAAAAAACGGATTTATTGAAAATTTACTAATATTTTCAGGCTTTTTAACAAAATTCATAACTTCTTGTGCAACAGATGCTTTCATTTCTTCAACACTCATATCCTCTACTTTTGACATAAGAGAAGACAAAACATCTTCATCTAAACAGTGAGAAAATTCCTTAATAGCCATTTTATTACTTTCTGCATTTTCTTTTTTTACATATTTTGCAAGTTTTTCATTAACAGAAGCAAGTTCTTTATCTTTTTCATCCATTTTTTTTTGCATATCAGAACAACGAGTTTCAATCTCAGAAAATTTTTCTTTCATAGAATCATAATCTTCTATACTGAATTTTTCATCTTTTTTTTCATTGTCTTCTTTTTTAGGTTCTTTTTTAGTATCTTCTTTTTTTTCATTTTCTTTTCTGTCTTCTTCTTCGTCTTCTTTTCCGTCAGAAAATTTTTCTAAACTTAATCCAAGTTCTTTATAATGTTTTTCAAGATGAGCTTTTATTTCTCCGCTAAAAACACCAGACTGTGAAGCACGTTGATGCGCAGCTTGAACACCTTTTTCATCAACAACAAGTTCATCACCTTTTACAACATGATGCGGATATTTTAAATGTTCACTAGGTGCATCTTCGTACCCATCATCAACAATAAGATAAGCTTCTTTAAGAAGCGATTTGGAATTCTCGGCCTCTAAAAGGGGTTCGTAGAGTAATTTACCGGGGTTATCCCAAGACTCACTCTTAACCGCAGCTTCTTTTGTATTATTGATAGTAATTTTTTTCAATTTACCCCCTCCTTCTTTATTTTTTATTGCATCAGCATTACTACTGTTACAAACACTAGTTATCCATTTCTCGCCAGAATCACCACCATACATACTATATAATATATATTTAGTTGATGTTTTAGATAATCCTTCTCCATTATATTCAGACATAAATGAAAAAATATCTTTTAATTGATATTCATAAATTTTATTAGAAGAACAAATTTGTTTTACATTATTATAAATTTGTTTTGTACCACCGCGACCATATTTTTCTCTTAATAAAATTCCATTTTTCATATTATCTACAACATTTCTTGGAACATCAAAAATATCTTGTTTAGAAAAATATAAATAATTTTCTTTACATTCGTTTATATAATTATCTAATGAAAAACGAACAGATTTCATTTGTGTGCCTTCCATTGCTTCTGTAAACTTAGAACCTAAAGCAACAATAGATGTAATTGTAAATTTATTTATTTTAATGCTGCCATCAGGAAGACGTTCCCCTTTATCTATAGAAAATTCAACAGAAACCTTAACGTCTCCGTCACGCCTTTTTAAAATATCAGAAACATGTGGTAATAATCTTTTCCACACAACTGCCTGTATCCTTAAATACTGTTTTCCGTCTCTTTCTACAATTTTAGCTTTTTCAATAGCAGATTCAGGAATAACACCAAATGGCAAAATTCTATCTCTAGTTATAACATTTGGATATTCTTCTCTAAAATGTTCAAGAAAATCATTATATTTACTATCTAATTGATTATATTTATTATCAATTACACAATACATAGGCATATTTGCAAAAGAAGATACTGATTCTTTTATACACTCTTCATCTATAGACATATTATGCCTATTTAAACCCAAAAGAATTGCATCTACTTCATATATTGAAATATTATTATTTTCATAAAGCACTCTTGTAAAATCTACTTCATGTTGTAGTATTTTTTTTTCATCCATCAGTATCACCTCCTATTGGTTTGTTTTTACTCCATGTTTTTAACAAACTACTGAGTCGGTCACACTCGACAAAAACCCATGCAATTTTATTTGTAACATTGTTTCTATAAGAATATATATACTCACAACCATTTTCAATTAAAAAGTCTTTTTGATGTGGGCTAAAGCATCTATAAAACTTAAATTCAGGAGCAAGTTCATCAATATTTAAAACTCTCATAATTTAAACCACTTCTGACTATCTGAATCCATTTTTGAAATGTTGTCACCATATGAAACAGCTTTATCATATAACAAAATAGCATTTGAAATATATTTAGAATACTCTAAAGAAATCTCACCAAGCTTCCAAAAAACATTATAACAATGTTCAAGTTTTGAAAGATTTATTAACTCATTAAGTTGTTCGTTTGTTTCTATAGTCCAATCTAGTAACTGTTTCATCATTTCGATAACAGTAGAATAATCTTCTGTTGCACCTTCAACACCAAGATAAAAATAATCAACATTAAATTCATCTTCTATGTCATTTATTTTATCTGAAAGCAAAGGGTAACTATGTGCTAATTGCAAATGCACTAAATCAGAAAAAAGTGGCATAACAAATTTTATACTTAAAACTGCTTTCATTCTATCTAATTTTTTATTCATCCAAAAAAAACGCATAGACATTTCGTCCATAGAACTTGAAAGAACGTCACTAATTAAAACATTCATCGTATCACCTCTTTATAAGCCAGCGTCTTCTACAACATCTGACGCTTCTGATCTATCTATATCTAACTTCTCTGGAGCACCTTTGTCTCCAGATTGTGTAGATGCTATTGAAATTGGTTTCATCTTATCTTTTATACCTAATTTATTTTCAATAATAAATGCATTTTCTATATCAAATGGTTCATATCCTAAATACGAATATACATATGATACAGGAGCATTTGAACCTTGGAAAAGCTTAACTGCATTTTGTTTTTCTTCATCCTCATATAATTTATTTCCATGAAAAACAACATGCCAATCAAATTGATTTCCACATTCTGTTTTTAAAATCCAATTTACTAAATTTTGCATACTTGCATATAAACTAGCACTAGCATAAGAAAACAAAGTATATGAAGAAAGTTTTAACGCAGCAGCAGATTTTAACTCAGAATTAAATAATGCATTAGGTATTGCAGAATAATCATAAAAAGATTTATTTGAAATATTTTGCAAAGCATCCATAATACTTGTTTGGTCTGCATTTATAGGAGCTTCTGTTTCAAATGGACTAGAAAAAGCAACAAAATTTTCTGGGAGCGAACCTTTAATTGCATCTATAATTTGTGTAGCTTCTTTATATGTTATTTGCATTTTCCCAGTTGAAGAATTTAATGGTATTTTAAATGATAAAACACGATATAAATCAACAAGAGCTTTTTGCTTTATTAAATCTCTATATCCAATAGAATCCATAGCGCCTTGTGCAGCACCTATCATTGGTGGAACTTTTAACGGTCTAGCAGAATCAAAAACACAACACCATCCTTCAAACGGAGAAACAGGATAATATTGATATGGTACTAAAGACGAAACACTTCCGTTTACAAGTTCTTCTCTTTTTTTACAAAAAAATTCATACGCTTTCCAAAGCTCAGGAACCTGATTTCCACTAAAAGCAAATCTATCAAAATAAGTTAAATCTATAGCAAATAAATACCCATAAGACCAAGAAGATGTTATATAACAGAAATCAGTAGGTAATTGTAGTAAATCAATAGTATCTGCTGTTTTACTAAACCAAACAAAAGCCACTCCTTCTTTACAAACTTTACTATCTAATTTCCTTATCTGATATGGTATGTTAAGTTTACGTAATGTTTGAAGAGCTTTTTTATAACTTTTATCAAATTCTTTGCTATCTATGCTGTCAGAAAGACTTTGTGTTGCACATCTTAAATCATAATTATACGATTTTATATCAGATAATAAACTAACAGCTCTTCCGTATTGCGCAACAGCATTTTCAAGATAACTAGAAAGCCTACGCAAGTTAATACTATAAATATCAGGACTCTGTAACCATGAAGCTAATTGTTCTGTTGTAGAAGATTCTGAATTAAATCCTATTTTCTGTTCTAATTGTTCGCTCCAAATAGGATTGTATAATCCATTACTAGACAACATGGTTGCTAAATTTGTAAGTTCTTGCATACTAGTAGTTATCTTTTTTGATATATTTAAAGACCCAATATCGCTTTTAATATATTTATAAAATTCCCCAATTGTTTCTCGTTGTTCTAAAGTAATATTTTTGGGAGGTCTTCCTCTCTTCTTTTCTGCCAATCTAACACCTCCTACCTAAAAAAGTTTTTATATCCTATTCTACCATTTGTTTTTTGTCTTGCATTCAATAAATTAACAGCAAGAGTAATGTCTGTGTCTTCGTCTCCTTTTAAAAACTCATTATCTAACAAAGAAGCATAATAATTTAAATAAATTAAAGAAATTATTCTATCTTTTGTAGACTTCTTTGGTTCGACAAGTTTAAAATTACCACCAGACACATATACAGCCAATGACAGAGCTTCGTTAATTAATTGATTTGTTTGTTCAAACGGTGCTAAAAGCCAAGGTCTTCCTCCATACTCTTGCGCGCCATCTGTAAAAAATGAAAAACCAATATCTTTACTAAAAAATCTCTCAGCATCTTCCGGCTGTACGAGAAACTTTATCATACCAGTTTTAAGTTTATCCCTAAATCCAATAGACATTAAACTATTTAATTCTGCTGTAGCCTGTATAGGATATATACAAGGAATAGCAAATGGAGATATTGTTTGATACATATACTCTTCATATTTATTAGATATAGTATCGTGATAAGCAACTGTAATAGCTGGATATTCTACTCCGCGTTCTTCGTCTTTTATAGAATCAGTCATAATCTGAAATATAGAAGAGCCTAGATTTCTAAAATCCATAACAAGCATATCTGAATCAAAATCAGACATTAATTGTCTAATTCTTAACGCTTGTTCTGGAGCGCCGACACCATTATGTATTTCTATATATACAATTTGTCTCTCATAACCTTTTGTTTTTGTTGGAATTAATCTTCCGCATATAATTGATGTATTATCAGAATTTTTAGCAGCAGAAGAAGCTAAGTCAGCAGCAATAATACGTTTTTCTCCCGGAACTCTTGGCATTAAATATTTTTGTTTTTTTGTAACAAACTCTTCTGATCTCTTAGGATAAAAAGCATTTTTTAATACCCTAGCAGAATCAAACGCCTCATAGCTAAAAAACGCATCTTCGCTTATACCATATGGTATATTTTGATATTCACATTGAAATGTAACAAAATCAGATGTTTTTTTATCCCCTGCAATTTCCCTAGCTGATTTAATATGATGTTCAAGGCTTGTAATATAATCAAATGCTAAAAAAGAAATATCTTCTTTTTTTTGCAATCCACTTTTATCTCCAAAACACTTAATCCATATTTGTTGCAATGTATACTCATACCACCAATTTTGTTTTAACCCAGAAGAGCTTATGCTTATCATTTTAGCTTCTTCTATTAAATGAGAATATTGTGGTAATGATCTAAATTGTGCTGGTCTTATGTATCTCATAGGCGAAATAACACTATCTAATAAAGATTTTTTCTTTATAGCGTTACATTCTTCTCTTATAATACAAGACGCACGCTCACCCCTAGAACCATCTGATAATGCAACAACTTTTATTTTACTCATATTTCTAAATTCAACAATACGATTATTTTCATTTGAAATAATTTTTATTATTTCTCTTTGTATATTAGGATATTCTTGATAAAAAGAATCTATTTTTCCAATAATAATACTGGCTTGTTTTTTTGTTGAAGAGACTATTACAATTTCACTTTTAGGATATAATACACCTATAGCTATACTAGCTAGCCCAACAATCCATGACTTAGCTGTAGCACGAGCTGCGCATACAGTTACTTCGCTAGAAATTCCTATTTCATACAACATCATTTCTTGATATGGATATAAAGTGCTTATTTGAAAATAATGTTTAATAAATAATGGCAAGTTTCTTCTATATAGTGTTGTCCAGTCTTTTATCCTTTTTAATCTGTTGTTTGTTATTTCTCTTTTTTTTATAATACATCTTGGCTTTTTCATTATGTCATATTTATCTACAACTTTTTTATTCGCCATTTTCTTCTTCTTCTGTATCTAAATCTATTTCCTCAGAAGAAGAACCTTCTTCCATTTTATCTGCAATAACCCTAAAGTCTCTTTGCATACCAACATAATTTTTTAAAGCCCTTCCAAAATGTCTATTTACATATTGATCTATTCCTTCTATATCTTTAAATAGTTTTTGATTTTCTATCCATTCAGCAGGAGTAAAAGTTTCGATATCCTTTAACCAAACACCATATGCGTTTGCACTTTTATTGCTTGTGTTTTCTTTAAGTATACCCGGAGAAACAGCAGCTTTATCCATAATCATTGTAAGTGTTTCTAAGTCTTGCTTACTTATGTCTTGTCCTTCATTTCTTTTTCTCCTTATTTTAAGTTCTTGTAAACATAATTCTTTTATTAATATAGCTACAGATTTTTCTTCTGTATCTTTTGTTTTAGCCCAGTCATTATATTCTCCTTCTAAAAACGAATATTCTTCTTCTGAGCATCCAGTTCCCCATTTTATTTCTAAGGAAGAAAATTTATTAGAATATACATTTTCTATAACTTCTGTTATTGGCTTTTCTGTGCTTCTATCCTCATACCCTTCTGGCCTATCACTAGAATACAAATCAAAAGATAGATCAATATTTTTATTATCATATTTTGTTCTAAGAATAGCAAAATATTTACCAAAAACAGACATATTAGAATTTGTAGCTATTGTTTCTATCTCTTCAACTGGCGTAGAATCATCATCTTCAAAATTTATAGCACTAACAACATTTTGCATATTATTTTTTTCTAACATTCTCATTAATGAAGAATAAACATCAGAAGAATATTTAATATTAACACAATGACAAACTTCATAAATTGCTATATCAATTCTGCTATGTGTTTTATAAAATTCATTAAATAAATGATTTACGCATTGTGTACAAATAGATAATTTACCATCAGTATCTAAAAAATCATAGCTTTTATAAAATTTGTTAATTCTTTTAGAATTCGTACAATAACGACAAACCTTTGTTTCATTACCCGTTTTTCTACTATTGTTTATTTCTCCAGAAACATTTTCTTTATTTTTTTCTATAATTTTTTTTGGCATCATATCACCGCCTTCTATAAACAGAAAAACAGCCTATTAATAGGCTGTTTTTCTCAACTATAATTTAATATTATATTCAATTGTTTTCCCATATCCATTTGTTAAACCAATTATGGTTGCCCCCGGGCATGAAGTTCTATTTAACGAAATAGAATAATCATCTATACCAACTATGCTCGGAACTCTAATTACTCCTTGATTAACACCAACTGTTTCAAATTCAGAATGATGTAAATGACCAGCAATTAAAAAATCAATTCTTGTATTATATGTACCAGAAATATCACGTATTGCTCTTCCCATATCTTTCATTTCACCATGAACACCTAAAACATTATATCCAGAAATAGTATCAAATATTAAATCTGTTTTATTGTCTATAAATTCAAAATTAGGATTTTCAAACATCCTTACTTTTATATAAGACGAAACTATTTTACCCATATTTTCATCTTTAAAAGCACTCCTTGGTTGATTAAACATTCTAATTTCAGAATGATTTCCATTTACCATATGAAATTTAATTGAGGCATATTTAGATAATTCATTTAACCATGCAGAAATAAATTCCATATATTTTACAGTAGAATCAACAACTCCATATCTTAATTTCATAAGTTGACCAATTCTTATCATACCATCTGTAAAATCACCCATAGAAAAAACATTAACAAAAGAAACATTTTCTTTTCTCAATATCGTTATTGTTTGTTCTAATAATTTCCACATTCTAGCTTCAAATATTTCTGGGCTATATTCATTTAAAATTTCTCCATGTAAACCTAATATTTTAAATTCACAACCAAAATGTTCATCACCAAATAAAAGAGAAAATTCTGTATCGTTTTTTTCATATGGAATACATATCTTTGGAGGTTCTAATGGAGTTATGCATGAAATGGAATCAGTTATTTTTTCTAAAATCAATTCGTCTCTTGCATTTTCTCTTAACCATTTAGAATATTCTAATTTTTCAGATTGTAGCTTCCACCGTTCTTTTTGTATTTCAGTAGATTTATCTTGCATAGGACTTTGTGCTACTTCTTTCGCACAAATTTCTTCTTTATGATTTAAATACGATTCGTATATTCCTTTAGCTACTTTTCTAAAATGGTCAACAGAACAACTTAAATCTAACAAATCAATTATTTCTGCCCACTCAATATCTATTTGACCATCAAGTTTCATTATTATTAAACGTTCTTTATAATCAAAATCGCTTTCACTCTTTGATTTTTCTATATTAAAATCCATATAAAAACCTCCAAAGAATTAATTTAATCAATAATATCCACGCCCTTCTCTTTACATGCATAAAAGTATTTAGTATATAACTCTCCTAATAAATCATCTTTTAAAATTATATTTTCATATTGATTATGGAAATATTTATGAATATTTTCTTTTGTTTCTCCGCTTTTTTCCATTTTTTTAACTTCTTCCCAGATTGGAGCAACTAAAAAATAATATCTACGTCTTTGTTGAAATGTTGGATTAAACCATTCAAAAAATAATTTATTTCTTTTAGAATTACTTTTCTTAATTATAAATCCATTTTCGTCTATTAAAACATTTTTACCTAAAGACATAATATCTATAATTTTTTTATCAACAATATTAGATGCTTCTTCCCCATTTTTAGGTTTCCCGTCTATATATTGAAAATATTGCTTGAATTTATCGCTATTTTCAGACATATTACCCCTATATAGATCATATACAACTTGCTCGAATTCTATAATTGGTATAAAATTACCATATGACCAAATATTGTAATCTTTATAATAATAAAAAGATGGGACTTTTTCTGGAACCCATTGTTGTTTTATTTTTATGCCATTCATATCAACATTTTTTCTCATAGTTATCACAGCAGCTAAAGCATATGTAAATTCATCAATAACATCAAGAATGTCATTAAGCCTATATCCTGTTTTTTTTGAAATCATTCTAGCAATTTCATATAAAGGAAAATTTTCAGCGACAGGATAATTTTTAGGGTCTTTTTTCTTTTTTATTTGTCTTATAAAATTAATAACTTTTCTAGAAAGCATAAAAAAACTCCCTTCTATAATTTAATTTTTGAAAATTTCTTTAAACAATTCTTCAAAATCTTCATTTCTACAAATAGAGTATTCTCCATTATTAGTTATATGATGTAACATTTTAAAAGGCATTCTTTTTTCTTCTCTTTTTTGTATTAAAAATTTATTATAGGATTTTTGTTCAAATCCTTCAATAAAACCATAAGTTATAAGAGGTTTAAAATATCTACGATATAAATTTGTTTTATTAATATTAATCCATTCTGCCATAGTAGCAACTCTTATTTTAAAAACACCATTATCTTTACTATGTATTTTAGCATATATTAATAAAAACAAAGCAACTTTTTTTGAATTTTCAAAATCAGCAACAAAATTAATTCTATTGATATCATCCTGATTTATTTTTACATCAAAATTATCGACTAGTTTTGTTTTTGTTAAAAAAGCATTATCTATATTGTTATTTATATCTTTAAAATATAAATTATTTTCTTTTAACCAATATAAAATATTCTTTTTTACATCTATTTGATTTAACCCCTGTTGTTTATAATATTTTGAAATAAAAAAAACACAATCATCAAGAGCTGTTTTTGGTATTTTTTTACCACTCAAATAAGACCTTACCATTTCTTCTTCGTTAAACAATAATTTTACCCCCATGACAAAATATCATGATTACTGCATAATGACTATTAATATTTTATTCGTTATATAATGGATAATCATACAATAAAAATGAATATCTTTTTCCTAAATATTCATAACAACCAGAATCATCTTTTTTAGGTATAAAAATTTCTTTTTGTTTTATATTTTTAATAATACCATTTGGACATACAGCCCAAATAAATTTTTTACTTCTTTTAGAATATTTTTCATAACATAATTTTATACAAATATCTGCAAGAACACTTTCATCAGAACATATTTTTTCTGCAACAGATTTATATTTATTATAAATACCATTCCAATTTATATAATAATTCATTGCAGAATTTTTATCCCAAGCTTTTAGTTCTTCTTTAAATTCATCGTATCTATGTAGTTTTTTTTCAAACAAAGAAAGATATTTTATTTGTTTATTAAAATCTATATATAAAGACTCAATTTCTTTGAAAGTGTCATTTTCAATTATTTCATTACCGCTATACATAATTGTATAATCAAATTTCAAACTCTTTTTCCATTTAATTTCTTTATTATGAAATTTTTCTATCATAAAACATAATCTATTCATATTACTTCCATAACTTTTATGAAATTTATAATTACTATTTCCCTTTTCCATAGACTCATATGTCCTATTATAATAATCTCCGGCATAACGCATAAAATAAGGAAATGGTTTTGAATACTTTGCAATATGATATGGTATTTGCATTATATATCCAGTCTTTGCATAATCTATAGCAAAACTATTAACAATTGATAATATATCAATATATTTCATATATTTATTTTTTGTTTCTTTTGTTTTTGCAAGTTTATTATGATAACATGTAGCTGCATTAGAATCTTCCCCTATTAAAGATACCAACGTCCTACAAACTAAATCAGCATGGGCTTCTTTTGAAATATTTTCTTTTAATGCAGTAAGTTTTTCATCTAAATTTATTACTATTGGACAATCTTTATCAACACCAAGTTTCATTATTGGCTCGTCTATAAGTAAAATTAAGTCACCATCACAATCTGCCCCATTCAATCTAGCGTAAGATAATCCATATCCATTTATCATTACAGTATTTACAAGATTTCCACAATATTTATCAACAATATCGTTTTTTACTGCATTAAGAATTAAATGTTCACTTCTACATATATGTGGGTTTCTTTCTATAAGATATTCTCCATTATATCCGATAGAATAACATTCACCATCTTTAAAAACTCCAATTGGATTTTTATTTCCACCAATCCATTCTAAAAGCATAATTAAATCTGGAACTAAAAATTTATAACAAGCTTTTATATATATTTTACCACATTTCATCTTATCTATATATTTATGTATTTGTTTTTTTATAAAATTTCTAACACTTTCTTCTTTTATCATTTCTGGATTTTTAAGTATTGCTTTTGCATAATTATTTATTGGTTTAGGTTTTTCTCCAGTTAATCCTAAAAAACAATATGTATATAAATTATCTCCATTTACTATTTTTTCTACCCAATCTAAGCTTTTATCTGATAAAAGTTTAAACTCGTCAAACGACAAATCTAAATCTTGTAATATTTGATAGTTTGCTCTAGTATAAACAGGTTCTCTTTCTTTTGTAAAATTCCATTTTGCGATTCCTATACAATGGTTATATTTATAAAATTTAGACCAATACATGTCCCAATCTGAATATGTCCCTGTTTTATTAAAATATTTATATCCTTTATACATTGATTCAGTAAATATAATCATTTTTTCTTCTACGCTATACCATTTACCCCAAATATCTTGTATGAAATCTATGCCATTATCTTTAAAATATTCAGTATAATTTACTTCATGAGTCATTCCTTTAGAATACGGCAATCTCCACATAATAGAAGTCGGCCTTTCTTCTATATGAAGAAAATCTTTTATTTCATCTGTTATATCTGGATGATGTATTCCAGCACCATCAAAAACATTTAATGGAACATCTTTAATTCCTTCTTCTATATCATGTGTTTTCCATATTTTATTTTCGCCAGTATTTTTGTCTATATACGAAGTTTCTTTTTCAACTAAATATTTTATTTTTTGATTTTTTATTTCTTTTTTATAATCTGGAATAATAATTATTTTTGGATAATATCCATCCAAACAATGGCAAGAACTGAACATAAGACCGCGATAAGCGTACCATTTACTTAAAACAGTTTCTTTTATGTCTAAATCCATATTGACAATCGTATTTATTTTTGATATAATAGAACTGTCAATAAATCCTAATATAGCATTCCTAGTCATACTTGCACTACGCTCACTAATTGTAAAATGAGTTTTATTTATATAAAATCCATTAAGAACAAGCCTTTTTATTTCTTCTTTTCTACTTTTAGCTCCATTACAATCAACAAAAACAATATACTTATTGAATTCGCTAAAGTCATTTGTAATAATTCTAATTTGTCTTAACATCATACTGTCTTGCTGACGAACATAATAAAGTTTTTTATCTATTTGTATATTATATTTAGAATTAAAAATCTCTATTACAGGAATTTTTAACACAGAATATAGTTTTGGTGCAAACACTAAATTTCCTCTTTTTCAATATAATCTACAATTCTAGTTAATATATCATGAATTGTCTCATCTATGTTGCCATTATTATCAACAACAAAATCAACATCAAAATCTTCATCAATATTTGTAAATATTTCTTCGTCGCTTTTTTGTTTTTCTAAAATATATTCTTCTGTATCGCCTCTATCTAACTGTCTGCTATAACGAACCATATCGTCACAGTCTACATAAAACGAAATAAAATCAAAAATATCTAATTCAGAAAGCTCTTCAAGACCATTTACATCAACAATAATAATATTTCTTTTATTTTTTAACATATCGTTTTTGTTTATGCCGTAATAACCTCCTGCATAAAATGTCTTACAAACAATAAGACCTTCGTTAACCAAGTTTTCAAATTCTTCTAAACTAACAAAATTATAATCTAAACAATCTGTTTCGTTATTTCTTTGTTCTCTAGTTGTTGTGCTAATAATTTTATTATATCCCCAAAAATCAACAAGCTCTTTACATATTTCTGTTTTCCCCGAACCACTCTTCCCAATAAAAACAAGGTTCATTAAAATTCCTCCCAATAAAATCAATAATTTGTAGAATTTCTTTCCATGTGTTTACAACGTAAATATTATTAATACCATCTGGAACTTTCTGCCATTCAAAATTATTGTAATTCTTAAATAAAATTTTTATACTAGCATTTGTTTTTTCTAAACTATCATATCTATCATCTATTTGTATCGCATTAAACATATCAACTTTTGATTTATCAAACCCATCGTCAAAACCTAATCCAATAAAAGAATATTTAATCTTAAAAATCTCTTTTATTTTCTTTTCCTTTTTTCTTAAATTTTCATCTGTCCCTTTTGTGCAAAAATATACATCATGTCCCTTCAAAACAAAAACACTTTCTTCAAATATTTGTACTTTATCAAAAAATGTATCATCTTCAAATAAAGATAAAACATCACCATCTGTTAATTGATTGTAAACTGATGTGTAGTTCCAGTCCTTTAAATCTTTTTCACTTTTATTTAATCCATATTTTTCATTCAGCATTTCTATAATCCTTTTACTTGATTTTAAAACAGTATCGTCTATATCACAAAATATCTTCATAATTTATATACACCCCCTTTGTATATAATATACCACACTTTATTCAATTTGTCAAGTCTTTTTTCAATTTTGCAAAGAGCAAATTTTCTATTAGTATTATAACTGTTATATAACGTATATAAGGTATATATTATATATAAATATATAATATATATATAATAATAATATAGTATATATATATATATTACATATATATATATATCTAATATAATATATAATGTATATATAAAATTACTTCATTTGGTGAATAAAATATTAAAAAATACTTTTCTAAATTTGCAAAGAGCAAATTCGTAAAAACACTTGACAAAAGTATTTTTATATGCTATATTAATATCAAGATGATTGGAGGGTTGCTGTATCATAGATTCTGTATGTAAAAAACTTAATGAAGTTTTTTTTGAAAGATTGGAAAAAATAAATGCCATTCTTGCAACACAAGTAGAAGGATTTATTTATTCATCGGATGGAAATATAAAAACAGTTACATTTTCAGGATTGCTGGTTTACATAAACGAACAAGACGAAGAACCAGAGCCAGAAACAGAAGAAGAATTGATAAAACTGATTTATACAAATACAATAAAAACATTAACTCTTATTGGTAGGTGCTTACAATGAAAATTATTATGATAAGTGGAAAAGCAGAAAACGGAAAATCAACAATTGCAAATATGGCAAGAGAATATTGTGACTCTATTGATAAAAAATCTATTGTTGTTGGTTTTGCAAGTTATTTAAAATATATAGCAAAAATATATTTACAGTGGAATGGTGAAAAATCAGAATATGGAAGAAGTTTATTACAACAAATAGGTACTGATTTTAGAAGTTTAAATAAAAACTATTGGGTTGATAATATTATAAATATACTGTTTGTATATCAAAAAAAGTATGATTATGTCTTCATTGATGATAATAGATATATAAACGAAATAGAGAGAATGAAAGAATTTTTTGGCCCATGTGTTTTTACCATAAGAGTTAATCGTCCATCTTTTGAAAATAATTTAACTGTAGAACAACGAAATCATATTTCTGAAACAAATCTTGATAATTATAAATTTGATTATTTATTATATACAAACTCAATTGAAGAAAAAAGAAAACAAATTATTAGAATAATGGAGGGTTTTGAAAGTGGCAAATACTAAAAAACAAGAGGTTTTATTTGAACAAACTGTAGAAGACAGTTTGTCAAAAAAGGAAGTTGTTGAATGGGGAAATAAAATATATACAAAAATTCATCAAGATAAAAACAGTGAAACATATATTTCAAATCTTCCAACTGGTGTTGTTATTATGTATATTTCATCTATACCAAACACAGTTTATGTTCCAAATGTTAGATATAGTTTTGAGGAAAATAGATTTGAAAGACTTTAATTTCCCATTTAAAAAAATATATGGGAAAATAACAAATATATCAGATAACGGATTAATAACAATAAAAGCAATTTCAGATGAATATATTGATATTAAGAGAAAAAAGTGTACAGATGTTGAAATATTAATACAAGATGGAAGAAAAATTTCACAAAAACAAAGAAGTGCAATATGGTCATTAATAGGAGAAATTGCAGAATGGCAAGGCGAAACAAAATCAAAAACAATGAAAGATATGATAAATTCTGCAATGAAATTAGGTTTTCTTTATTCAGTTGGCGAAGATGAAAAAAGTAATTTTAGTTTATCAACAACAACAACTGCAATAGCAACAGCGTATCAAGAATATTTAATACAATTTATTGTTGAAAATGAAATATCAACTAATCTTATATTAAATGAACTTACTACAGACATAAATAGATTTACATATATAAGTGCTATAAATAAAAAATGCGTTATCTGTGGAGCAAAAGCAGATTTACACCACGTAGAAAGAGTTGGAATGGGAAGAAATAGGAATGAAATAGTGCATATTGGCATGGAATGTTTGCCTTTATGTAGATTACACCATAATGAAGCTCATACAATGGTAGATAAAGAATTTTTTGAAAAATACCATTTAGATGGTGGAATAAAAATAGATAAAGAAATTTCTAAAATATATAATTTGGGGTGATATTTTGAATGTTAGATTTTTTGATGAAGAAAATGACTTGTCGTTTATTACAGAAATAGAAACAGACATAATGCCAAAAGAAACAGAGCAAATTGTTGTTGATAATAAGTGGTATATTGTTACAAATATTACAAAGATATACGATAATAGCGATTCATATATAGACATTTCTTTAAATGTTATATAAGCTTTATAAAATAAAAAACATAGAAGAGTATGCAATATTTTGTTATTATAATAATGTCATAGAAACAACTTATACAAAAGATGGTAGTTTTCTTTGTAAATGTTGTAATAAAAAATATGAAAAACAATTATTATTACTAGAATTAAATTTATCAATATATAATTATGATATTAAAAAATTTAATAAAATAATAGATATAATAGAAAGGACTGTAAAACCTATTGACTGAAATAGAACTAGAATATTTTAAACAAATTAATAAATCAATTATAACAATTGATTACAAGGAAGCAAGAGATTTTTTGTTTATAGTTCAATTACTTGATTTACCAAAAGAAAAAGTAAATGAAGCTTATAAAAAATGGTGTAAAGACTATAGAGAAATAAATAAAGATTTGGATATATTTGAAAATGAGGTTTAAAAATATTGATTTAGACAACGGTGATAATATAAAAATATTAACAATTGATGGTAAATTTATTTCTGCAACAATAGAAAATAATAAAATTATTTCAATCAGCGGAGAAGTTAAAGAAGAGAATATATTAAAATTTGAAAAAGAACAATCGTTAGAAAAAAACAAGCCACAATGCAAATTATGTAAAATTAATAGGAGGTAAATAAATGTTTTTTTATAAATCACATACAGGCGGTGTATATGCTTGCAATAGATTCTTACTTGAGGATGAATTAACATGTTGTTTTTGTGAAGGGAAAGATAGATTGTTAGGATATGCAGAAAATATAGAAGATGCAGAATATGTATTAAAAAAGACAACAAAACATGACTACAATTACATACAAACATTTGTATACTGGGTATTTGCTGATTAAATGAAAATAATTAATCCAAGTTACGAAATAATCACTCCAATTGATGGTAAATTTATTGTAAAACATATTGAAAAAGCAGCTAGGACTTGTTATAAAAGCGAAGGTAAAATAACAGAAAATAGCTATGAACAATTTTTGTCTGGGGTTATAAAAAGTGGTCATGAATCAGTTCTTGAACATTTTAGTTTCTCTATAAGATTTATTATAGATCGTGGAGTTTTAGCAGAACTTACAAGGCATAGGTTAGCTTCTTTTAGTGCTGAAAGCACAAGATATTGTACTTATAGCAAAGATCAGTTCGGAAATGAAATTACAGTTATAAGTCCTTGTTTTTGGGAAAAAGACTCTGTCCAATATAAATTATGGGAATGCGCTTGTTCAATGGCAGAAAATAGCTATATACTTTTAATTAAAAACGGTGCAAAGGCAGAAGAGGCAAGAGATATTTTACCACTTTCTACAAAAACAGAGATTGTCGTTACAGCTAATATAAGAGAATGGAGACATATATTACGATTAAGAACGTCTCAAAGAGCACATCCACAAATAAGAGAAGTTATGTGTCCATTATTAGATGATTTAAAGAGTAAAATACCGGTGTTATTTAATGATATTTCATATATTTGAGTATCAGATATTATTATCTTGATATAAGACCACTATTTTATTTATTTTGGAGGAATGTTTATGGATTTATTTAATTTTCTTTCTTGGGAACCAGCAAATTATCATTTTTCTAGAAACGTTTTTGATATGCGACCATATCAACTTATAAAAAGTGACAAAAAAACTACTATTGTTTTTAATGCGCTTGGTATAAACTCAGATGATGTAAAAATCGAAATACGCCGTGACGGAAATAAAGATTTTTTATCCATTAGAGGTGAAACAAAATTAGAAATTGCTGAAAAAACATATTCTATAAATGCAGACTTTTATGTTAATCAAGATGAAATTGATTATGTTAATTGGAATTCCAAAAATGGCCTTTTATTTATTGAAATTTTTTGGAAAGAATCAACACCAAGTTCTGTAAAAATTAACAGAAAGTAATATATATGCCCTGTATAGTGGTCGCAGGGCTTTAATAAGGAGGTTAATATGGCAGCTAATTATTATATTGACAAAGATAAAAAGGTTATTGTGTGTAAAATTACAAACTGTTCTTTTGATGTTATTAATCTTATTAGAAAACTTGAAAAAAATAAATATTTGTTTTTTAGTGAAAAAGAATTAGATATGTATTATATTAACGATTCGTATGTTGGTAAGGTAGAATGTAAATCTGGAGACATATACGATGAAAAATATGGTAAAAAGTTAGCAAAAGAAATAATGTTAAAAAAATATCACGCAGCTAAAGATAAAGCACTCTTAAGATATATTAATAATTATTTAAACAAAACAGAAATCGCTATAAATTATATGTCAAAATTTACTAAATCAGAATAGCAATCTTTGTATAGTGTTACACTTGACAAACATATAAATATGTGATATAATACAGGAAAATAAAGGAAACGGAGAAATATTTTGTGTGGCGAGTTATGCTAAATGGTAAGCAACCTGATTTGAAATCAGGCGAGGATAAAATCTTTCAGAGTTCAAGTCTCTGGCTCGCCGCCAAAAAAAATAAATCATGAATTTTTATATTGCTGACACACATTTTCGACATGAAAATGTTATTAAATTTGATAATCGTCCATTTGAAAATATGATAGAAATGGAAAATAAGATTATAGAAAATTGGAATAATAAAGTTAAATCGTCTGATATGACTTATATTTTAGGAGATTTTTGTTGGTCTAAAGATGAAGATGTTTGGATTGAAATCCTTATAAAATTAAACGGTCAAAAAACACTTATTAAAGGAAATCATGATTTAAAACAAATATCTTCAAAACTTAAAAATAAATTTTCTGATATAAAAGATTATAAAGAAATAAAAGATTCTGGATATGGAATTACAATGTGCCATTATCCAATTATGTTTTATAAATCATCTTATAATCCAACAAACTATATGCTACATGGTCATTTACACAATACTAAAGAACAAACTTTTATTGAAAAATGGAAAAAAGAAGTAAAAGATTCACATTTTTTACGATCTGATGCATGTGGTAATATTATAAACATTGGATGTATGATGTACTATATGAATTATACACCAATGACAATTGAGGAAATTATAAAAGGTGTGGGTGTCTCCTAAAGGTATGGAATCTGTCCTCCAAACAGAAATAACGCGGGTTCAATTCCCGTCACCCACTCCAAAGGAAGGAGGTGCTTTATGAACTCACCATTTACAAACGACCCATTTAGCTTAGTTTCAAAAGCATTTAGTAATATTTATCCAGACAAACAATACATAGCATATTGGAATCCTAGCGCCAGAGAATTTGAAGAACATGATTACGGATATACCAATTTTCCAATTGATGGGTCTATTCCAGAAATATGGGTTAATACGATGCTCTCAGTTGAAAATGCTGTAGAAATTTTTGCACATGAACTTGCGCATATTGCAACAAAAGGGGACGCAACACATATTAAACATGGTAAAGAATGGGAAGATGCATTTGAAAATATCCATAAAGAATATAATAGGCTTATAGAAGAAAAAATTATATAATATTGGGAAGTTACTCAAGTGGTTAAGAGGATGGTTTGCTAAACCATTAGATAAGAAATTGTGCATTGGTTCAAATCCAATACTTCCCGCCATGCGGGTGTAATCTAAAGGTAGGATACAGGATTCATATTCCTGATACGTGGTTCGACTCCAACGCCTGCAACCAATAGCTCTGTTGATTATGTTTACGGTTGAGTGGTTAAGTTAATTACTTTACTGCAATTCTTGTAGAAAATCTATCGTTGCGCAACGAGGTTCTATGGACGCAGAGCTTTAAAAATAATTATATGCTGATATAGCTCCAATGGTAGAGCAACGCACTTGTAACGCGTAGGTTGCGTGTCCGAGTCACGCTATCAGCTCCAATCGGCACAAATGTCGCTATTTTCAACAGGGTTAGGAACGATTGTTGCCGCAAGTATTTCTACGAACTCCTGCATAAGCATGGAGCTAAAACGCTGAATCCGCGCAACAATAAAAACTGCGATGGTGGAATTCATTAAAGACACGCTTCGGTTAGGTATTTGTGGGATATGTCCACGATTTTAAAGGTTTGTGGTTAATTGTATCCATTGTCCCGAAAACAGGTGTGGTAAGACGCAAATATGCAAGGGTGGAAGTCCCTTGCTCGCAGTTATAATATAAAAGGAGAAAGTAAATGGATACTATAATTTTTACAAAAAAATTTGATAAAGGAGAAAAATTATTTAATCAAATTATAGATAATAAAGAATTGCTTAGGGTATATAGAATGAAAAATGGTATGTTTGCAATGTTTTTAGACAACGGTAGTTGTAGGCTAATTGTGGGAGTAGAACCAAGAGGATATAAATGTGACAAAGTATATATAGATGGTGGAATAAAACACCAAATCATACAATATATTCCATCTATTTTATCTAATTCAAATTTACCACAAAATCAACAAATAATTTATTTTTAAGATATAATATGAGAGAAATTATAAGAAAAGATGCTATAGATTATACATTTGACGAATTAAAATATAAAATGGAAAAAGTATTGTCAAAAAAAGGTTTTGGTTCGTTTTCTAGCACACATGAAATTTTAGGTGTAACAACAGAAGAGTATTGTGAAGTTGTTGATGCAGTTCATAGAAAAGACTATGATAATCTAAAAGAAGAACTTTTAGATTTAGCAATTGCTTGTGTGTTTGGAGTTTCTTGTATAGAGCAAAAATCTTTAGATTGGTAAAAAATATGGCCTACAAATTGTAGGCCATATAAGGACTATTTCTCGTTTAGCTCGTTAAATAATTCGTCAATTGTTGTTCCTTTAGACAGTAATATATCTAATAGTTCTTTTACTTGCTTTTTTACTTCTTGTTTTGGAAATCTTACCTTTTTTCTTCTTGATTGCAATGTTTTTAGCATAGAATTATGAAATTCAATTTTTTTATCTATTTCCGCAATCCTTGCTTCAATTGGTCTAATAGTTTTAGACATTTGTTATACCTCCTTCCTATGCTCCTATTTTACAATATATTTTTATAGTTGTCAAGAAAAATTTTTATTAAAGGAGAAAAATATGAAAGCTATAATTTGTTTCCTTGTTTGCCTATCTTTTGCTATTGTTTCAAGCACAATATCTTCTAATATAAAAACAGATCATCATATGGTATGGTTTATTGGATGGATTTCTGGAGTTATATCTACTATAATAATTACATATATGATAATAGAATTATGAATGAAGTAAAGTTTTATAAAAAAATACCAGTAATCATAGAAGCATTGCAGTGGGATGGGACATATTTAGGTGTTTTTAAAGTAAAAAAATTTTGCAGTATTGCCCAATGGCTTGATAAAATGCTATATATTCCAACGCTAGAAGGAAACATGATTGTGTCTAAAAATGATTATATAATAAAAGGAGTTAATGGAGAGTTTTATCCATGCAAGCCAGATATTTTCAAAAAGACATACGAAAAAGTTGAATAGGGTGGTGACATAATTGCCAAAACAAAATTTATTAGAAATTTATAAAGGTATGCCAGAATATATTAGCGAAAATAAAAATCCAAAAAGAAGTATTATAGTTCATTTTGAAAATGAAGACGATGTAGATAAGTTTTCAAAACTAATAGGGCAGGATATTACTTTAAAAACAAAATACATATATTATCCAAAACAAATTAAAACTTCTAGGATGGATAAAATATATGAGGTGGTAGAATGAATCCACAATTTCCAATATATATACCATCAAAAGGAAGATATAAAAATCCAATTACTGCTAGACAACTAGACTGGATGGGAGTCCCTTATTACATAATAGTTGAAGAATTTGAATATGAAAAGTATTCTAAAGAAATAAATAAAAAACATATCCTTGTATTGGATAAATCATTTCAAGATAGTTATAATACATGTGATGATTTAGGCAATACAATTGGTAAAGGCGCTGGCCCTGCTAGAAATTTTGCGTGGGAACACGCTATATCAATTGGAGCTACGCATCATTGGCAAATTGATGATGATATGTATACTTTTTTTAGAGTAAATAATAATACAAAATACAGAGTAAAATCAGGGGCGTATTTTAGAGCAATGGAAGATTTCGTTTTAAGATATGATAATGTAGCCCTTGCTGGGCCTATGGATGAAAAATTTGCAAAAAGAAAAGATAAACTTCCTCCGCTTGTTTTAAACACACGGATTTATTCATGTAATTTAATTAGAAATGATATACCATATCGTTGGAGAGCTAGATGGAATGATGATACAGACTTATCTTTGCGCGTACTAAAAGATGGATGGTGTACAATAGAATTTGTAGCATTTCAATGGCATACTGCTCCAACCCTATCTCTCAGTGGAGGTATGACAGACGAACTTTATCAAGATGGATGTAAACGAAAGTCAGAAATGCTTGTAAAACTACACCCTGATGTTGCTAGATTATCACATAAATTTAACAGAGAGCATCATTATGTTGATTATAGAAAATTTCAAGAAAATAATAAACTTTGCCTTAAAAAAGATATTATTATACCAGAAAAAAATAATGAATATGGGATGAAATTAATAAGCATTTTAGATACAAAATAATAACAAATTATATAAAGAGGTGAAATTATGCGAAATCCAGATAGAATAAATAAATTTTGTAATGAATTAGCTGATATATGGAAAACAAATGCATGTGACTGGAGATTTGGTCAACTTATGTCTAATGTTTTATCAGAAATGCAGTATGAGGGTATAGACCCGTTTTTCCCAGAAGAAGATAAAATGATAGAATATTTAAAAAAGTTTTTTACTGATAAATGATAGCTTATAAATTAATGCGCAAAAAAAAGAATAACACAATAACTTCTTTATTTATAAATAAAAAAATAGAATATAAATTTAATGTTTGGATGGACGCAGAATTCTTTCCAACAAAAGGATTCGCTGAAAGAATTGGTTGGCATTGTACATTTATTCCATATGCTCCGCATTTAGGAATAAAAAATAGAGTGTGGGTTAAATGTGAAGTAGAAGATTGGCATTCATATGATAGGCCAGAATCACAGGGCGGTAAATGGATTTTAGCTAATAAAATAAAGTTGTTGGAAATTATATAGATTGGATTGAAGATATATTAAAAATAAATATAAAACAATATATGAAGATTGCAAATACTGGCAACATTCTTGTGACCTGTGTGGTATAACTGGAAATAATTATTGTCTAAGCGATTGTAAAGATTATGATGTTGATGCTTATGATTATTAAATAATATTAAAAATTGAAAGGAAATAAAATGGGAGCTAAAGAATTATCTCGTTCACTAAGATTTGTAGCGCGAGATTATCCAGAAAGTGAAATGATAAGAGATATTTCATTATTTGAAAAATCTGCTGACGAGTTAGACCGATTATATAATAGAAATAAAGAATTTGAACACATTTGTTCTCATTATGACGAAAACGCCTTAGAGCGTGCTTATAAAATTATTATAGATCAAGAAAATACAATAAAACAATTAAAGACAGAAATTTCTTTATTTCGAGAAACTAAAGAAACATTTGAAAAATTGGAAAAGTATACAACTTTTCTTGCAATGCATGGCGTATTATAAATATTATAACCTATTTAACTTATAAACCATGAGTAGAAAGGAAAATAATAAATGAGTGGTGTTGGGATAATTTGTTCAACAATCTTAATAGTGTCATTTTTAGTTTTGGTTGGATTTATTGCATATATAATAATGAAATAAGTAAAAAGGATGATGAGATGTGCGACTTATTGACGCAGATGCTTTAGAATATACGCTCGGTTGTTCAGATGAAGATATAGTTTTTTCTAGATTGCTTCAAGAAGCCCCAACAGTTACGGAACTCATACTATCTGTGGATTTGGCAAAAGTAAAACAAGAAAGAGACGCAGCAATTGTTTGTATAGAATTGATGGAGGACGAAATAAATGATAGAAATTGGTACGATTTGAGCGAGAAGATTTTAGAATGGCGTAGTGAAAACTTGTGTAGTGCGAAAAACAATGAAAGTACATAGGTCATATATAAATGATTTTTAATATAATTTCGTGCTTGGTGTGTTATTATATAGGACTTTATGTGGGGATTTATAAAAATGGAGATAGTTATGAAAATTGAACAAACAATAAAACATTTTGAATCACTGCAAAAAAGATATATAACTCAACATAATGGAAAACAATGTGAATTTGTATCTATTGCTCTTATTGCACTTGGAGAAAAATATGAACGGGAAGAACATAAAATAATTGATGCTGAAAAAGCAAAACACTTTGCAACGCTTATGAAAGAAAATTTAGCATCAAATGACATGACGAATGCAGAAAAAATTGAATTTGCTGTTGGGTTTTCTGAAATGGTAATAAATAACTATCTACCTAAGGAGAATACTCTATGATTTACTGCTACGACTGTGGAATACCATATGGGGATAAAGATTGGGTAGATACAGTCTTATCAGGCGAACAATGGGAATTAATATTTCCAGAACATAACGGGTTTCTTTGTGCAAATTGTATTATTAAACGAGCATCAAAGCTTGATGGAATAATTTGTGCTAAAATGCAATTAGTGTTTGAAAAAGATATCAATTAAATAAATAAGAAGGAGAATGTTTTGAGTAAGATAGTTTGTGGTAAACAGGATTGCGAGTATAATAGAAATGGAATGTGTTCTAAAAAATCTATAGGTATATCAAAAGAATCAAAATGTATATCATATCATGTTTTTGTAAAACATACTACATCATATGAAATAGATGAATTTGAAAAAGAATTTTATGGCTCAAATATATGCTAATTTAGAAAGGAAGATTAATAATGGATTTTGGAGAGGCAATTAGACTTTTAAAACTTGGTAATAAACTATCTCGTGAAGGATGGAATGGAAGAGGTATCTTTATTAAAATTAAATACCCAGAAACAAACAGCGATATGACAGGCCCTTATATTTATATCGACACAACAGGACTAATGACTGATAATATAAAAGCACCTAAAAGCATGGTTCCTTGGCTTGCGTCGCAAACAGATATGCTTTCAAATGATTGGGTTGTGTATATCGCTTGATTGATATAACTTTTATTATTCATAATAATGTAATGTATAAGTGTTCTAGGTGTGAATATATTTTTGGAGAAAAAATACCAGAAGATTGGAAATATTGTCCGCAATGTGGTTATCAACTATATTAGAAAAGAGGATGTTTTATGGTTCTGGGAATTGTCTTAGGAACTCTTGCTGCTTCATTGATCGCAATTATTTATTGTTTTATTGTTGATTGTGTGGATTATGATGATGAAAATAAAATAAAAATAATAGCAGCAATATTGTGCTCCCTTTGTATTGTTTTTGGTGGAATTATTGGAACTAGTGTCAAAAATTCAAATTATGAACAGTTTATAGCTAAATATAAAACTACACAAGATATATATTATAGTAGTTTAAAAAATGATAAACTTACTGGTTTTGAAAGAGTTGAGTTAGTTAAAATGGCTAATGACGCTTCTTGCGATCTTGCAGAAAAACAAGTGGTTGTAAAAAAATGGTATAGCTTTGACGTTAATAATAATATTAAATCACAAATTTCTAATTTGAAAATTATTAAATAGAAAAGAGATAGTATATGGAAGGATTTAAAACTATATTTTCGCCATGCGAAATCAAAAGAACTTATTGTTTCCCAGAAGGAAATGTGGAACTTTTTGGAGTTAATGAATTAATAGTTAGACCAAGTGGAACACATAGATTGAAAACAAATGATGGTCATTTGCATATAATCCCTTCTGGATGGCTTCATATTGATATAAACTCTGGAAATGAATATTGGCAAGTATGAATATATCAAATGTAAAAGAAATACATTTTATTAGAAACGATAATAATACGTTTGGAGGATATGTCGTTGTCCCAGTGTTTGATAAATCAACAACTTATGATATTAAAATACAAATGGATAAAGTAGTATTGTCTAATTGTTTGGATTCTATAAACGTTTTGTCATACAATGGAACATTGTTGTCTTATGAGATGGAGAATTTTGATGGAAATAGAACGTAAGTTTTTAATTGATAAGTTTCCAAGCTATTATCCTGTAAGTGAATGCTATGCAGAACAGGGTTATATATCTACAAACCCAGAAGTGAGAATAAGAAAAGTATCTGGCGGTAAAAATGTATACTTTTATATCACTTTTAAAAGCAGCGGAGACTTGTGTAGAGAGGAAGTTGATGTTCCTATACAACAAAATGATTTTAATAAATTAAAAAAGTTTATTAAATATCCACTTATAACTAAAGAATGCGAGTTCTATGCCCTGTCAGATGGCAGTATCTTAGAGTGTAGTTGCGTTGATAAAAATCAGCCTACAGAATTTAAATACGCAGAAATAGAATTTAAATCAGTAGAAGATTCCGACTCTTTTGAAATTCCAAACTTTTTGGGCAAAGAAATAACTTATGACGAACAGTATAAAATGAAAAATTATTGGGTGCAAAAATATGAAAAAATCTAACCTAAATTATTTAACATCAATTTTAAGTAATTATAAAAATGAATTATCACTTGTCTTAACTTTGGATGCTTCTTTCGAGTACTCAAAAGGATATGTCATTGGCGAGCTTGGTATCCTTGAACGAATTATTACCGACCTTGAAGAAGCTATAAATATAGTAAAATAAAAATATTTTTGTTATTTTGTAAAGTGGCGAAAGGAGCAAATATGCACGATCTGATTGATAGAAAAGCTCTTCTGGAAAAAGTAGAAACGTTGCGAGATATATATAACGAAAATGTTGAGACAGTTAATGTTTGGAGTATCGAGGACGCTCCTGCTGTAAACGTAATCCCTGTGATGTATGGCGAGTGGGTGAAAGATATAGATGATATCTATATCTGTTCAAATTGTGGGGGAACTTGCCCTTATAATGCAACTTCTAATATAATAGAATATTGGGCGTGTAACTATTGCCCGAATTGTGGAGCAAAAATGAATGACAAAAAAATTAAAGGAGAAAATAAATGATCGTTGATATCTTTAACATAAATAAAAAATATAAAACAATTTATGCAGACCCTCCTTGGATGGAAACCGGGGGAGGTAAAATAAAACGTGGCGCTGATGCCCATTATGATTTGATGAAAACTAAAGATATAATGAGATTGCCAATCCAAAATATATGCGAAAATAATGCACACCTTTACCTTTGGGTCACAAATAATTTTTTGGTGGATGGCTTGGAAGTTATGAAATCATGGGGCTTTATATATAAAACTATGATTACTTGGGGTAAAAATAAATTTGGACTTGGTCAGTATTTTAGAGGACAAACAGAATCTTGCCTGTTTGGCGTTAAAGGTAATCTACCTTATAAAATCATTGATGGTAAAAG